>Ga0134125_10005595_pt1 | contig 14248 bp, 10 predicted proteins | sample KB31751_FD_96464 | JGI IMG/M metagenome (GOLD analysis project Ga0134125, IMG submission 96464) | Terrestrial soil microbial communities with excess Nitrogen fertilizer from Kellogg Biological Station, Michigan, USA - KB3-175-1 | ecosystem: Environmental > Terrestrial > Soil > Unclassified ... | reverse complement strand
TCCGGTTTTAAAAGCTTGCTTTCAGCGCCGATCTGGTAGGCCGCTATACCTTCATTTTCAAGGGACAATGCCGCGTTAAGAAGCTGCACATCCTGGCCGGCGTCTCCAGCATTTTTTTTGCTTATGGCGGCCCCAAAAGAAGGCCTGTCGAACAAGGCCAATGCGCCCGTCGCGGATAACGTAGTCGCGGCCACAGTCAACACGCGACGGCGAGATTTTATCTGGTCCATCATCACTTTTCTCCAATATTGGTTCGATCAGCGAGATCGAGACGTTGCAGCACCTGCGCATTCCAGACGGAACTCATGCCCAAATCCTGACGCCAGTGCTCGTATTACGCGCGGGAAGGAGAGCGATGAGGCCGGGCGCGATCGTCTCCGGGTCAGATTGGAGCGATGAATTGGACGGGCGAACAGCGATCGACGCAGGGATTTCTGAAACTGCGGAATCATGGGAGAGAAATCGCGAGGTGGGCTGGACTTCGATGTTCGCGAACAAGAATTCGTTCAAATCTGATGGCGGCAACGCAAAACCGTCTTGGCTCGGCATAGAAACTCTCCCATGTCAACCTCATCTCCGGGCCAAGCTATCGTGTTGAAACAGAGATTAGGAGGCTCGGAAACTACGCATTGACGCAGAGGCAAAAAACCAGGCTCACACTCCCTGGACCACCTAATTAGTCGCCGTGACGCCGAAAATCGGCCATGGCCATCGGATGATGATGCGCTCTACGCTTTGATATACGCGAGCCAGTCGATGATCCGCTGTTTCAGGCGCTGATGAATCGCGAAACATGAGGCTCACATCCGTAATTTCCGAGCCTATCCCCAAAAATTTAGGAACAATATGGTACTTCGCGCGGAGGCAATTTGATTTGTTAGCATTGGTTCTGGCTTTGACAAAAGAGCCCGCATCGAGAGGGTATTGGATTCTTTGACATCACTTGAGCCTGTGCTCGGCCTTATTGGTTCGTGCGACGAATGAGATGAAATCAACGGACGTGTTTCTCCAAGTTTTTGATAACGAGCTTCGTTCAGATGTGGTTATCGCGCAGCTTGACGTTCAAGCTCCTGCGGTCAGACAAGACACTCACTGGTGGCTTACTGATGTGCCGCGCGCCATCCTTTGAAGCCGGCCCGAGATTATCAGTTGTGAAGCTATGAGCGAGCCATTCGAGCGCAATCATCCGACGGAGCGTCGCCTGGCTAGGGACGTGGAAGGTTTTGATTCCTTGGCTGAACTGGCTTTAGATATGCATTCGTCGGTGGACCGTGCCACCGAACAAATATGGCGTCGGCTGGACTCTGTGCTTTGGCAACTCACGCAAAATCCATGGTTTGTGCTGCAAACTGTCTCACGGGAAACGCTCCAGGCTAATTTGGCAGAGCCGACTTTTCGTAAAGCAGTTGACGACTTGGTGCGTGCCCGGCGCGCTGCAGCAGAGACCCCGGGGTGGTTCCAAAAAACTTATCCGCAATCTTCGCTGAGTTGTGTTGCTTATTTCTGCATGGAATACATGTTGAGTGAGGCGCTGCCAATTTACTCGGGTGGCCTCGGCAACGTAGCCGGTGATCAACTCAAGACCGCGAGCGACTTGAGCGTACCCGTGGTTGGCGTGGGGTTGCTCTATCAACAAGGCTATTTCCGGCAAATAATCGATCAGGCCGGCAAGCAACAGGCGGTTTTCCCATACAACGATCCTGGACAGTTGCCGATCGCACCATTGCGCCGGGCGAACGGCGAATGGTTGCGATTGGAGATCGCCCTGCCGGGTTATTCTGTCTGGCTTCGCACCTGGCAGGTCCAAGTTGGAAAGGGGAAGCTCTATTTGCTGGACAGCAATGATGTGACGAATTTACCCGTGCATCGGGGGATTACCAGTGAGTTGTATGGCGGCGGACCAGAAATGCGCCTTGAACAGGAGCTTCTTCTCGGTATTGGCGGATGGCGGCTGCTCGACGCTCTCGACCTCCATCCGGAGGTTTGTCATTTGAACGAAGGTCATGCGGCGTTCGCCGTGCTGGAACGCGCGCGCAGTTTCATGCGCAAGACCGGACAGCCATTCGATACTGCACTAGCCGTTACACGTGCGGGAAATATTTTTACCACGCACACAGCAGTGGGTGCCGGCTTCGATCGCTTTGCCCCCGCTCTCATACGACAATATCTCGAAGGTTATGCCAAACAGGAACTCGGGATAGAGCTCCACGATCTGCTGGCTTTGGGGCGTCAAGACCCGAATGATGCGTCTGAACATTTCAACATGGCATACCTGGCGATTCACGGTAGTGGGGCGGTCAATGGCGTGAGCCGCCTGCATGGAGAGGTGAGCCGACACCTTTTTGAGCCTCTCTTTCCGCGTTGGCCGCGCGACGAAGTGCCGGTGGGACACGTAACCAATGGTGTCCATATGCCGACCTGGGAGTCGGCGCCGGCCGATGCGCTCTGGACAGAGGCGTGTGGAAAGGACCGCTGGTTGGGAATGGCGGAGACAATGGAGCAAGATATCAATCGCGTCTCCGATGTCGATCTTTGGCAATTTCGCACCGCCGCAAGAACGAGGCTCATTGAGTATGCTCGCGGACGGCTAACCAGGCAGTTGACCGCGGCGGGCGCATCGCCGGAGGCAGTGACCGCTGCCGAGCATATGTTTGATCCGAATACGTTGACGTTGGGTTTTGCGCGTCGGTTTGCATCTTATAAGAGGCCGAATCTGTTGCTGCACGATCCCGAGCGGCTATTGCGGCTATTGGACAACTCCCGGCATCCCGTTCAGCTCATCATGGCCGGGAAGGCTCATCCGGCCGACCAGGCGGGTCAAGATTTGATCCAGCAGTGGATGCGCTTCATCTGGCGGCCAGAGGAGCATCCCCGCGTGATATTCCTCAGCGATTACGACATGCTCCTGACTAAGCATCTCGTTCACGGTGTGGATGTTTGGCTGAACACTCCGCGACGTCCTTGGGAAGCATGCGGAACGAGCGGAATGAAGGTGCTCGTCAATGGGGGCCTCAATCTCTCGGAACTGGACGGCTGGTGGGCTGAAGCTTACACACCGGAAGTAGGGTGGGCGTTGGGAGATGGCAAGGAGCATGGGGATGATCCCGCGTGGGACGCCATCGAAGCTGAATCACTTTATGATAAGTTGGAACGTGAAGTGGTCCCTGAGTTCTACACCCGCGACGACCAAGGAATTCCCAGAGCCTGGATCGCCTGCATAAGAAAAAGTATGGGGCGGCTGACCCAGAGCTTTTCGGCCAACCGCGCGCTATTTGAATACACGGCGCGGCATTATCTTCCGGCTGCGTCGGCGTATCGCAAGCGTGCTGCTGACAACGGCGCAATTGGTCATCAGGTAACAACTTGGCGCCGCATGTTGGAACAAAAGTGGGCGGCAATGCGCTTTGGCGATGTGCGGCTCGTTACCGAGAGTGAGCAGCATGTATTTGAAGTGCAAGTCTATCTTGGTGATCTCGACCCGAAGGCAGTACTGGTGGAGCTTTACGCCGAAGGTATTCCCGGCCGCGCGCCGGTCCGGCAGACCATGAAGCCCGTTCGTGAGTTGGTCGGAACTTCGGGCGGGTACATTTATGGCGCCGCGGTATCCGCCGCCAGACCGTCAGACGATTATACGGCGCGGGTGATACCGCGTTGCGACGATGTTTCTGTCCCATTGGAAAGTGCACAAATTCTTTGGCAACGGTGATCGACCGACGGAGCGGGCATGCGCGGAGGTGGACAGCGAGCTCTGAACACTAACTCCTCTGGTGGCACCCCTGAATCCATTCTCAGAAGTGATCGATCGTCGTACGCGAGACTGACAAGCCGGAAACTATGAGCCCCTCGTGGGTACCCGTCTCCCTGCTAGTCAACATCCCGCGGCTTGGAACCGCTTACTCAAATCGGCCGAACTAAGGAAATAGACTTGCAATCGACGCTCGTTCTGATCATTAACCAATGTCCCCTGTCAGGGTTGGCGGCCGCCTCCGGCAATCGCGACATGAACGAGTTCTGAAAGAGATCGCGAATTGGTCTTCCGCATAACCGTCGCCCGGTGCGTTTCCACTGTCCTTTGGCTGATGCCGAGCGCGTGTGCGATTACTTTGTTGGCTTTTCCCTCAAGAACCAGTTCCATGACCTGGTGCTCGCGGAGTGTCAGAGTGGCGACACGTTTTGCCGCCGTCTCGTGCCATGTGGCTCGTGCTGCAGAACTGCGAGACAATTGCAACGCCTGCTCGATGTAACCAGTCAATTCGTCGTACTCGACGGGTTTCTCCAGAAAAGCGACCGCCCCAGCTCGCATTGCTCGAACCGCCAATTTGATGTCTGCATGCCCTGAAATCATGACGGCGGGAGGCATATGACCGTCGGCGCGGAGTTGCTCCAACAAATCGACGCCATTCATCCCTGGCATCTGCGCGTCGACCAGCAAAACGTTTTCTCGCTGAGGGCGGAAAGCTGCCAGAAACGCTTCGGCGCTCGGGTAGGTCTCAATCGACCACGCCTCGTCCCGGAACATTTCGCGCATAGCCTCACGTATCGAACTGTCGTCGTCCACAACAGAGATTGTTGGAAATTGTCTACCGCTGCCGGACTCGATCAAAGATGATGATGCTGTTCGGTTGGCCCGAGTATCAGAAGCCACAAAAAGCGATTGTATCAGGAGCAAAAGGTCATCAGCTTTGATCGGCTTGGTGCGCTGGACACAGCCTTGTCTAGAAATTTCGCGGATGACATCGGTTGAGATGTAGCCCGTTAGAACGACGGCGGGGATCCTCCGACCAAGCAACTCTCGCACCTCCAGGATCACTTCGAGGCCATTCATACCTTTTGGAAATTGATAACCGGCGACAACGAGATCGGGTTGTCCGGCTCCGAGCGCAAGGGTCCGCGCCTGTTCGCCGTCTTCGGCTAAAAGGATGTGGTGTCCCTCGTTCGCTAGCAGGCGGCCAAGCATCTCTCGCACTGTCGGCTCGGCTTCCACAATTAGGACTGTTGCGTGGCGATCGGAGACCTGCGCGGCATGCCCAGGCGGAGGGGGGGATGCCTCTCCAGACACACCCTGCGCAATCGGGACTTCTACGGCGAACACAGATCCAGAACCTGGGAGCGAATGTACATAGACGACATGACCAAGCAAATCGCAGAACCGTCGAACGATTGCCAGACCGAGTCCAAACCCGCGTCCGCGCGCTCCAGCCGAATTGTCCCCCCGATGAAACTCTCTGAATATCATCGATATCTGCGTCTGGGGAATGCCAACACCGCTATCCCATACCTCAATGCGCAACTTGCCCCCGCGCCGCCGGCAACCCAGCAATACCTTGCCCTTTTTCGTGTATTTCACCGCGTTAGAAAGAAAATTACGGATGATTTGTTCGAGAAGATGCGGGTCGCTATGTACGTCGACCCCACAGGGAACCATGCGCCAACTGAGCCCCCTTGCTCGCGTATGTTGGAAGAACTCGACGCCCAGCTTTTCGAGCAGACCGTTGATAGAGAAATCCACTCTTTCGGGCTGAAGGATGCCCGCCTCAAGTTGATTGATATCAAGAAGGGTGTCCAGCACGCCTGACATCGCATCAGCAGTCTCATTGAGCTGAACCACCAATCGCGATGCCTCTTCAAACTTTCCTTGCTTGAGACTCTTCGCCAAGACGGCACGCATCAGACTAAGAGCCTGCAGGGACTGCCGCAGATCGTGGCCGGCTGCTACGAGAAACCGCGATTGGCGGAGTTTGGCGCGTTCGGCTCGCCATTTGGCACTTCGCGCTTCTGCCTCTTTATGTTTGCGCTCGGTAACATCGTCAATTGCGATGACGATTTCGGAGGTCGCACCAGTTTCTTCGATAATCTTCGTCGCAGTCAGCAACAACACCCGGGTGCCAAGTCCGGGGACAACAATCTCGACCTCGTGGCCTTCAACGAAGGGATTTCCTGCTTGGATCAACGCGATGAACGTGGCAAGCGCTGGAGTATTCAGGAAGCGGTTGCCCGCCAAGGAAAGGTGCAATCCAACGACGTCATCGCGCATGACTGCAAACTGCCGGTAGACCGCACGATTGGCAAAGGTCACGCGTAGTTCCCGGTCGAGCACCAACAGCGGCTGCTGGATAGCATCGAGAATGCGTTCCGATTCTCGGCGGCCGCGTTCGACAAAAGCTATTCCGTCGCCCTTGGACGAATGCGTGCGATGCTCCTCTTGATCGGAGTGTTCCGCGCGCACTTGGTCTACGACTTCGTTGTAACCCATTTTAGGCCTTCCAAATTGCTACCCGTTATACTCGCCAGGTCAGATCAGCGAGATAGCCATCTGACGATTGCACGTCGCCACGCAACGTCAGCTGTTGTTTTCAAAATCTCTAACGTTGGACACTAAACTGATGATCGGCTCCGACTAGGTTTTCATGATCTTGCGCCCTATCGATACTCGGTGGCCCCCTTCGCTCACCGAGTGTTTTTTTGGCCCGCGTGACCTTCGCGACCAGCCACGGAGAGTTCCATCTCAACAAAAGCAATACTCTGGATACATGTTTAACACCTAAGCGGGCCCGGCACAATCACGTTGGCGCGTGCATGGCGGACAAACCAACCTAAGTAATTCGCGCGATCGACGGATCCCTAGCGCCCCGGTTTTACTCTGGAAATACAAGGCGTATAGTCGTCCCCGAACCCCGTTCATACGATAGAGTTCCATCCAATTGGGAAGCGAGATTCTTCAGAATAGCTTGTCCCAAGCCACTCCTTTTGTTCCTTTCAAAGGTCGAGGAAATTCCACAGCCATCATCCGTGATGATGAGCATACGGATGTGGTTCTTAGTGGTGATCGCGATGGAAATATTTCCGTTCATCCTGTTCGGAAATGCATGTTTGAGGCTGTTCGTAACAACCTCCGCGATGATCAACGAAAGGGTCATCAAGGATTCGAGATCTAGGCCTGGGGCCTCCGCTTTGATCGCTAACTGGATGTTTGGCCTATCGCTAGCTTTGACGAGATCCGTGCAGAGATCTTTGAGATAGTCTTCGATCGGAAGGTCGATGGCAGTTGGATCATGGAGACGACGATGCACGCGCGCCATCAGATTCAAACGGCTCAGAGCCGCCTCAAGCGCGAGCGCGCCGATACTTCCCTTTTCAGTCAACCTCTTTTCGTGAAGCAAAGCGCTCGCGACAAACTGAAGATTGTTCGCCACCCTGTGCTGCAGTTCGCGAAACATCGTATTCGCTCGCTCACGTGCCGTCGACAAATCGTCGATGGCGATGTTCAAACTGCGGATCACGTACAACTCAAGAGCGACGGTCGAAACGAATATCGACATTGTGATAATCTCGCGGCGCCCGAGGATGAAGGTTCCGTACGGGGGAAAGAACCAAGTCCATGCGATGAGCACACAAACGACGGCGAAGCCCAATCCGATGCGAATGCCTCCAAAAAGACCCGCCAACATTATCGCCGGTAGGAACAGCATCGGACCAAAGGGCATTGGACCAAAGCCCTCGGACAATTCGCCAAGGAGCCAGCGCAGGCCTGCTGCTATTGCAAAGAATGTCGCTCCTGCTGCCAGGCCTAGCCATGGGCGATCGCGACGCAGACGCCTAAATATATTTGTTGCTCGCATGCCCAAATCCCACTCTGGATCAACGAGTTGACTTGAAGCGACATCACTGGCTGCAAAGCTCGACTGCTAGCTCACCGCGGCTCGTATCTAACATCAGTCGCCACGGAACAAGGAATATCGTTGCCATTCTTACTACATAGCCGCGCCCACCAAAAACCGGCGCCTCCTTAAAGGGACGGACTCTACCTCAAGCCGGCACATTTCCCCGGACCACGTCAATTGGTTGCGGTTGTTGGCCAGACAGTCGTTCTCAATCGAGATCAAGACTAGCGTACCGCTGCGATCCCATCCGGACATTGCTGTCGCACGAAGTCTTTGCGACAACCCCTCTCTGCGCCATAGCGTGGCGCTCCCGACAAGCGCTCAGGCCATCTCTGTTAGCGTTGCCAGGCAATAAGCGGTATTTCGAGCGGAATTTTTACATCGCCATGATACGGCACAATGCGAACAGTATAGTCATCTGCGGATCGGGAGGCCGCGACCTCTCCCGCGTAAATGTAACCATTTAATGTGCCAGGTATCGCTTGTTCTTGGTGGAGAATGGCGGCTTCGGCTGGCCTATCTTTTCGCTCATTCGCGAACAGTTCTACGTGTATTGAAGAGGGCGATATTTCCCCAAGAAAGACAGGCACGGAAAACCGCCATTGGTCCTCTGCTTGAACAATGGTCGGGCTTCCAATGTGCAAACTTGACCAGTGACGCCACAAGGCGTCTGACCATACCCGCATGTCCTTGGCCAGCGCACAGGTGTTGGCCGTCCGTACCCTGTAGGCTTCCGCAAGGGGCAAATAAGCCTTTTCAATATACTCCCGCATCATGCGCGCACTGCTAAACACTGACGTTAATGCTGACATGCTGCGCCGAACCCGCGCCAGCCATGCCCGCGGCAATCCGTCCGTGTCGCGGTCGTAGAATTCCGGAATGATTTTCTGCTCTAGAGCATCGTAGAGACTTCTTGCGTCCCGTTCGTCGACATCTTGAGCCTCCCCACCACGCCCATCACCAATCGACCAACCGCCGTTTGCGTCATAAGCCTCGTCCCACCAACCATCTAAAATGGAACAATTGAGCCCGCCATTGACCAGCACTTTCATGCCGCTGGTGCCGCACGCCTCCCATGGACGCCGCGGCGTATTAATCCAGACGTCGACCCCTTGCACTAACTCTTGGGCGAGGGCGATGTCATAGTCTTCCAAGAACACCACCCGCCGACGATACCGGGGCTGCTGTGCGAGATTAATCCAGGCCTGGATCATCTGCTTTCCTTCCAAATCCGCGGGATGCGCTTTCCCCGCTACAATGATCTGGATGGGACATTTTTCATTAACGAGCAGTTTTTCTAAACGCGCAACATCTCGCAAAAGAAGATTGGGCCGCTTGTATCCGGTAAATCTCCGCGCGAAACCAACAATCAGCACATTTGGATCCAATATGACATCGGATTGGGGGATGAGGTCCAGATCTGTGCCGCGCTCTCGCAACGCAGTAACTAAATGACGTCGAACGAATGAGACGATTTTTTGACGCCCATCGCCGCGCATGGCCCAGAGCTCTTCGTCAGAAACTCGGGACATGCGATCGCCCAAATCGTCTGGCATCTCTCGCCAACGGTCTTTGCCGCACGCGTCGGTCCAAAGCTTGTCCGCCCGGGCGGAGTCCCATGTCGGAATATGCACCCCGTTTGTGACATGACCTACCGGGACCTCACATGTGGGCCAATGAGGATAGAGTGGCTGAAAGAGATGACGGCTGAATTCGCCATGCAAGCGGCTTACGCCAAGACAGACAGCGGACCCGTGCTGTGCAAGATAGGCCATATTGAATGGTTCGTCAGAGTTCGAGGGGGCGATACGACCCAACCCGATGATGTCATCGAAGCTCGCCCCACGGTCGGCCAATCTGGTCTCAACATATGGCAAGTATTTGCGCAGCAAGGTAGGTGAAAACGAGTCAAATCCCGCGGCAACCGGGGTATGAGTTGTAAACACATTGCCGGCGCGCGTGGCCCATAACGCGTCCCAAAAATTCAAATTCGCCTTATCCGCGAACTGACATGCCCGCTCTATGATGGCAAAAGCGGCGTGCCCTTCATTGATGTGACAAACCTCCACCTCCGGATGCAGCGCTTCTACGACGCGCCAACCGCCCACTCCGAGCACAATTTCCTGCATCAGACGTATTTCGTTGCCGCCACCATAAAGCTTTGCTGTGATGCCACGGTCCACCGGACTGTTTAGAGGATCGTTGCTATCCAGCAAATAAAGCGTGGCGCGCCCAACCGTCGCCCGCCAGACACGAAGCTGGATAATGCGGCCTGGCAACTCGAGCGGAATTCGCAGCCATCCATTCTCTTCCAGAACCACCGGCTCGATTGGCATCGTCGCGGGCTCATTGTAAGGGTAGAACTCTTGCTGCCTTCCTTCGGCATCGAGGATTTGGCGAAAATATCCCTCCTGATAAAGGAGGCCAACTCCAATTACTGGAACGTTCATATCGCTGGCGGTTTTCAGGAAATCCCCTGCCAGAACACCGAGACCACCAGCGTAGAGCGGTAGCACCGCACCAAGACCAAATTCCATACTGAAATAAGCGACCGCACCAATCGCTGCCCTGCCGTTGGACGGGTTGAGTACTCCGGGGCGTTGGAGGTATAGGCGCCTCGCATCGACGGATTCGGCGAGTTTCTGCCGAAAGACGTTGTCCGAAGCGAGACTGCGTAACCGTTGCGTCGGTGTATTGAGCAACACGGTCCAAGGGTTTCGCGTCCGTTGCCAAAGCGATTTATCGATATATTCCCAAAGAGCATCGCATTCGTGACTCCAGGTCCAGCGCAGATCGAGCGAAAGACTGCGCAAATCCGCTACCTCTTCCGGCAAATTTGATAGAGGCAACGTGATCATGAGGAACGACCCTTCTTATCCTCTATCGGACGCTCGATACCGACCTAAGTTCGACGGCACCCACGGGTTGAGCTCCCTCAACAAGGTCCATCACCGCTGCTCGTTTAGAGCGGATAGGTAGATCATGCTCGAGAGATGGATGGGCGACTTAGGGTTGCGCTCTATGCGGAGTGGTCCTCGAAACTCGCCTGGACACCATTCTCTGCGGCGGCGACGAAATGGCCAGGCGCGGCAAAACAAACTGCCCGCGTTCACCGGCAGTTTGAGAAAGAGCCCAATACTCAATTTCCAACTCGGCCCTGGCGCGGCACCAATGATCGAGAGAACTACCGTTGGGACACCCCTCGTGCAACCAAATTTGATAGCTTCGCTGACGAACTAGTTCCTCGGGGACCATCATCTGCTCCGTGCGTTCAAGGGACACGATTCATATAACGCGCGCGTGCGATCAACATGCTGCTCTCCTTCCGTTTCAGCATCAACAATTGATGGCAACGGAGCCTCTTGTTGTGAAGGGATAGGAAACTCCAGATGCCTCATGATAAAGATCCATGTATTTCGCGGCACTTGTGTCCCAACCGAAGTCCTGCCCCATAGATTGTAGCTGCATCCTACGCCATGCCAGTGGCTCCTTATATAAGGCCAATGCGCGCACGGTAGCATCAAGCAGAGCGGACAAATTTGCTTCGTCGAAGACAAACCCTGTGGCGGTGCGATCTGACCGGCTCGCTTTTGTCGCATCGATCACAGTGTCCACGAGACCGCCGGTTCGACGCACGACGGGCAACGTTCCATAACGTGACGCGTAACACTGCGTCAGACCACACGGCTCAAACCTGGCTGGAGCAAGGAGGATATCGGCGCCTGCCTGCAACCGATGTGCTAGATCTTCCGTGTAACCGATGTGAACTGAGACGGACCCAGGGTAACGCTGGCTGAGAACTTCAAAGCTTTGCTCAAGTGAATGGTCGCCTTCGCCAACCAGCACAAACTGGGCTCCCGACGCCGCGAAGGTTGGAATAGCCTCCAGAATGACATCCGCCATCTTTTGGTGTGCAAGCCGACTTACAAAACCGAGTAAAGGCGTTTCGGCATTCACTTCCAACCCAAACTCCATTTGGAGTTGTGCCTTGCAAACCCGTTTGCCAGAAATATCAAGTGCGTTGTAATGCTGCGGCAGGTAAGCATCGGTTGAAGGGTTCCAGAGCTCATCATCAATTCCGTTCAGGATTCCCGAGAACGCCGTTCCCCGGCTTCGCAAGACGGCGTCCAAGCCAAAACCGAGTTCGGGCGTCAGTGCTTCCCTGGCGTAAGTGGGGCTAACGGTCGTGATTTTGTCGCCGAACCGAACACCAGCTTTCAGAAAGGACACCTGGCCATAGTGCTCCAGACCATTGGCGTTAAAAAAGTGATCTGGTACTCCGACAGCAGATAGGACTTCGCGCGGAAAATTGCCCTGAAAGGCCAAATTATGGAGGGTAAACACGGTGGCAGGCCGAGGCGATTCTTCCATAGAAAGCAGAAGCGGCAACAGCCCGGCATGCCAATCGTTGGCGTGGACAACATCGGGCCTCCAGCTGTTCAAGAGTCCATTAGCAATCCTAGCGGCTACGTGAGCAAGAAGAGCGAAACGCAGTGCGTTGTCGGCCCAGTCGTGTCCTTCGTTATCCTGATATAACCCACCATCTCGGCAATAAAGCGATGGAGCGTCGACCAACCATAGCGGAACTTGGGAGTTGGGCAGCTGACCTGAAACAAGCGTGACATTTTCGACGCCCAGCAATGAGCCCAGTCGAGCCTCAATGCGCGGGCTCTTGAGGCCCTTGAGGGCGCCGGGATACCCGGGCAACAGAATGTGAATGTCAACGCCGCTCCGTGCGAGCGCACGCGGCAAGGCACTCGAAACATCCGCCAGCCCTCCCGATTTGGCCAGGGGATAAAGCTCTGCCGTTACAAATAGGACACGCATCTCTCACCTTGAACTTATTGCAACTAGTGCGGCCCGCGAACCGAACGTCACTCGTGCGTTGTCTGACCCGCCGGCTCCTTCAAGCCGGGACTGACAATGTCTGGCCCTCGATGCTCTGAGAAGACAGTCTCGTGATTTGGTCCCTCGGTTGTAACCCGACCGCGCAGACTGTTCCGCAGGTCCGGGTACGCCTTGTCCTTTTCTTTTTTCTTGAAAAGTCGCATCTCTCGCTCCTTCAATCTCACCAAACGGATATAGGGAGTGTCTTGCGCTGGACAGGCTCGGAATCTACCGATGCGACGCTCTTGTCCATGCGAGGGCGCACTCAGTGGATCGAGATCTGGGCCGCGATCAAGGTCGCATTTGAGCTGCTTGTGCCACCAAGATTGCCGCGGCCAAGATTTCCAGGCTGAAATACGGTCTGGTTGATTGTGCTTTGCGGCGCAAAGAGATGGCTCAGCGCAAAATTGACATCGATGTTGCCGCTCCAGTGATAACCTGCGCCGGCCGCAATCCAGTAACGATCAGCGTCGGGAATGCGTGGCTCCAAAGTCAACCGAGGTGCGGCTGCCTCATCGAAGGCGATGCCCGCTCGCAGAGTCCAGCGATCATCGATCCGGTATTCCGCGCCCAGTGAAGTGAACCATGTATTTTTCCAGTTCAGCGTCGTCACGGATACGGGATTGAAGGGATCGTTCGCCTGTAGCGACAGCTGCTTCAGTGAACTCCAGTTCGTATATTCGACTTCGCCGAGTGCGCTCCACCGATCATCGATTCTCCAGCGTGTGCCAACCACGAGTACAGCCGGCGTCGGCAGATCCGCCCGTCCGCCAGAATTTACGAACGCACCCGTCAGCGCGTTGATAGTTACAGCTATGCCCGCTCTGTCGTAGATAAATCGCTCTGATCCTTTGAGTACCTGTTGTACCTCCGAGCGGTAGGCGACTCCGATCGCCAGATCGCTCGTCGGTTGCCAGCGCACTCCGAGGACATATCCGGCACCCCAGCCATGACCATGAAGGTGGACGAATCCGTCTTGTGTTCCCGGCACCGAACCAGGAACGTGGTTGACAGCGCCAAGGGTTCCAAAGTCGATCGCTTCGGTCAGATGGCTTCGCACATATTGAATCTGCGCGCCTACTGCAACGGTCAGTTGCGGAGTCAGTTGAAAGGACACGACCGGAGACGCATTGTACGCGACAAGATTTGTTCGGATCGTGTAGTACAGCCCTGTCCAGGTCGCAGGATAACTTGTGCTCTCGCCCCACGGAGTCGACAGCGACACCCCTATCGCCAATCGGTCGTTCATTCGATAACGAAGCGAGAACCCCGGCACCAGCGCATCACCGATAAAACCTTGAGGGGTCGCACTTCCACCTGCCGGTGTCCCGACCGTCGTCGTTGCGGCGAATCTGCCATTCGAGTCGAGTAACAGTGCCGTTGCGTTGATCGACGCGTCCCAATCCTCGACGCCTCCGAGCGACGCTGGATTGTAGAAGAGAAAGCTGGAATCGTTGTTGGAAGCGGCGGCACTTGCGTACGCTGTCCCCATGGCGCCGGCGCTGGATTCTCGCAACGCGAATCCAGAGGCCACTGCGGCCGTAACCGTAAAGTTCAGTAAAGTGGCGACAAGCAGAACAGCTGACAATCTCTGCACGCTCTGGCTCCATTTCGTCGCTTGTAGGGTTCACGCGGACGACGATTCTGGATGACTATGCCTTGTCTCCGATGGCGAGCAGGCTCGGAATATACGGACCAAC
>Ga0134125_10005594_pt1 | contig 14248 bp, 12 predicted proteins | sample KB31751_FD_96464 | JGI IMG/M metagenome (GOLD analysis project Ga0134125, IMG submission 96464) | Terrestrial soil microbial communities with excess Nitrogen fertilizer from Kellogg Biological Station, Michigan, USA - KB3-175-1 | ecosystem: Environmental > Terrestrial > Soil > Unclassified ... | reverse complement strand
GGCAAACGTACGGCGTGTCACAAAGTCAAAAATATTAAGCATCACAATCGGGATAGCCATCGTGATCCTCATCCTGGCGTGGAAGTGGGGTTTTTTGTCGCCGTAGCAAAACACCTGGCACAAAGCAGTCATCAATGAACAGCGCCTGCAACTGCCTTATTGTCCGCTGTCGTTGTTCAATCGTGATGCGGATTGCAGCACATCTGATCGCAGCCGTTCTACTCACGGCCCCGCTGGCAGCACAACCGTTATCGCGCTCGGTTCTCCTCCTCGATCAATCTTCTGCAGGCCTTCCCTTCAATACCGCGCTCGCAACGGCCGTTCGATTGACACTCAACGCCGCAAGCACTGTGCCCATCTCATTCTACGCGGAACATCTGGATGCCAATCGATTCTTTGGCCCAGGTTATGAAGAGGGCATCTTATCGTTTTTCAGGAAAAAATATCGCGATAAGACCATCGATGTCGTTGTCGTCGTCGGATCGGCTGCGCTCGACTTCATTGCACGACGGCGGGCGGAATTGTGGCCGAACGTACCCGTAGTCTTTGCGGCTATTGATGAGGCAACCATCGTCCAGGAGGCCCTTCCGCCGAATGTGACCGGCGTCACTATGCAGCTCACGCTTCAAGACATGGTGAGGACGGCAAACATCGTCGTGCCGGATCTCAAGCGAATTGCGATCGTGGGCGATCCTCTGGAGCGGCAAACGTTCTATCGTCATTTCCTGGATGAAATTCCGACAGTTGCGGCGCGACACGAAATTATCAACCTCATGAACTTTTCGATGGGTGAACTTAAAAGGCGCCTAGGAAATTTGCCGGATGCCACGGTCGTTGTTTACACCGGAATTTATCGTGACAACGAAGGGGTATCCTATGTTCCCGCGGAGTTGGTCCGGCAAATCGCGGAATGGGCCAATCGCCCGGTCGTGATAAATGTCGCCTCCTACTTGGGGAAGGGCGCCGTCGGGGGTCACATAGTACGCCCAGAACCTGTTGGTCAGCTGGCAGCGCAGTTCGCATTGCGCATTCTCAACGGGGAGAGGGCCTCAGACCTGCCCGTTACCAAGGTCGCGTCACCCCTTATTTTCGAATGGCCAGCCCTACAGCGCTGGGGGATCAGCGAGAACCAGCTTCCGCCGGGCAGCGAAATCATGTTTCGTAATCCGACTGTATGGGAACAATATCGCGCGTACATTCTGGCGTTCATCGCTGCAATTGTGATCCAGTCCGCGCTGATCTCTTGGCTGCTTTATGAGCATTGGCGTCGCCAGCGTGCGGAAATTCTGGCGCGAGATACCATGTCAGAGTTGACGCATGTGAATCGCATGGCAACGGCTGGCCAACTATCCGCCTCAATAGCGCACGAGATCAGGCAACCTCTGGCAGGCATTGTGGCAAACGCCCAAGCGGCACTTCGCTGGCTAGAAAAGGCCAACGTCGAAGAGGTGCGCGAAGGGTTGAAGGGAATTCTAGGTGATGGGCTTCGGGCGGGCGACATTATCACGCACCTTCGTGCGATGTTCAAAAGTGATGAGCTGAAGAAGGCTCACGTCGATATCAATAAGCTGGTCCTATCGGTTCTGGCGCTCGCGCGGATCGATCTGCTGAAGCAGGAGATAGAACTTAAGACGCGACTTGACGATCGAATTCCGGAGATACTCGGCAATCAGGTTCAGTTACAGCAGGTGATTTTAAACCTGGTCATGAATGCAATCGAGTCGATGAGTTCATCGCAAACTCGCGTCCTGCGCATAAAAAGTGCACTGAGCCAAACCAATAAGGTACATGTGTCGATCGAAGACACCGGCATGGGCATTAAGCAGTCCGACCTCGCCCGGCTTTTTCGACCGATGTTCACGACCAAAGAGCGTGGTATGGGAATGGGCCTTTCGATCTGCCAATCAATCATCGAAAAACATGCCGGTCGGATTTGGGTATCTCCCGGGGCGCACGGAGGCTCTATTTTCCAGTTTGAATTGCCGACGATAGCTGACAACGATTAGGCAGGCTGGATTGGCGCAATCCCCTCGGTATCGGTGCTTTCCCAAAGCCGACAATCCAAAATCCGTTTCGGCCTACTGACCCTGGATAGAAAATCTGTCGAACAGGCGGTTCTGTGGGGAAGCAGCCGGCCGCCTGATGTGATTAGTTTTGGGTGGTGCTTCGGCCCGCGCTGCGCGCGCTGCGGGCTCGATCTTCTCGAGAGCCCCGAGCTCGGATTTGGGCTGGGCAGCAAGTATCGCCTGCGAGGTCATGTCGGGGGCGGGTGCTGGCGCGGTCGTGAGAGTTTGGCCCGTATCGGACCGCCAGCGCTCTGGCAGACCGACGCGGTCGCTGGTGACTATCAAGGGCGAACTGGGCTCCAGCGTTGCGTCCGCAACGAAAAGCAGTGCAACCAGTGCTAAACCAACCATCGCAAGAAAGGTGAGAGCTGGCATTACCGTGCTCCGACATAGTCGGCTCGGGCGAGACAGGGAGGCAACTCCCATTCGCTGCCCCCGGAGCTAACCCCGGCGCGGGATGTTGCACCGGCTCTGCATCACAGAAATGTCGTGCAATGATGTTGATCCAGATCAATTCATTCTGTTACCCGTGAACTCGGCCGCTGCCGCGGCGCTGTCCATGAAATGGGGCTGCATTTCGCCGACGCTGGAAGTGCAGCCCCTCATCTTCGTCAGTGTATCGGTGGCCGCGCGCCCAAGCCGTCCGATCGCTTCGTCGGTTAGGATCACCCTCGTATTTGCGAGCCGGTCGATGCTCCCATTGAGGGCGGTCAGCGCCTCTTTCAGTCGCTCAATCTTGGATTGAACGACCGGGTTTTCCCCCACCTTGATTTCCCTGAGGGTACTGCCAAGCGTGCGGACTTCCTCCGTAAGGCTTCGGAGATTCGCCAGCGCGTCCTTTGGCGGCAGATCGAGTTTTGATAGGGCTGCTTCGGTCATTGTCGTAACTACGCTTGCGGCAAAGTTGTCGATACGCGTCATCGCGATGAGTACAAGAATCGCAGCGACGATCGCCAGAACCGCTGTCGCGTTGATCAGCGCAAGCAAAAACTCTACCGGGAGGCTCCGCAGCCGTGCCGCGATCTCACTTCGAATCGGGTTCGGACAAGAACGAGTCCTGTCGTGTTCCATCGCGTTGGTCTCCTTCCTTCTGCTCGGTCAGGGCGGTACGCCGCGACCGCAATATTAAGGAAGCTCGGAGCATGAAATCCGCGAACGCTGCACGGGATGATCGAATAAATACTCGAATTTTCCCGCCAAATATTCTAGAAACTCCATTATTGCATGGCGGCGCAAGCGTCTTGATTAAGATCAAGATTGCTGCGCTGGACAGCCGATACGCTTGGCGAAAGAGGGATCAAGTTTTTCTGATGAGCTGGGACGGAACAATGACGAGAGGTGACAAGCTTGCGCTCGTTGGGGTCACCGTTGGCTGGTTGCTCGCCGGCGGTCTGATGACTTGGGCGATCTACGCTTTCATGGTCTACGTATTGAAGTATTGGTAGCGCCTGTTCCACGTATTGGCGTTCGATGACACCAATCCTAGGTGTCTCTTTTTCGTAGATACACAAACCAATAGACGGCTGCGATCATAATGGATCCGCCGATAATATTCCCGATTGTTACAGGAATCAGATTTTTGACAAAAAAATTGCTCCAGGTCAGGTCCGGAAAGTCTGCTGCAGTCTTGCCTATGGCTTTCCAAAACGAGCCTGGCGCACCGTCCTTGATGAACAGGCCCATAGGGATGAAGTAGACATTCGCGATGCAGTGCTCAAAGCCAGCCGCGGCGAATGCGGCAATCGGCGGGATGGCCGTAACGACCCGATCGATGTTCGTCCGCGCGCTGAAGCACATCCATACTGCAAGACAAACAAGTGCGTTGCACATGATGCCGAGCGTCAATGCTGGAACAAAAGACAGTGACGCTTTCGCATTGGCCGTGTTTAGTGCGACCAGTCCGACTGCACCTCCGCCAAAAGTGTATTGCGTCGTGTAAAACATCAGCGCCGCGGTCAGCATTGCACCGGCAAAATTTCCCGTGAATGAAAGAACCCAGTTCAGCAGAAGCGCGCGCGTTTTTACCTTGCCGCTCGCCCACGCCATGACAATGATGTTGTTTCCGGTGAAGAGCTCGGCTCCTCCGATAATGACCATTATGAGCCCGGCCGAAAACACTATCCCGATGAGGAGGCGCCCAATTCCGTAGGGCAGACCCGCTGAGAAGGCCGGGTTGCCGTCGGCACTCGTCACAGCGGCGGTACCGGCGCTGACCGTCGTTGCAAAAATTGCACCGAATGAAATGAATGCACCCGCGACGAGGCTAAGCACAAGCAAGGTGACCGGATCTGTCGAAGCTCGTTTCACGCCGCTTTCTTCGGCGCGCACAGCCATTGCGGCCGGCATGATGGCGTCAAAGGTGATCGTCTGAGGTGCGGCTATCTCCTTCGGAGATCTTTCGCCCTTCATCTGTTTACTACCCGCTCGCGCCGCTGGCAGCGAGAATACCGATTATCTGCACGGCGATAACTTTAACGATGGTCATCGATGGGAAAATCATCGCATATCCAATGTCGGGCCGTTCGGTCGGAGCCATCTTGGTGGAGTAGACCAGGATGGCGGGATTTCCCGTCGCACCGGAGGCGACGCCGAGCAGATCGTCGAACGGGATTTTCATCAGGTAGTAGCCGACAAGGAGAACGATGAGGACCGTGGTCAACAGGACCGCCATGCCGATGAATAGCATGCTTAATCCGGTCTCCGACACCGTCCGTACGAATGGTTGACCAGCATTGATGCCGACGGCTGCCAGAAAAATTGCCAACCCAAAATTCCTCAGCACGATATTTGCTGGCAAGGGCATGACCCAGAGCATGGGACCGGTACGGCGCAACTTGCCGAGAATAAGAGCGACAATCAGCGGACCGCCGCCGATGCCGAGAGTGACGGTGCCTACGCCGGGAATTGGAATTGGAATAAGGCCCAGCAAGACGCCAAGAACCATTCCGATCCCAAGAGAAACGTAGCTGAATTCAGCTGCCGATTTGACGGTGTCCCCGAAAAACCGCCGGATTTCCTCCTTGCGATCGGGAGGCATCAGCACGCCGACGCGGTCGCCAAACTCAAGCACCAGGTCGGATGTGGGTACAATATCCGTGTCGTAGCGCCTGACATGCAAGAGATGCACAGGAAAGCCGGAGGGCAACGGCAATTGTGACAGCGGGATACCGACCGCATTGGCCTTTCCAACAAAGACCCGAATGTAGTCGAGTGCTGAACGGTCCTTGACGATCCGGCCTGGCTCCAGCCGCCCCAGCCTGGCTGCAGCTTCCTCAACCGCCTCCTGTTGTTCGGCAACGATCAAAAGTCCGTCGCCGGCACCCAAGACCGTATCTTCAGAAGGAACCACGTTGGCATGTCCCTTCCGAACCATGGTGACCTGGACACCCGCAGGGAGGTCTTTGCCGATCTCATTGAGCGTACGCCCTGCGTAACTTTCGTTGATGGTGATCTCGCCCATATGAAATCTCTGGGCCTTGGCAGGAAATTTCGGCTTCACCTGTCGCGTCATGAAATAGATGCAAAGGATTGGGCCGATCACGCCGAATGGATAGGCGACCGAGTACCCGATCGAGGGGTCCTTGTTCTTCATAACGTCGAGTGCCGCTTGCAGTGTTGCGGTGCTGGTCATTGATCCGGCGTAGATGCCGAGCGTGTGCCCGATCTTGATTCCGAATACTTGACCGAGCCCCAGCGCGACCAAAAGGCCGGCCACAACACCGAGCAGGGCGAGGAAGTTGTATCTGCGGCCTGCTGCGCCAGCCATGCCTTCGAAAAATTGTCGTCCGTAAAGAATGCCTATTCCGTAAAGGAACATGATCAGTCCAGTGAGGCTGATCGGTCCGGTGATTTGCGCCTTTGGCGCGAAGGCGCCGATGGCCAATCCAACAAAGAGGACGGCACCGACTCCCAGGGAAAAGCCTCCGAGGCTGATTTGCCCGACGAGGTAGCCGAGACCGATCGCGAGGAAAATCGCCAGAATTGGCTGCGTGCCGATAATTTCACGGGCTAGGTCGAGCATGCTGCGTTCCTCTGGCTGGGTTCGGCAATCAACGGACGCGACAACCGGCCGCTTGGAATTGTGCGATGACTCGGTTGATCAGATCGGGTGTCGGGTTGGGCGTGTCGGCGCATTTGTATTCAAGGTTCATCGCCTTCCATTTGAAGTTACCCATTTGATGGAATGGCTGAATCTCGACCCATTCGACGTTTTTCATTGGCGCGACAAATTTGGCGATGCCCTCCACATTCGCAGGGTCATCGGTCTGACCTGGTACCAGTGTGAAACGCACCCAAGCCGGCTTGCCCATCGAGGCAAGGCGCTCGGCAAACCGCAGCGTCGGCGCGAGGTCGCGGCCTGTGACCTTGCGATAGGTGTCAGGATTCGAGCTTTTGATGTCGAGCAGAATCAGGTCGACAACGGATAGATAGGAGTCGTCGGCGCGATCGCCGAGAAAGCCTGATGTCTCGATGGCCGTGTGCAAGCCCATTTCCTTCGCGCCGGCAAAAATTCGTTTGGTAAACGCGAGCTGAACCATCGGTTCGCCGCCCGATATTGTGAGGCCTCCGCCCAGCGCGAGGAGCGGCGATGCAAAGCTTGCGAGCCGATCGAGCACCTGCTGGGCCGAAACGTAAGTTCCGTCCTTGAGATGCCACGTATCGGGGTTGTGGCAATACGTGCACCGCAGCAGACACCCCGAGACGAACAACACGAGACGCAAACCGGGCCCGTCGTAACGCGACGACGTCTCATAAGAATGGCAGTAGCCGAAGGCGCCCTTGGCATCGTCCTTGAAAACGTTTTCGTCCGGCGCGTCGGGCGAAATCCCCACGCGCAGGTCATGCCGGCTGCCGGCCTCCAGGGGTTGTGCCTGCGACATCACACGCCTCCATCTTAGATCTGACCATGGAACGTGCGGCTGATGACATCCCTCTGCTGCTCGGGGGTTAGGCGAACGAAGTTGACGGCATATCCGGACACCCGGATCGTGAGCTGCGGGTATTTGTCCGGATTTTTCATGGCGTCCTCGAGCGTGTCCTTGTCGATGACGTTCAGATTCATGTGGAAGCCGCCGTGATCGAAGTAGACGTCAAAGGCCTTTGTCGCCTCGTCGACGAGTTGGCTCTCTGACAGGCGTGCCTTTTGCGGCGCAACCGAGACGGTGTAGCTGATGCCGTCCTGCGCATCCTTGTAAGGAAGCTTGGCAACCGACAGACATGAGGCAAGCCAACCATGGCTGTCCCGCCCATGCATCGGGTTCGCGCCCGGCCCGAACGGTTCACCTTTCCGGCGTCCGTCGGGCGTATTCCCGGTCGCTTTGCCGTAGACCACATTCGAGGTGATCGTCAGGACGCTTTGTGTATGCACCGCATTCCGGTAGGTGGGATGCTTGCGGATCTTTCCCATGAAACTCGTGACGATGTCGGAGGCTATCTTGTCGACGCGGTCGTCATTATTGCCGAATTGTGGAACAGTGGCATTGCCTTCATTCTGATAGTCGATGGCAAGCCCGGTCTCATTACGCGTCACCCGGATCTTTCCGTGCTTGATTGCGGCAAAACTATCGGCGACCACCGACAGGCCTGCGATCCCGAACGCCATGGTCCTCAGAATGTCGCGATCATGCAACGCCATCTCGAGGCGTTCATAGAAATACTTATCGTGCATGTAGTGGATGCAATTCATCGCATGCACGTAGGTACGTGCGAGCCATTCCATCGTCGTGTCGAACTTGGCCATGACCTCGTCGTAATCGAGGAATTCAGTCGTCACAGGCGGCATTGGTGGGGCGATCTGGTCCCCCGAGACCTCGTCCCGGCCGCCGTTGATGGCATACAGAAGCGCCTTCGCAAGGTTCACTCGAGCGCCGAAGAATTGCATCTGCTTGCCTAGCCTCATCGCGGAAACACAGCACGCGATGCCATAGTCGTCGCCCCAGAAGGGCCGCATCAGGTCGTCGTTTTCGTATTGCAGTGACGACGTATCGCGGCTGACCTTGACGCAGAAGCGCTTGAAGGTCTCCGGCATATGCTTCGACCAGAGAACCGTGATATTCGGCTCCGGCGCCGGACCGAGGTTGTACAGCGTGTGCAGCATGCGATAGCTGCTTTTGGTCACCAGCGCACGGCCGTCGAGATCCATCCCGCCGACACATTCCGTCGCCCAGTAGGGATCGCCGCTGAACAGCGCATCGTAATCGGGCGTGCGGAGGAAGCGCACGATGCGCAGCTTTTGCACCAGCTGGTCCCAAAGCTCCTGCGCGCCTGCCTCATCCAGCGTCCCTTCCTTCAGATCACGTTCGACATAGATGTCAAGGAAACTTGAAATGCGGCCAATCGACATGGCCGCTCCGTTGGCTTCCTTAATCGCGCCGAGATAGGCCAGATAGGTCCACTGAAATGCTTCCCGGGCATTCGTCGCCGGCTGCGCAATATCGCAATTGTAAAGCTTCGCCATCGAAGCGAGATCTTGCAGCGCGCGCATTTGCTCGGCCAGCTCCTCGCGTACCCGGATGACCTCGTCGACCGGCCACATGTCGTTCATCTGCGCGCGTTCTTCGCGCTTGGTTTCGAGCAGCCGATCGACTCCATAGAGAGCGACCCGCCGGTAATCGCCGATAATGCGACCGCGCCCATAAGAATCGGGAAGACCGGTGATGATGCCAGACTTCCGGCATTTCATGATTTCGGGCGTGTACGCATCGAACACACCGTCGTTGTGCGATTTTCGATACTTGGTGAAAGCTTCGTGCACCTGTGGATCGGCATCAAAGCCGGCCGCCTTCAGACCTGCTTCGACCATTCGCAGACCACCAAACGGGAAGATCGCGCGCTTGAACGGTTGATCAGTCTGCAGGCCGACAATCACTTCGTTGTCGCGGTCGATGTACCCAGGCTTATGAGCCAGCAGTGTCGAAGGCGTCTTCGCGTCGACCGCGAGCACGCCCTTCTTGCGCTCATCCTGAAAATACGGCTGGAGTTTGTCCCAAACCGCCTTCGTGCGTTTTGATGGCCCCGTGAGAAATTTTTCATCACCAGAGTAAGGCGTGACATTCCGAACGATGAAATCGCGCACATTGATGGAAGTGCACCAGTCACCTTGCCGGAAACCTCGCCAGGAACTTTCGTCCTTGACGTCCTTCTTAAGAGCAGCACTCCCTTTCATGATACGTCTCCCATACCCGAATTTGTCCTTTATCGTGAGCGCCGCTCTGACAAAAACCGCTGTAAGCGCGGATTGCGGCCTTAACCGCTGGAGCGCTTACGGCCTTTGAAAATACTAGAGAGCGGGCCCCTCAAGTCCTTGACCTATGTCAACAGTGCCGCCGCGTGCGCTGCCTGGCAGCAGCGGTTCCCGATGACCAAAAGATTGCTGAAAGAGTGCGCTGGCACGGGTGCGACACCCTTGATCTAGGTCAATGCGGTCGTGTTCCCGGTATCTCTAACTGAAATTCTGCGCGGCGTTCGGGTCGTGGCATCGTACGGCAGCGGGCCAAAGCAGATTCCTGGAGGTGACATGCGCGAACAGGATGTAATCGACACAATTGTTCCGATCAGCGCAGGCGCGCCCGCTCCCGGTTCCAAGTATGACCGGCTGATCGCCAGAGCAAAAGAGACTAAGCCTGCGATCACGATGGTCGCGCACCCCTGTGATGAATCATCGTTGCGTGGCGCGATCGAGGCAGCGCAGCTTGGCATCATCAAGCCGGTTCTCGTCGGGCCTTCCGCAAAGATTTCCAAGGCGGCGCACGACCATGGAATCAATATCGGTGGCTATGAAATCGTTGATGCGCCACACAGCGAGGCGGCGGCGGCAAAGGCTGTCGAACTTATCAAGGCGGGCAAAGGCGAGCTCCTGATGAAGGGCAGCCTGCACACCGACGAACTTATGCGGGCGGTCACTTCTTCGAGCACGGGACTGCGCACCGCGCGGCGCATTAGCCACGTTTTCGTCATGGATGTGCCGACTTATCCGGAGACGCTGTTCATTACCGATGCCGCTATCAACATCTTCCCCGATCTCGATGTGAAGCGCGACATTGTGCAGAACGCAATCGATCTTTTCACTGAAGTGGGTTTGGGAACGCCGCGAGTAGCCATTCTCTCCGCGGTCGAGACAGTCACGTCGAAAATCCCCTCGACCATCGAAGCGGCGGCACTGTGCAAGATGGCGGACCGTGGCCAGATTACCGGCGGCATGCTCGATGGCCCGCTCGCCTTCGACAACGCCATCGACCCGGAGGCCGCGAGAATCAAGGGCATCAAATCTCCGGTCGCCGGCCGCGCACAGATTCTGGTGGTTCCCGATCTCGAGGCGGGCAACATGCTGGCCAAGAATCTGACTTTCCTTGCAAAGGCGGATGCTGCGGGACTTGTTCTCGGCGCGCGCGTACCGATCATTCTCACATCGCGGGCCGATTCAGTGCGTAGCCGCATGGCCTCCTGTGCCGCCGCGGTGCTCTACGCCGACGCACGCCGTCGGACGGCGACGCTCACTGCAGTGTGATTGCCATGGACGCGATCCTTGTTGTCAACGCCGGTTCGTCGAGCCTCAAGTTTCAGGTCTTCGCATCCGACGGCGGCAAGGAGCTTCACTGCCTTGTCAAAGGCCAGATGGATGGCATTGGCACCAAGCCCCGGCTACGGGCTGAGGATGCTAGTAAATCTTCACTGATCGATCAGACCTATCCTCCTGAGAAAGTTCCGGACCTTCCGGCGGCGACGCAGGAAACGGGCGACTGGCTGCGCCGGACCCAGAAGGTCAATCTTGTGGCCGTCGGGCATCGCGTGGTTCACGGAGGCCCCGACTACAGCCTTCCTGTACGGATCACCCCGGCGGTGGTCACACAGCTCGAACGTTATGTTTCGCTGGCGCCGCTACACCAGCCGAACAATCTCGCGCCGATCCGCGCACTTCTCGCTCGTCGTCCCGAACTGCCGCAGGTCGCATGCTTCGACACGGCGTTTCATCGCGGCCATAGCGCCCTGGCGGATCACTATGCGCTTCCGCAAAGTTTTTATGAGGAAGGCGTACGCCGTTACGGTTTTCACGGCCTTTCCTACGAGTACGTTGCGGAGCGTTTGCGCCAAATAGCGCCGGAAATTGCAAAGGGCCGGGTGATAATCGCGCACCTTGGCAGCGGCGCGTCGATGTGCGCACTGGCCAACGGCCGCAGTGTCGAAAGCACCATGGGATTCACTGCACTTGACGGGTTGCCGATGGGAACGCGGCCCGGCCAGCTCGATCCCGGCGTTGTGCTCTATCTTCTTGCGGAGAGAAGCATGGCTCCTTCCGCCGTGCAGGACCTCTTATACCGTGACTCCGGTCTGAAAGGACTTTCGGGGGTGAGCAATGACGTTCGTGAGCTCGAAAAAAGTGCCGATCCGAAAGCGGCCTTCGCGCTCGAATACTTCGTTTATCGCGCTGGACTTCTTGCCGGCATGCTCGCCGCCGCCCTTGGCGGGCTTGATGCGTTCGTGTTTACGGCCGGCATCGGCGAAAACTCTGCAACGATACGCGCCCGCATCGCGGAACGGCTCGGATGGCTAGGTGTGGCGCTTGATTCCAAAACCAATGCGGCGGGAGCGCAGGTCATATCTCGCAAAGACAGTCGCGTTGCTGTTTACGTCGTACCGACCAATGAAGAATTGATGATCGCACAGCATACGTTAGAGTTGATTGGTGGCCAACGCGGCCATCCGCAGGAAAGGGCCGCAGAATGAGCCGGGCAGGCCCCGTGATAAGATGCCGCGGGCTGGGGAACATTCATGCATTGGAAGCAATTTTATTACGTCAGGGATTATCTTAGATCCTCGCTTTGGATCGTTCCACTTGTAGCTATCCCACTTGAACTCGCTGCGACGCGCATACTGCATCGCCTTGATGGTTGGCTTGGTTGGACCTTTTTGGACCTCGGCGTTCCAGGCGCGCAGGCGATGCTAAATGCAATAATTACAGCAACACTCAGCTTTGTGGTCTTTACGTTTGGGTCTCTTCTCGTCGCGCTTCAGGTTGCCAGCGGACAACTGACCCCGAGGATTATTGCCACTGTATTGGTACGAAACGACGTCGTCCGATATACGACCGGTCTTTTCATTTTCACGCTGTTGTTCGCGGTGAGCGCAATCAACAGGATGCAAGGGACCGTTTTCCAGCTTGTTGTATTTGTTGCGGCTTGTCTCGGCATATTTTGTTTTGCGGCATTTCTTTACCTGATTGATTATGCGGCGAGACTGTTGCGCCCCATCAGCATTCTGTCACGCGTCGGCCTGGCGGGTCTAAAAGTTATTGAAAGCGTTTATCCTGAGCCAACCTTGGGTGCAAACCGATCGGAGGCACCGCGACACGAACTTGGCGAGCCGGGCCGCGTGATTCTGCACGGAGGAGCTTCGGAAATAGTCCTTGCAGCCAACCTGCGCAAATTGATCGCTCAGGCCCAGAAATCAAACGGCGTGATCGAGTTTGTACCGCAGGTTGGCGACTTTATTGCAACTGACGAACCGCTTTTCAAATTGTACCGCGGGGCGGCTTCGCTTGATGAAGGGGATTTGCGCTCGGCGGTTGCCTTCGGGCTTGAGCGGACGATGGAGCAGGATCCAACTTTTGCGTACCGAATTGTCGTCGACATCGCGCTCAAGGCACTGTCGCCGGCAATCAACGATCCGACGACCGCGGTGATCGCAATTGACCAGCTTCATCGCCTGCTTCGCAAGGCCGGCAATCGGAATCTGGGTACTGATGAAATATTGGCTAAGTCAGGCCAGTTGCTTGTGCTTTTCCGGACACCGAACTGGGAAGATTTCGTGCATCTAGCGTTCACTGAAATCCGCCAATGCGGGGCACAAAATATGCAAATTGCAAGACGGCTTCGGGCGATGATCGATAACCTGATAGAGACTCTGCCCAAACATCGACATGCGGTTTTGCTGGGGGAGCTAAAGCTGCTTGACCGCGACGTTGAAAGGCACTTTGTCCATCCCGAAGACCGCGCACTCGCCAGCTTGGGCGATTCACAGGGTCTGGGAGGGGCTTCAGGCGCAGAAAAGATGCAACAGAACTAGCGCCAACTATCCAGTGGAGCCTGAGGTCGTACGACGGTGCTCGTCAACGAGCAGGCAGACACTGATCAAGAAAACCCAGAAGGGAAAACCAGCAAAAATCCACGGCAGAAGCGAGTTCACGAAGAGAAGAAGCAGAGCAAGGCCAAATCCGGCAAATGCAACCCATCGCGGCGCAATACCGGTGAAGATCACGACAGTAGAAGTTGAGATCATGAATACAGCCGCCATCCTTATCATGTAAATATTCACGATGTTGTAGGCTAATGTGCGTGCAAAATGGAATGCCGCAGAGCTCGCCGGATCGGCGGGATCAGCAGCGAAGGCGAAGATGATGGCGCCTACGGCTGCTGCTGAACAGAATAGCAGTACCAAAAACACCAGACTGCTGCCGAGAAAAACCGTAGCAAAAAAGCGGTCTTCATGCTCACCAAGCCGGTCGCGCAGCGCGCCAACAAACCAAAGAAATGCAATTCCGGCGAATGGGATAAGATTGAGCGCAAAACTGACAAACCTCGTATTTGTTTTAAGCCATTCTCCAGGATCGGCAGGATCGCTGGGTAAGACCATTCGCAGCAGCGAGAACGCGGCAACAAATAGAATAGAAAAAACGATACCGGCGATTGCGGCCGCACGCGGAGTTTTCAATTTCGATCGAACGAGCCCGCTATTTTGCATCTCGTCATTCGGCGCCGAGTTCAACTAAGCTGGAGTACGACATGCACCGCACTCGGCTCACGCTTTGAGCTGAGTTTGAGTCCGCTTTTCTCGAACATCTTCAGCATCGGGATGTTGTCCGGCAAGACCTCGGCGCTAAATTCCTTGAGCCCGGCATCGCGGGCAATGCTGGCGAGGTGACGCAGCAGCAACGCACCAATCCCGTGCCCCTGATACTTGTCGATGACAAGGAACGCAATCTCGGCTGATCCGGGCCGTTCGGTTACGTAACGGCCGCCGGCGACAATTGCAGCGTGGCCTCCTTCTTGGGTCACAGCGACCAGGGCAACATGCTTGGTGAAGTCGATGTTAAGAAAGAACGCAACTTCCTTTTCCGAGAAGCTGCGTTTTGCGCCAAAGAAACGGCGATACAGAGACTGCCGACTCGTTCGATCAATGACGGCCAG
>Ga0134125_10005591_pt1 | contig 14254 bp, 14 predicted proteins | sample KB31751_FD_96464 | JGI IMG/M metagenome (GOLD analysis project Ga0134125, IMG submission 96464) | Terrestrial soil microbial communities with excess Nitrogen fertilizer from Kellogg Biological Station, Michigan, USA - KB3-175-1 | ecosystem: Environmental > Terrestrial > Soil > Unclassified ... | reverse complement strand
CCCGTCAGGTGCACGCGCTGGCCGCCGACCTCGACCGTCTTGGTGTCGAGATTGACGACGAGGTCGCCGGTGTTGATGACCGACTGGGCGTGGCCCTTGGAGCGGCGCACGATCGCGTGGATGCGGGCGATCAGCTCGTCCTTGTGGAACGGCTTGGTCATGTAGTCGTCGGCGCCGAAGCCGAGGCCTTTCACCTTGTCCTCGATGCCGGCGAGGCCGGAGAGGATCAGGATCGGCGTCTTGACCTTGGACACCCGCAGGGACCGCAGAACCTCGAAACCGGACATGTCGGGGAGGTTCAGGTCGAGCAGGATGATGTCGTAATCGTAGAGCTTGCCGAGATCGACGCCTTCCTCCCCGAGATCGGTAGTGTAGACGTTAAAGCTCTCGGATTTGAGCATCAGCTCAATGGATTGTGCGGTCGCGCTATCGTCTTCGATCAGTAGAACGCGCATTAGAAGTCCCCTTCTCGCCGCACGGGCAGTTCATTTTCAGCGCCGCGAAGGCGGCGAGTTGTCTAAAACGCGGTGGGACGAACCGATTCGACACTATCCTGCCATGGTTAACAAAACCTGATTCTCGCTGGCAAGGCCGCCGTAGGCGATTCCGCCCGAATCGGCATAAGAGTTTGCCAGGAACCGGTTTTTCACCACGCGCCGGCTTCATGCTTCAGTTCAAGAACCGGCGTTGACCGGCCCAGGATCGCCCTAATTGTCCCGACCGGGCGATTCGAGCCCGGCCGTTAAGTCCCACGGACGATGACGCAATGATTAACGACGCGGGTAAACAATCGGTTAAAGGCGGAACAGAGGCGGTAAGCCTAAGGGCGGGTTTATGGCCGCCGTTGCTCCTTTACCTCGCTCTGCATGGAGCAGGTCGCGTCCCAGCGCCCCGGAGCCAAAGGCGCGGCGGGTCGGCGCGCGTTAATCCGCGGAGCGGCCCCCTATGATGAAAGCCCTGGCCGAGCAAATCGGCGACCTCGACGGCGTCGAGATCTATGGCCGCGTCGTCGGCGTGCGCGGGCTGATGGTCGAGATCGCCGGCCCCATCCACGCCATGTCGGTGGGGGCGCGGCTGACCCTCGAATCCGGGGTGGGGCGGACTATCCCCTGTGAGGTGGTCGGCTTCTCGCAGGGCCATGCGCTGGCCATGCCGTTCGCGGCGCTCGACGGCGTGCGGCGCGGCTGCCGCGCCGTGGTCTCGACCGCAGCCGGCTCGGTCAGACCGTCGGAAGCGTGGCTCGGCCGCGTCATCAACGCGTTGGGCGAGCCGATCGACGGGCTCGGGCCGTTGCCGCCGGGGCCGGCGCCTTATTCCTTCCGCTCGTCGCCGCCGCCGGCGCATGCGCGCCGCCGCGTCGGCGCGCCGCTCGATCTCGGCGTGCGTGCGCTCAATACCTTCGTCACCTGCTGCCGCGGCCAGCGCATGGGCATTTTTGCCGGCTCCGGCGTCGGCAAATCGGTGCTGCTGTCGATGATGGCGCGCAACGTGGCCGCCGACGTTTCGGTGATCGGCCTGGTCGGCGAACGCGGCCGCGAGGTGCAGGAGTTCTTGCAGGACGACCTTGGCCCGGCCGGTCTCGCCCGCTCGGTGGTGGTGGTCTCGACCTCGGACGAGCCGGCGCTGATGCGCCGCCAGGCGGCCTATCTCACGCTCGCCATCGCCGAGTTCTTCCGCGACCTGCACAAGGACGTGCTGGTGCTGATGGATTCGGTCACTCGCTTCGCCATGTCCCAGCGCGAGATCGGCCTGTCGGCCGGCGAGCCGCCGACCGCCAAGGGCTATACGCCGACGGTCTTCACCGAATTGCCGCGGCTTCTGGAGCGCGCCGGCCCCGGCACGGATGAGGGCACCATCACCGGTATCTTCACGGTGCTGGTCGACGGCGACGACCACAACGAGCCGGTCGCCGACGCCGTTCGCGGCATCCTCGACGGCCACATTGTCATGGAACGGGCCATCGCCGAGCGCGGCCGCTATCCGGCGATCAACATCCTGAAATCGATCTCCCGGACCATGCCGCGGGCGGCCGACCCCGACTTCGTGCCGACCATCGCCCGCGCCCGGCAGGTGATGGCCACCTATGCCGACATGGAGGAGTTGATCCGGCTCGGCGCCTATCGGGCCGGTTCCAGCCCCGAGGTCGACGAGGCCATCGCCCTGCACAAGCCGCTGGAGGATTTCCTGAGCCAGGCCAAGGACGAGGCCACCTCGCTGGCCGAAGGATATCGGATGCTCCGGGGGATCCTGGGGGCGGTGGAAACCGAAAACTAACGTTATTGCGCCACAGTCGACCCGAGTTGGTCCGGGCCGTCCGCGCGGAACAGGGCTATTTGGCCGCGCCGCGTCGGAAATTCGGGGCTTCTGGGGAGTATCCAGTCGATGAAGTCACGCGAAACCCTCATCCGCCTGAAGAAGTTTCAGGTCGACGAGAAGCGGCGCAAGGTGGCCCAGATCGAGGCCATGATCGCCGAGTTCGATCGCATCGCGACAGAGCTCGACCGAGAGATCAAGCTCGAGCAGGACCGCGCCGGCATCCACGATCCCGCGCATTTCGCCTATCCGACGTATGCCAAGGCGGCGAACACCCGCCGCGAGAACCTCAAGCGCTCGACCGGCGAGCTGAAGGCTCAGCTCGACGATGCGCAGGCCGCGCTCGGCGAGGCCTTCGAGGAGCTCAAGAAGGTCGAGATGCTCGACGAGCGTGACCAGGCCCGCGAGAAGGCCGACGCCGCCGCCCGCGAGCAGGCCGAGCTCGACCGCATCGCTGCGATCCGCTACTCGGCCGGCGGCGCGAGGGCATAAGGCGCCACCGGCTGGGCGCCATTCGATCTCTCTTACGTGTTGGTGGTCTTATGCTCGTGCACGACCTGCACGATGATCGGAGCGCGCTTGCGCCCGACGAACACCAGCACCGCTCCGATCAGGATCATCGGGACGCCGATCGCCGCGCCGATGATGGTGATGCAGAGCACCAAGCCCAGCAGGATCATGGCAATTCCGATAATTCTTAAAAATAGCATTCCCGTTCTCCCCGTTTCGATTTGCGAGTTCGATCCCCGGCTTTCATTTGTTCTCGCCGGCCGTTGACCCCTGGACCACGACGACTTGAATCGGCCGGCTACGTGCCGTTGCCGCGCTGATCAAAGCCCAAATCCACACGAACAGGCAAATCGGGCCGCCGATGAGCGCCAGCAGGCCGGTGAAGACCAGCGCCAGGCCGAAAAAATAGAGCAGCAACTGGATGAGTCCGGCAAAGGGCTTGCCGGCGATCATCGTGCCGATGCCGGGGAAGAACACATTGACGATGATGCCCAGGACGCTGGCGCCGCCGCCGCCGCCGGATATCGGCACCGGTATGATCTCGGGCTCGCTGGGTTTTGCGTTTGCGGCGGCCGTATCCTCCGCAGCAGCCGGCGGCTGCGGCGCGGCCGGGCTGTCGACGGCGGCCGCAGGCGCGGGCTGCGGCGGGTCGACGGGCTGCGTTGCCGGCGTGGCGATGGTCGGTGCCGGAACGGCGGTTGCGGCGGCCGGGACCGGGGCGGCCGCCTTGGCCGGCGTTAGTGACCGGCCGACCGCCGCTGCGGCCGCGGTCAGTTTGGTCCGATGGAAAAAGCCGGCCCCGGCCGCCACCAGTCCCACCAGTACGATGCCGGCGAGAGGCCATCGCGATCGAGGCAGTCCGGCCTTTCGCAGCATCGCCAGGATCGGATTGCGCTGATCGGCCTCGATGTCGGCGAGTTGCTGCCGCGCGATGGCCGCGGCGGTGCGGTCGTCCAGGCTGTTGGCGGCGAGCGCGGCGGCGTGCCGGAAATCGGCGGCGGCGGCCTCGTCCTCACCTTTGTCCCGGTAGGCGAGACCGCGGTAGGTGAAGGACGACAGCAGGCCCGGATTGAAATTGATCGCCGCGGTGAGATCGGCGATGGCCCCGTCGGTGTCTCCCTTGAGGCGCCTGACCTCGCCACGCGTGGCATGCGCCGTCGCGCTCCGCGCATCGAAGCGGATGGCCTGATTGGCATCGCGCAACGCGCCGTCGAGGTCGCCTTCCTGCCGCCTCATCCAGGCCGCGTTGTTGAAGGCGAGTGCGTTCGTCGGCTCGAGGCTGATCATCTGATTGAAATCGGCGAGCGCGCGAGCCACCTGCTTCGTGTTGTAATAGGACAGGCCGCGCAGATTGAGCGCGTGCGTGTAAGTGCGATCGGCGCGCAGGCTGGCATCGAAATCGGCGATGGCACGATCGAAGTCGCCCTTCCGGTACCAGCGCAAACCGCGATTTGAGTAGGTCACCGCGAGATTGTGGCCGGAGAGTCCGGCATTGGCGATGCGCCGGCTGCACGCGGCGATGGCCGTATCGTTTGGCGAATCGTTCGCATCGCAAGCGGTCCGATCCTCGGTTGCTGTCTTTTCAGAGTCGATTTGCGCTTGGGTGAGACAGCGGTTGCCGGGCGCGCAGATCGAGCCCGGTCTGCAGAAGCCGCTGCCGCACTCGATTGCGTTCTCCGCGACGCAATGGCCGTTGGCGGTGCATTTCTGTCCGGAATTGCAATACCGGCCGTTGCCGCAGTCGACCGTGTCTTCCGGAATGCACGCATGCGCGTCGCCCAGGCTGCATTTGCTGCCGGGCGCGCAACTGTAATCGCCGCAATCGGAATAGCCGTTGCGCACGCATCGTCCCGGCTTCCACGAGCAATGCGTGCCGGTCGGGCAGGCGCGGCCGTCGGCGCAACGGTCGCCGATCTGGGGCGGCGCCGCGCGGTAGCTCCCGCAGGTCTGCCCCAGGCTGAGGAAGCGTCCGTCCGGGCATTGGCACATGAAGCCGTTGCCGCCATTGACCCAGCGGCCCGGAGGCGGACACAGATTGCCGGGAAGCAACTGGGCGGCCGCCTGCCTGGGCGAGGCCGCCAGCCCCGCAAGAAGGGCGAGTACAAGAAACGCAATAAATCGTCGCGCCGGCATCCGCCCGCCCCCGATGTCGTACGCAGGCCTCAGGCGCGACGAGGGCCGTGTGGCCTCGCTGTCGCTTGCTCAGGAACGCATCTTGAGATTGAGACCGCAGCCCCCGTGTCGTCGGGACAAGGTACTCGGTTGCCGTGCGGATTCAAGCCGGGCGCCGCCCTCAGCCCGCGCCGTCCACGCAATAGGCCGCGTAATGCGGGGTCCACATCTTGGCGGTCACCGCGGCTTCGACGCTGTCGGCGGTCACACCTTCGGTCAGGCCTTCGGCGCAGGCCTGCTTGCCGACGGCGATGGCGACCTTGATCGCGACCTCGCGCAGCGCGGTGACGCTCGGCAGCAAATTGGCGTTCGGGTCGCGCTTGGCCGGCGACAATTCGGCAAGCGCGCGCGCCGCCGCCATGAACATCGTGTCGCTGATACGCCGCGCCCGCGTGGCGATGGCGCCCAGGCCGACGCCGGGGAATATGTACGAGTTGTTGGTCTGGTCGACGCTGAACGGTGCGCCGCGCCGCATCAAGGACGGGAACGGGCTGCCGGCGCCGATGATGGCGCGGCCTTCGCTCCAGCGGTCGATATCGGCCGGCGTCGCCTCGGCGCAGGATATCGGATTGGACAGCGCGAAGATGATCGGTCGCGTGTGCTGCGCGGCGAGCGTCCGCACGGCCTGCTCGCTGAAGGCACCGGGCTGGCCGGAGACGCCGATCAGAGCCGTCGGCTTGGCATTGTTGATGACGTCCATCAGCGAGATCACCTCGCCGGTGCGCCAGGAGGCGACCGCCTCGCGCGGCTGCAGGAACGGCCGCTGGAATTCGGCGAGTCCGTTCATGCCCTCGATCAGCAGCCCGTCGCGGTCGACGAGATAGAAGCGCCGCGCCGCGTCCGCGGCGTCGATGCCTTCGGCCTGCATCGCCGCCAGCAGCAGCTTGGCGATGCCGCAGCCGGCCGAGCCGGCGCCGAAGATGGCGATGCGCTGCTCGGCCAGAGGCACGCCGGTGACGTTGATGGCGGACAGCAGCGTCCCGGTCGCCACCGCGGCGGTGCCCTGGATGTCGTCGTTGAAGGTGCACACGCGGTCACGATAGCGCGCGAGCAGGCGGTTGGCATTGCCCTTGGCGAAGTCCTCCCATTGCAGCAGCACGTGCGGCCAGCGCTCGTCGACGGCGGCGATGAACTCCTCGACGAAGTCGTCGTACTCCTGGCCGCGCACGCGCGCGTGGTTCCAGCCGACATAGAGCGGATCGCGCAGGTTCTCCGCATTGTCGGTGCCGACGTCGAGCAGCACCGGCAGGCAGCGCGCCGGATCGATGCCGCCGCAGGCGGTGTAGAGCGCGAGCTTGCCGATCGGAATGCCCATGCCGCCGGCGCCCTGGTCGCCGAGGCCGAGAATGCGCTCGCCGTCGGTGACGACGATGACCTCGGTTTTGTCGAACATCGGATTGGCCAGGATCTGCTTGAGCGTGCCCTTGCGCGGCAGGCTCAGGAACAGTCCGCGCGGCTTGCGGAACAGGCGGCTGAACGAGCGGCAGCCGGCGCCGACCGTCGGCGTGTAGACGATCGGCAGCAACTCCTGGAGGTTCTGCGCCAGCAGCGCGTAGAACAGCGTTTCGTTGGTGTCCTGCAGGTCGCGCAGGAAGGCGTAGCGCTCGAGGTCGGTGGCGAACTCACGGAACGCGGCGAGGCGCCGCGACACCTGCTCGCTCATGGTGGCGACGCGCGGCGGCAACAGGCCGTGGAGCGCGAAGGCGTCGCGCTCCTGCTCGCTGAAGGCGGTGCCCTTGTTGAAACGGGGATCGGCGAGCAGCCGGTAGCCGGACAGGCCCGCCGGAATGTTCAGGCAGCTTTCGATGGGCTCGGACAAGGACGGCTCGCTCCCGGCAACGGCGCTGCGGGCGACACGTGCGTCGGCCGGAGTCGACGCGTGCGCCCGCCGCAGCTTAGGCGCGTATCGAGCGGAATAGGCGATCAGAACGCCGCCGCCAAGTCCCTGGCGCCCTGCGAGAGCGCCTCGCGCTGCATGGTAGACCCGATTTCAGCGATGAGGTTGGCGACCACGCCGGTGCGACGGGCGATCGGATTGCGCCAGTAGCCGTTCGGCTGGAAGAAGTTCGCGGTCGGCACGCGCGCCCGCAGGTCGTCCGGCATCATCACCATGTCGATGCCATTGCCGTCGCCGGTCAGGTTCATCAGTTCGAGTTCGGCGGCCGATAACGGCGCGGTGTAGCCCTTGGCGCGTGCGAAATGCACCGAATTGGCGAGCTTCTGCACCTGCAACAGCGGGCCGATGTCGATGTCGAGCACCGCGGCGTGCACGCCCCAGCCGCCGACCGTGGTCTTGGCCAGCCTGTCATAGTCGCTCCAGCGCGCCGGCACCGACCGGCAATAGGCGATCATGCGCTTGAGCGCCTCGATCTTTCGATCCAGAGCGTGGCGCTGCTCGCCCCGCAGCATCATCGCCTTCTGGTGCAGTGCGGCAAGGTAGCGGTTGCCGAACTCCGCGAGCAGCGACACCGTGTTGGTGGACAGCAGTTGATTGTAGCCGAGCGCCGGCGAGATGGCGCGCGGACGCTTCGGCGTGACTCCGGCCTGGGTGTCGAAGCTGCCATTGCCGCCGGTCTCGAAGGCGTAGACGCCGACAACCTGCTCGCGCGTCAGCCCGGCGGCGGAGGCCGCCATGGCATAGGCCAGCTTGAACTCGCGGTCGCTGTGCGGCAGGTCCGGCACGAAGCCGAACTGCTCGGAGGCGGCCTTGAGGAAGTCAGCGACCACCGGGATGGGCGCCGTCTCGGGCGTCGGCGGCGCGCTCGGATCGGCCGGGCGCGGCGGCCCGCTATAGGCCTGCGGCTGCGTCAGCACATAGTCGGAGAGCGTCAACGGCTCGTGCGCGCGCCGTTTGGCGTTGCGGATGCGCCGCTTGTCGGCGACCGAATCCCAATAGGCCGCCGCGGCGCGCTCATAGGGCCCATGCACGCGCTCCCAGGCGGCGAGCCGCGCGCGGTAGGCGGCCATAGCGGCTTCGTCCGGCGCATTCTGCGCCAAAGCTGGCGTGGCGGCGAAAAGAGCGACGGCGAAGAGGAGGAGTGGCGTCAGGAGGCGTCGAACCATGTGCGGCAATATCACGAAATGATTCGGCGCTTTTCACAAAAAAACGCGCCGCAAATGCGGCGCGCCAGGCGGGGGGAGGTTCAGAAGGACGAAAGGGATCAGCGGATCATCGGCCCATCGCGATCGGTCATCACCACCGGGCCGCCGGCCTTGATCACGCTCGGGCCCTGCGCGGTGAGGATATCGGTGCCGAGATTGAGTTCGCGCGCGGAGATGCCGATCACGGCAATCAGCAGCGCGGCGGCGAGGCCGACCACGACGATCTTGAGATGCGTGGCGCGGTCGGCGGTGTAAATCGACCAGTTCATGACGGCCTCCAAGGTTGACCGTATGTCGGCCGGCCTCGGCAAGAGGTTCAAAGCGGGTTCGCCCTATTAACGTAGGGGCACCACGCCCTGTTCCGCAGGGGCTGTCACGGATCGTTGATAAGACGTGACGCCGCGCGAGCGGCCGCCGCAAAAGCGGCCGGCCCACGGCACAATTCGGACACTGATAGGTTGGATCGGTGGAGGCAGATCGATGGAGACGTGCACCGGCGGCGCACGTCAGCGGGCCTCAGGCGGCCTGTCTTTTCTTCAGCGGATAGGACTCGCTGGCGTAAAGCGCGCGGATTTCCTGGTGCCCGAGGCGGTGCTCGTTGATTTCGATGCAGGCGCCGAGCAGGAGCGGCTCCGGCAGTTCCTCCATCGCGAACCGAATGGCATCGGCCGCGCTCTCGAAGCGGCGATATTTGACCTTGCTCGCCACCTTGCGATTGCGTGAGGGGAACAACTCGGCAGGCGCGTGGTAATCGAATTTCTGCATCCTAAACTCCAGCACAGGCACAATCATCCGGGGTGCGAATGAACTCCAAGTATATGGGGTCGAAATGGGGCTTTTGGAAGGGCTTTTCGCACCCGGAGGTCCCGGGCCCGCGTTGCGCGGTTAATAGGCGCAAATACTCCGGCGACCGCATGAATTGCCGCCTTTACGGCCTCGTTTGGCTGCGGCGCGCGAAAACCGCCTCTTAATCGCTGCGATTGGCCAAATCGGTCCGTTGCTTGCGGACATCGTCCGCCGACACCGCCGGCGCGGCAGCGCCCCAGCCGTTGCGGATATAGGTCAGGACCGCGGCGACCTGCGCGTCGTCGAGCTGCCCAAGGCAGACGAATTCGACGCGCTCGACCTCTATCACGCCACGACCGGCGGCGAGGCGGCGCTGACACGCAAACATTGCGACGACGCCATCCGCGCGACTGGCCATGCGCAGGGCGCGGGATCGATCGTGCCGGCCGTAGACAGTCCGTCGGTCGCGGCGGCGGAGTAGGCGCGCCGCGTTTTTTGCGCCGCCGCGTCAGATCAGGCCGGTGCCCCAGCGCCGGTGCACGAAGCGCTCCCACGGCGAGAACAGGAGCTTGTCGGCGATCAGGCCGATCAGCACGATCGCCACCATGACCCCGATCACCTGGTCCATGGCGCTGAGCTCGCGGCCATATTGCAAGAGGTGGCCGAGGCCGAAGCCGGTCAGAATGGTGACGAAAATCTCCGCCGCCATCAGCGAGCGCCAGGCGAAGGCCCAGCCCTGCTTCATGCCGCTGACGACGAAGGGCAGGGACGCCGGCAGGATGACGCGCGTCCACTTGTCGAGGCCTTCCGAACCCATCGTGCGCGCCGCGCGCGCGTAGATCGGCGGAATGGTGCGCGCGCCGGCCGAGGTCGCCAGCACCACCGACCATACCGTTCCCATGACGACGACGAACAACATCGCCGCCTCCGTCTGGCCAAACCACAGAAGCGCCAGCGGCACCCAGCACACGCTCGGCAGCGTTTGCAGTCCGAGCGCCAGCGCGCCGACGGTGTCCTCGAGATACTGCGACGTGCTCACCGCCAAGCCGAGCGGCAGGCCGATCACGATGCCGATGGCGTAGCCGATCAGGAGCCGCCGCAACGTCACCAGCGCGGCGTCGATGAGCGTGCCGTCGCGCAGGCTCTCCCACAGATAATCGGCGACGGCGATCGGCGGCGGCAGCAGCACCGGCGACCAGCGGCCGCTCATAGTCGCGGCCTGCCAGATGGCGACCAGCACGGCGAAGAAGCCGACGATAACGAGCGCCCGCTTCATGCGGCGGCATCCCGCGCGGCGACGAGATAGACCTTGAGCGCCTGCGTGATGCGCTGCGCGATCGCCGCGAGCTCCGGACTGTTGATGTCGCGCGGCCGCGGCAGCGTGATGCGGAATTCCTCGCGGATACGGCCCGGGCTCGGCGACAGGATGAAGACGCGGTCGCCGAGGCACACCGCCTCGCGCACGTTATGCGTGACGAAGACGATGGTCTTCTTCCGCTCGCGGCAGATTTGTTGCAGATCCTGGTAGAGCTGCTCGCGCGTGATGGCGTCGAGCGCGCCGAACGGCTCGTCCATCAGCAGCACTTGCGGATCGGGCGCCAGCGAGCGGGCAAGTGCGACGCGCTGCTTCATGCCGCCGGAGAGCTCGTGCACGAACGATTTTCTGAATTTCTCCAGCCCGACCAGACGCAGATGGCTCTCGGCGATATCGCGCCGCTCGGCCTTGCTCAGTCCAGGCTTGCGGTTGAGGCCGAACATCACGTTGCCGAACACGGTCAGCCAGGGAAACAGCGCGGATTCCTGGAACATCACGAGGCGGTGTCGCCCCGGCCCCTCGACAAGCTGCCCGTCGGTCAGCACGCGGCCTTCGTCCGGTCTGGTAAGGCCGGCCATGATGTCGAGCAGTGTCGTTTTGCCGCAGCCGCTCGGACCGACGAGGCAGACGAACTCGCCTTCGGCGACGCGCAAATTCATCGCGGCCAGCGCCTGCACCGATGCGCGCGGCGTCCGGAACCACTTCGAGACGCCCTCGACAACGAGCTTGTCTTGCGCCGTGTCTTTGCCGCCGATCATGGGTACTCGACAAGCCGGGACAGGTCCGGCGAATTGCGCAGGAAACCGACCGACTGCGCGCTCGTAATAAACCGCTTGAGAGCATCAAGCGACACGTCGCTTGTCAAGACGATGCGGTTCCAGGACGATTTCACAAGTTCCTGCGGCATCTTGGCGTGCATCTCGGCGTCGAGTTCCTCGAGCGCCATCTGCTGCGCCTCCGCGGGATGCGCCTTGATCCATTCGGTCAGCTCCCGATGTGCGGCGGTAAATTTGCGCACCAGCTCGCGCTGCTCCTTGACGAAACCGGAGCGCGCGACGAGCACGGTGGTGATCGCGTCGCGGTCGTCGACCAGCACCTTGCCGCCGGCTTCCTGTTCGAGTCGGGACACCCACGGCTCGACGGTCCACACCGCATCGAGCTGCTTCTGCTTGAACAGCGACAGTTGATCGGGATTGGCGGTCGGAATGACCTGCGCATCGCCGCCGGTCTGGCGGATCTTCAAGCCGCCGGCGACGAGCCAGGCGCGCGCCGCGACGTCCTGCGTGTTGCCGAATTGCGGCGTCGCGATCTTCTTGCCGCGAAAATCGGCTGCGGTCTTCAGCGTCGAATCCGGCTGAACGACGAGCGCCGAGCCGCCATTGACGGCGCCGGCGATGATATGGCCTTCGTCGCCGTTCGATTTGAAATAGGCGTTGATGGCCGGGTTCGGGCCGACATAGGTGAGGTCGATCGACTTGGCGAACACCGCCTCTATCGCGCTCGGACCGGCATTGTAGACGTACCACTCGATCTTCACGCCGGAGCCAAGCCGCTGTTCGAACCAGCCTTTGCCGATGCGCGTGAGATGGTGCGCGATCAGGCCCTGGATATGCGTGATGTTGGGGAAGTGGCCGACGCGCAGCACCGTCTGCGCATCGGCCGGGACGGCTGCGAGCATGGCAATGGCCGCCAGCGCGAGCGTCAGGCCGCGGCGCGACACGAGACGAGTGCGCCGAGCTCGTTGTTCGTCGTTCATGACATTGCCTCCTTCAAACGCGAGAGAGACCGAACCACGCCGGGCGCGAGGCGGGCAAGAGTCCGCAACAAGATAAGAGCGAAGCAACTGCAAGCCATGCGACCGGGAAAATACTTCTCTCGCGCGTGGCGCGGGCGTGAGGCTGGCATTCTCTGCCTGCTGCTTGGGCAGTCGGGCGCCGGTAGCTCCGGATGCACAGGCCGGACGTGTGGGATACACTCCGGCGCGGCGATGACGGGGGAGCTTCAGTCATGACCAGTCGAACGGCCGCCTGCAGTTGCGGGCAGCTTCACCTGACGATCGAAGGCGAGCCGGCGCGCGTCTCGATGTGTCATTGTCTGGAGTGCCAGCGCCGCACCGGCGCCGTGATCAGCAATCAGGCGCGCTTTCGGCACGAGCAGGTCACGATCTCCGGCGCCAGCAACACGTGGCAGCGCACGGCCGACAGCGGCAGCGTCGTGCGATTCCATTTCTGTCCGACCTGCGGCTCGACCGTCTACTGGACGAGCGAGAGCTTCCCCGGCGTCGTCGTCGTCGCCATCGGCAATTTCGCCGACCCGGATTTCCCGGCGCCGACGATCGCGGTGTGGGAGGAGATGCGGCACGACTGGGTGTCGCCGCCGCAGGATGCGAAGCGGTTCGAGAAGCAGGGCTGACGGTCCACATTCGTCATGGCAGGACCTGGCCCGGCGAAGACGGACGTGAACGCCCTGATGTCTCGGCCATCCCGGTCGTCTCTTGGTGCTTGGCGGCAAGGACGTGGATGCCCGGCACACGGCCGGGCATGACGAAACTCAATTCTAGACGCTGCCCACCGTCTTCAGCCGCACGCGCGGATGGATCTCGGCCTGCGACAGCACCGGCGTCTGGGCGCGGAAGCGCTCGACGATGTTGCGCACGAACGGCCGGATGCCGGCCGAGGTGACGAGTACCGGGGCCTCGCCCTCGCGCGCCGCCTGCTCGAAGCGCTCGCGCACGATGGTGATGAACTCCGACAGCTTCGAGGGCTGCATCGCGAGCTGCCGGTCGTCGCCCTGACCGATGATCGACTCCGCGAAGGCCTGCTCCCAGGCCGCCGACATTGCGATCAGCGGCAGGTAGCCGCCCTGGCTCATGTGCTGCGCGCAGAGCTGGCGCGACAGGCGCTGGCGCACGTGCTCGGTCAAGCTCACCGGATTGCGCGAGCCGGTAATGCCCTCGGCGATGCCTTCGAGGATGGTGGCGAGGTCGCGGATCGAGACGCGCTCGGCGAGCAGCAGTTGCAGCACGCGCTGGACGCCGGAGGTCGAGATCTGCGACGGCACGATGTCCTTGAGCAGTTCGCCCTGTTCCTTCGGCAGCTCCTTGAGCAGCTTCTGCACCTCGGAATAGGACAACAGCTCGGACATGTTGCCCTTGAGCAGCTCGGTCAGGTGCGTCGACAGCACGGTGGCCGCGTCGACCACGGTGTAGCCCTGCATCGACGCCTCTTCCTTCAGCGCGCCGTCGACCCAGGTTGCCGGCAGGCCGAAGGTCGGCTCGGTGGTGTGCGTGCCCGGCAGCTTCACCTGGCCGCCGCCCGGATCCATGACCATGTACTGGCCGGTCCACACCTTGCCGCTGCCGGCCTCGACCTCCTTGATGCGGATGACATAGGCGTTGGAGTCGAGCTGCACGTTGTCGAGGATGCGCACCGCCGGCATGACGAAGCCCATCTCGGCGGCGAGCGAGCGGCGCAGCGCCTTGATCTGCTCGGTCAGGCGGTCGGTGCCGTCCGGCGCATTGACGAGCGGCAACAGGCTGTAGCCGATCTCGACCTTGAGGTCGTCGATCTTGAGCGCGGACGAGATCGGCTCGTCCTTCTGCTCGGCCGTCTTGCCCGCGTCCTCGGCCTTGGCCTCGGCGCTGGCGGTGAGCTTGTTGCGCTTGTCGACGATGAAGGCGAGCGAGACGGCGCCGCCGCCGAGCGCGAAAAACGGAATCATCGGAATGCCGGGCAGGAGCGCCATCGCCAGCATGACGCCGCCGGCCATGCCGAGCGCCTTGGGATAGCCGGAGAGCTGCTTCAAGAGCGCCTTGTCGGCCGAGCCCGAGACGCCGGCCTTGGAGACCAGGAGGCCCGCGGCGGTCGAGACGATCAGCGCCGGCACCTGCGTGACGAGGCCGTCGCCGACCGTGAGCACGGTGTAGGAATGTGCGGCGTCGGCGAACGAGAGGCCCTGCTGGGCGATGCCGATGATCATGCCGCCGATGATGTTGATGAACGTCACCAGCAGGCCGGCGATGGCGTCGCCGCGCACGAATTTCGAGGCGCCGTCCAT
>Ga0134125_10005588_pt1 | contig 14256 bp, 10 predicted proteins | sample KB31751_FD_96464 | JGI IMG/M metagenome (GOLD analysis project Ga0134125, IMG submission 96464) | Terrestrial soil microbial communities with excess Nitrogen fertilizer from Kellogg Biological Station, Michigan, USA - KB3-175-1 | ecosystem: Environmental > Terrestrial > Soil > Unclassified ... | reverse complement strand
GACGGCCAGCGCGAGCAGCAGCGCGGCCAGGGGCGCCATCACGCCGAGCACGAGCAGGAGCGCGATCCCCGCGACCCACAGCGCGACGGCTCCGGCGAGCTCGATCACGCGGGGATGCAGGGCGATGTGGCCCGCCACGATGCCGGCGAGGCCGATCAGCGCGGCGACGTTGAACACGTTCGAGCCCAGGATCACGCCCGCGCCGATGCGGTCCTCGCCGCGCAGGAGCGCCGTCACGGCGGCCGTGATCTCCGGTCCGTCGGCGGCCAGCGCCGCCAGCATCCCGAGCAGCGCCTCGGAGAGGCCCAGTCGCGCCCCGACGCGCTCGAGCGCGGCCACCAGCCGCCAGCTCGCGACGAGGCTGACGGCCGCGCCGGCCGCGAAGATCGCCGCGAGCGCGAGATCAGACATCTCGCCTGAGGCTGGGTCGGTTGTCCGCTGAGGATGAGCTCACCTGATCACCCCTGAGGGGCACGCCGACCAGGCTTCCCGGCTCACCGCGCGGGAGTCTAGCCGTGCCCGGCGGGCGGCCCCGGCACGTCGGCGTCGTGCGTCGCGCCGCGCAGGCCTTCGGGCTCGGACATGTCGGCGTCGGGGGCCCGGCGGCGGGCGATCCACTCGGGCCCTGCCGTGTCGGTCGCGCCGTGCAGCAGGATCGACATCAAGACCGCCAGCGCGGCCAGGTTGAAGATCCGCGCGCCCGCCTCGACCCTGTGCGAGAGGATCAGCAGCGCGAACGCCATCGTCGAGACGCCCTTCGGCCCGAACCAGGCCATGAAGGCCTTGCCGGACGCAGTGATGCGCGTGCCCGTCAGCGCGACGCCGATCGCGACCGGACGTGCGAGCAGCAGCGCGCCCGCCGCGATGCCGACCGCCGCCCAGCCGTCGCCGAACAGGCCGTGCACCGTCAGCAGCGATCCGAACACGGCGAAGATCCCGAGCTTGACGACCTCGACGATCTCCTCTGCGCGCTCGGCGAAGACGGTCCGCAGGTCCGGGCGCCTGACGCCGACCACGATCGCCGCCACGAAGACGGCGATCAAGCCGTTGCCGTGGGGCGGCAGGACGGTCAGGCCGTAGGTCGCGAACGCCAGGCCGAGGCCGTAGAGGGCGCGCTGGTGGCCGGGGATCGGCCCCTCGGCCGGCTCGCGACCGGCCCGGGGCATCAGCACCGAGCCGATCAGCCCGCAGGCGGCCCCGTAGGCGAGGCCGAGGCCGACGTCCTGAAGGATGTAGTGCCACCAGTGGAAGTCCGACCGGCCCGGTTCCAGGGCCGCGGCGAACGCGAGCACGGCGGGCAGCGCGAGGCCGTCGTTGAGGCCCGACTCGAGGTTCAGCGAGTGGCGGATCACGTGCGGGACCCGACGGTCGCTGACCACGCTCGAGGAGAGCACCGGGTCGGTCGGGCTGAGCAGCGCGCCGAGCAGGAACGACTCCGTCCAGCTCAGCCCCGTCAGCAGGCGCGTGAGCAGCGCGACCACGGCCGCCGTCACCGGCATCGCGATCGCCAGCTTGCGCAGCGGCAGCTGCCACTGGCGCTGGAGGAACCCCGCGTCGACCTCGAGGCCGTCCCGGAACAGGATCACGATCAGCGCGACGGTGGCGAGATCGGTCACGAACCCTGAGCTTGCCTGCAGCTTCAGGACCCCGGTCGCGCCGTTGCCGAGGAGGAAGCCCGCGAGGACGAAGACCGCCGCGAGCGACAGCACGCTGCGATTGGCGATCCCCGACAGCAGCGCCCCGAGGATCAGCAGTCCGCCGAGCACGGCCGCGCTCGTCTGGAAGGACGTCACTTCCGGTAGCGTCCCACAGGGTCGGGATGCCAGACGGCAAAGGTCACTTGAAGGTGTTCATCGGGATGGCCCCCGGCGTCGGCAAGACGTTCAGGATGCTGCAGGAGGGGCGCGCCGAGCTCGAGAACGGCCGGGACACGGTGATCGGCTACCTGGAGTCCCACGGCCGCGCCGAGACGCTCGCGCAGGCCGAGGGTCTCGAGACCCTCCCGCGCCGCGGCGTCGTCTACCGCGGCACGCCGCTGGAGGAGATGGACCTGCCGGCGGTGCTCGCGCGCGCCCCCGAGCTGTGCCTGATCGACGAGCTCGCCCACACCAACGCTCCCGGGCTCGAGCACGAGAAGCGCTACGAGGACGTGCGGGACGTGCTCGCCGCGGGCATCGACGTGTTCTCGACCGTCAACGTGCAGCATCTCGAGAGCCTCGGGGATCAGGTCACCCGGCTGACGGGCGCGCCGGTGCGCGAGACGATCCCGGACGAGATCCTCTCCGAGGCCGACGAGGTCGTGCTGATCGACCTCACCCCGGAGGCCCTGATCGGGCGGCTGCGCGCCGGCAAGGTCTACCGGCCCGAGCGGGTCCCGGCGGCGCTCAACAACTTCTTCAAGGTCGAGAACCTGGCCGCGCTGCGGGAGACCGCCCTGCGGCAGGTCGCCGAGGACGTCGAGGTGAAGCGCCTCGTCCGAGAGCCGGCGGCGCCGACGCGGCGCGACGAGCAGGGTCTGCCGGCCGAGGGGGATGCCGCGCCGCAGGCGATCAGCGAGCGGCTCCTGGCGCTGGCGACGCTCGACCGGGAGTCCGAGCACGTGGTCAGGCGCGCGTGGCGCTCGGCCCAGCGACTGGACGCCGAGCTCGACGTCCTGGTCGTGCGGCCGCCGGGTCGAGAGCCGAGCGCCGAGGATCGCCGGCGTCTGGAGGCGCTTCGCCGTCTCACCTCGATGCTCGGGGCGGGGTTGCGCGTCGAGGAGGGCGACGACGTGGCGGGCGCGGCGATCGGCGCGGCGCGGGCGATCGGCGCCACCTACGTGCTGATCGGCACCCCGTCCCGGCGGCGCGGGCTCGGCCGGCTGCGCACGGGCGGCGATTCGCTGCTGGGACGGCTGCTCGAGGAGCTCCCGGGCGTCGATGTTCGGATCGTCGCCGACCCGAGCCTGCGCCGCCCGCCGGATAAGAAAACCTAAAGCGGGGAGGAGCGACCGGGCGCACCCTCGAAGGGGTCATGAGAGGATCGCTCACTCGGACGGCCTGTCCGCATCCCGACAGGCGCTCCGGGAGCGTCCATAAAGATCACTAGCATCGCGCAACCCGAGACCATCGAGCCTGTTGGTGTGAAGACATGACCCGAACCCCCCGCACACTCCACCTCGCCGCGGCCGCCCTCGCGGCGCTCCTCGCGACGCTGCTGCTCGCCGTGCCGGCCCTCGGCGGCGCGCCGGCCAAGCCTCGCGCGCACGCCTCGGCCTCGTTCCTGACCGGCGTCGGCGACGAGCAGCTGACGATGTTCGCGGACCCGCTGTGGCAGCAGCTGCACACGAAGATCGTCCGCTACATCGCCCCCTACGACGCGGCCGTGCGCCCGGACGACCTGGCGCGCGCGCGGGCCTGGATCGAGGCCGCCGAAGCGCAGCACCAGCAGGTCCTGCTGGCCTTCTACCACTCGGAGCACGCTCCCACGAAGCTGCCGAGCATCGCGACCTACCAGAAGGACGTCGCGAAGTTCGTGAAACTGTTCCCTCGCGTCCGCCAGTACCAGTCCTGGGACGAGGCCAACCGGGGGAACATCAAGAACGTGCTGTCGAGTCCCTCGGCGGCGAACGCGGCCCGCTACTACCAGGCGCTGAAGCGCGTCTGCAAGGGCTGCACGGTGATCGGGCTCGACGTGCTCGACGCGTCCACGATCCACGGCACGCTGCGCTACATCAGCGAATTCAAGCGCGAGATCGTGCGGCTGCGGACTGTCATGCCGTCGATCTGGGGCCTGCACAACTACTCCGACATCAACCGGCTGGAAAGCTGGCGCACGCGCGAACTGACCAAGGCCTTCGGCGGTCAGGTGTGGCTGACCGAGACCGGCGGGATCGTCCAGTTCAAGCCTTCGTTCCTGAACTCGCACGGCTCCGGGCTGTCGCGCGCCGCGAAGGTCCTGAAGTACATGTTCGCCGTAGCGGCGAAGTACCCGAAGATCAAGCGGCTGTACATCTACGACTGGTCCGGGGGCAACTCCTCGACCCGCTTCGACGCGGGGCTGACCAACGCGGGGGGCCAGCCGAGGTCCGGCTACGAGGTCGTCTGCAAAGCGCTCCACGCCGCCGCCTGCAGCGTCAAAACCGCCACGAACTAGCGGCGACCGCCTGCGTCAGCCGGCCGCGGCGGTCGCCGGAGGCTCGGCTCGCTCACGGCGGCCGGCGCCCGAGGAGGGCCGCAGAACCCAGGCGCCGAGGCCGAGGGCGCCGGCGAGCGTCCCGTAGACGGCCAGACGCGAGAGCGGGTAGCGGGCGCCGTCGTGCAGCGTGAGGTTGAGTGCCGTCGCGTCGCCCGCGCCTTTGATGTCGAGCAGGCCGCGGTGGTCGAGTCCGAGCTTGGTGGGTCCGAGCCACGCGAACAGCGCCCACGCGAGCAGCGCCGCGGCGCCCGAGACGGCCGTCGTGACGCCCGTTCGCAGGCGGGGCGTCGCGATGGCCGCCGTGCAGAGCGCGGCCGCGGCGACGAGCAGCACCGGCACGATCCCGGCCCATCCGCTCACCCCGACGCGCAGCTGCCCGATGCTGAGCGCGTTCAGCACGGTCGGCTGGAATTCGCCCTTGCTGAGCAGCCGCGCCCAGACCACCGTCTCGTTCTCGTAGCCGACCAGGGGATGCGTGATCGTGGCGATCAGCATCGTCGCGACCGACGCTCCGGCGAGCGCGACGGCGGGCCCGGGGAAGCGCTTGAAGGCGAGCCCGAGGGGACAGGCGAGGAAGGGGATCATCGTGATCAGGAAGCGGGGGCCCGGCGCGCCGCCTCCGTAGGGCAGGTAGTAGCCCGAGTTGTAGATCAGGAAGCACAGGCAGACGCCCGTGATCGTCAGCGCCTCCGCGCGGCGCCCGCGGCCGAACAGCAGCCAGGTGCCGACTCCGCCGAGGATCAGCACGGGCGAGAGCGTCAGCAGGCCACGGGAGTCGAACAGCAGCGTGGCGATCACCGGCAGGCTCGGCGCGGAGATCCCGAAGAAGCCCTTCTGCTGCTGGGGGATGTTCGAGTAGGCGAGGTGCGTCCAAGAGTGGAACGCGGCGTGGTTGTAGAGCAGCAGCGGCACGATCCCGACGACGCCGCCGAGCACGTAGGCGCCGGCGCGGGCGCCGAGCAGGCGGGGCGTGAACGCGTCGCGTCTGGAGATCAGGAGCAGGCCGAGCACCACCGCGACGAACGCGAGCGGGTACTCCGAGCTGATCGCGTAGCCCATCGCCAGCCCCGCCCCGAGCAGCAGCAGCGGCCGCGGCGGGCCGGCCCGCTCGCGGAGCATGATCGCGAACGCGGCGAAGCCGAGCATCGCCGAGAAGACGTGCGAGAAGAGCATCGTCGAGAAGGGCAGCAGCAGCGTCCCGAGCCCCGCCGAGACGGCCGCCGCGGCTCCGTAGCCGGGCTCGAAGGCCTCGGCGACCCGCCAGAGCAGCAGCATCAGCACGAACGCGGGCAGCACGCTCCCCCACCAGCCGACGAAGTCGATCATCTCGTCTTCGCCGCGCAGGGCGGGCGAGGAGCGGGCCACGCGCGGAGCCTGCAGCACCGTCAGGCCCTCGTAGAAGGGAAGCGAGAAGATCGCCAGGCCGGGCGCGCGGGCCGAGTACCAGTGGCCCTTGTAGAAAGCCCGGTCTTTGGTCGGGTAGGGCCCCGTGTCGATCGTCGTACGGCCGGCGTCGATCGCGCGGATCAGGTCGTAGTGCGAGCTCTGGTTGTCCGACCAGTTCTCGAGCATCAGTCCCGACGTGAGGCCCGCGAGGAGGATCGCGGCGAGGGCGAGTCGGCCGCCGCGCGTGCGGGGCGCGAAGCTACGGCGCGGGCGCCTGCCTGCGGGCGCGGCCGGGCGGCCGGGCTCTGTGACGGGGGGCGCTCCCGCCGCCGGGTCCTCCGCGGCAGGCATCAGTCGGTTCCGTGCAGAGCCGCCGGGCCGGGGCCGATCTCGTAGATCACGCTCTGGCCGGCCTGTCGGCGGGTCACGCCGAGGCCGGCGACCGGCTTGGCGGCGGCGGCCGCCGGGTCGGGTGGCTCGGGGATCTCGAGTCCGTGCTCGGGGGGCAGGTCCTTGATCGTGCCGAGGTGCAGGACGACGGTCCTGATCCCGTAGTAGCGGAGCTTCTCGATGCTGGCCTTGTCCGGGAAGCCCTTCATGCCGCCGCGCAGGTCGTCGACGGCGGGCATGTCGAAGGTGCTGTTGCCGATCGGGATCTTCGGGAACCCGTCGGTCGAGAAGTACTGCCAGACGCGGTCGTGGGCCCCGTCGGTCGGCAGGTCGAGGCGCGGCCCGGGCAGCCCGACTTCGGCCTTGGTCGGCTGGGGGACGACGGGGTGGGCGAGGTGACCCGCGCCTTCGCCGAGCAGGCCGATCAGGAGCACGCCGCCGACGACGGCGGGCATCGCGGGGATCGCCCCCAGCGGGCCCCTCGGCGCCAGCAGCCGCGCGCGGCGCGTCACCCATGCGGCTCCCGCGCCCGCGAGCAGTGCGTAGAAGAGCGTGCCGAGCATGAACACCCGCCCGGGAACCCGCACCCCGTTCCAGCCCGGGGCGTAGTCGAACATCAGCCGATACGGATAGCCGGCGCCCGTCAGCCCGAGTCCCATCGCGAGCACCGAGCAGACGACCACGCCCGCGAGCAGGCCGAGGCGCAATCGGAGCGTGAGCGCTGAGCCGCCGAGCCCGGCCACGCCGAGCAAGGCCAGCAGCAAGATCAGGCCGCCGGGGAAGAAGACGTCCTCGTTCTTGGAGTGGACGTGTTCGCGCGGGCCGGAGGTGATGCCTCCCCAGACGCGGTTCTCGGAGGAGGCCGAGACGAGCGCGGCGGGGCCGGAGCTGTAGTTCTCGACTTCGCGGATCGTCCGCTTGGCGGTCGGGTAGAGGTGGGAGACCCGCAGGTAGGGACGGGCCTGGTACGCGGTCACGGCGCCAAGCACCACGAGCCCCGCGGCGGTGATCGCGAGCAGCCGCCGCGACGGGATCGGCAGTCCCCGCGGTGTGGCCGGCGCGGGGACCGTCTCGCCCGGGTGGTGTTCTTCGCCGGCGACCGTTGAGCGGCCGTCGCCCTCGGCTGGCGCGGCCGTGGACACCGCTGCGTTGTCGCGAGCGAGCAGCCTGCGCCACGAGCCGCTGCGCCACAGCTCCCAGCCGACGAGCAGCGCGAGCACCAGCAGCAGGTAACAGAACTGCAGCCCGAGCGTGAAGCCGAGGCTGATCTGCCAGGCGGCCGCGAGCCAGCCCGCCAGGACCAGCTTCGCCGAGCTGCGGCGGTAGCCCCGCAGCAGCAGGAACAGGGCGAGCGGGATCCCGCCCGAGGAGATCACGTGCAGGTGCCCTGCCTCGGTCACGCGGTAGGGGGCGTAGGCGAAGGCGACGCCCGCCGCCGCCGCTCCGAGCTTGCCGAGGCCGAGCTCGCGGCCGAGCAGGTAGGCGCCGACGAAGCAGAGCGAGTAGGCGAAGAGGAAGAGCAGGTTGTAGCGGACGAGCGCGGCCACGGTGCCCGAGCCGAAGAAGGCGGCCGGGCCGTAGCCGAGCAGCGAGTCCGAGAAGGCGAGGCTCAGCGGGTGGGGGTAGAAGGCGTTCGCGTCGAACAGGTGTAGCGGGCTGTGGAGCATCGCGTGGCCGACCCAGGCGATCTCCCAGGCGGTGCGGATCGGGTCGCCGATGTCCGGCGCGATCCTGCTCGGCAGGTGCAGGACCAGCGGCCACGTCGTCAGGACCGCGAGCAGGACGCCGGCGAGGACGACGAGGCCGATCTCGCGGCGCGGGACCGCAGGGGAGGGGGCCCAGCGCGGGTGTGCCTCGCCGGACGCGCCAGCCCGCTCCCCCTGCGCGGGCGCGCTGGGAGGGGTCGGCTGGTCGGCTGGGCTCGAGGCTGGGGCGGGTAGGCCGGCGCTCACGGCCTGGGGGTGTCTGGGGCCACGCGGATCGGGGCAGCATATGGGAGGCGCCTGAGCCATTGCGGCGAACGCCGCGAGAGCCGATGTGACGATCTGCTCCGGGGCTTTGCGTCAGACTGCGACGCATGAGGGTCCTCGTGGTCGGAGCGGGCGGTGTCGGCGCGGCGTTCGCGGCGATCGCGCAGCGCCGGCCGGTCTTCGAGCACGTCGCGCTGGCGGACGTCGCGCGCGAGCGCGCCCAGGCGGTCGCCGACCGTCTCGGCGAGCCCGACCGCTTCTCGGCGGAGCGCGTCGACGCCTCGAACCTGCGCGAGCTGGTCGAGCTGATCGGCCGCGTGCGACCAGATGCGGTCCTCAACGCCTGCGACCCGCGCTTCAACGAGCCGATCTTCGACGCCTGCTTCGAGGCCCGGGTGACGTACCTCGACATGGCGATGACGCTCTCCCGCCCGCACCCCGAGCGTCCGCACGAGCTGACCGGCGAAATGCTCGGCGACTATCAGCTCGCGCGCGACGAGGAGTGGAGCGGCGCCGGCGTGCTCGCGCTCGTCGGGATCGGCGTCGAGCCCGGCCTGTCGGACATCTTCGCTCGCCACGCCGCCGACGATCTGTTCTCCTCGATCGATGAAGTCGGGGTCCGCGACGGCGCCGACCTCCTCGTCGAGGGATACGACTTCGCGCCCACGTTCTCAATCTGGACGACGATCGAGGAGTGCCTGAACCCGCCGCTGATCTGGGAGCGCGAGCGCGGCTTCTACACCACGGCGCCGTTCTCCGAGCCGGAGACCTTCGAGTTCCCCGAGGGGATCGGCCCGGTCGAATGCGTCAACGTCGAGCATGAGGAGGTCGTGCTGATCCCGCGCTGGGTGAAATGCGAGCGCGTGACGTTCAAGTACGGCCTCGGCCAGGAGTTCATCGACGTGCTCGCGACGCTCCACAAACTGGGTCTGGACCGGACCGACCCGGTGCGCGTGCGCGGGACGGAAGTCTCGCCGCGGGACGTCGTCGCCGCGGTCCTCCCCGACCCCGCGACGCTCGGCGAGCGGATGACGGGGCGAACCTGCGCCGGCACCTGGGTCACGGGGACCGGCAAGGACGGGTCGCCCCGCTCGACCTACCTCTACCACGTGGTCGACAACGAGACGACGATGCGCGAGTACGGCAGCCAGGCGGTCGTCTGGCAGACCGCGGTGAACCCGGCGGTCGCGCTCGAGCTGCTCGACCGCGGCGACTGGAAGGGCACCGGCGTGCTCGGCCCCGAGGCGTTCCCGCCGAAGCCGTTCCTCGAGCTTCTCGCCGAGTACGGCTCGCCGCACGGCGTTCTCGAGAAGACGCCGTAGGCTCAGCCGATCCGTTCGGCTAATCCGCTGCGCTCGTCGGTCCCCGGGAGGGCACCCGGGGTGTCAGCAGGTGGACGACGGCGGCAACGCCGATCAGCAGGCCGTCGAGCAGAAGGATCGACTGGACGGTCTCGCTCAGGATTTCGGTGCGGCTCGCGCCGAGCCGGGGAAACGTCCCGTCAGAGTGCAGGTTCGCGTAAGCGTGGATCGCAAAATAGATCTGCACGGCCGCCCATGCGAGGGCGCAGCCGATCAGCCCGCGCACGAGCCAGGTGGCGATCACGCCCTCCTCGGTTTGGGCGCGCGGAGGGAGGTACCGCGCGGCCGACCACATGCCGGCAGCGAGCCCGAGCACGAGGCACGCGATGGTGGGTCCGAACATCACCGACGGGATTCGCCGACGATCCCGGTTCCACCTGCCGGGCTGCCACGACTGATCCCGAATGCGGAACTCGTGCGGAGTCTCAGAAGTCGACCGGCGGGGGGATCACCTCGACCGGCGGCGCCTCGAGGATTCCGGGTTTCGCCGCTTCGGTCTTGCGCGCGAAGAACTCCTTGAAGTAGGGGCGGGAGGCCATCATCAGGATGAAGCCGAGGATCAGGCCGCCGATCCCGAACCACAGCGGCAGCGTGATGCCCGCGAGCGGCGCCGATTCGACGTGCTTGGTTTCTCCGTAGAAGATGACGGCCTTGATGAACACTCCGAACAGCATCAGACCGCCGATCAGGGGCGCCAGCCCGACGAGGAAGAAGTTGCGCGCGCTCTTCGTCAGCTCGCGGCGGTAGAACCACGGGCAGGCGATGCCGGTGAAGCCGTAGTAGAAGCAGACCGGGAAGCCGAGCGCCGTGATCGAGTCCACGAGGACGCTTTCGGAGACGAGCAGCAGCGGGACGGTCACGGCGATCGAGAGCACCCCCATCCCGATCGTGGAGACGTCCGGCGTCAAATAGGTTTTGTGGACTTTGCCGAGCACCTTGTGCACGGCTTTCCAGTGGGCCATCGAGAGCGTCGTTCGCGCGGTCGGGAGGATCGTCGTCTGCGTCGAGGCCGAGGCCGAGGTCAGCACGCAGAGGATCAGGGCGTGCGTGAGGATCCAGCCGACCGAGCCGCCGCCGAAGACCGGTTTGCCGAGCGCGTTGAGCACGTCTTCGGCGTTTTCTTCGTTGGAGAGGAAGGCCGTGCCGTGGAAGGCCTGTGCGGCGGTCGAGACGAGCAGGTAGATGACGACGAGCAGGAACGTGGAGACGACCGCGGCCTTGCCCGGGCCGTTGGCCGGGTCCTCGGACTCCTCGTTGACGGCCACGCCCGAATCCCAGCCCCAGTAGATGAAGACGCCGAGCAGCACGCCCGGGAGGAGGTTCCCGAAGCTGATCGCGAACGGGTTGAACCAGTCCGCCGTCGGCTTGATCGAGCCGTGCGGCGCGCTGCCGCCGTAGACCTTCGCCAGGGCGACGATCGCGAAGACGGCCAGGATCAGCACCTCGAACGTCAGCAGCGCGCGCTGGATCGCGGCCGAGAGCTCGATTCCGCGCCAGCAGATCCAGGTCATCAGGACGATCCAGGCGACCGCGATGATCACGACCAGGGCTTTGGTTTCTTCGATCCCGAACAGCTGCAGCGAGTAGATCGCCGCGATGTCCGAGAGCGACGCCATCACGATGATGTCGGCGAGGAAGATCGCCCAGCCGTTCATCCAGCCGAGCCCCGGTCCGAACGCGCGAGTCGTCCAGGCGAAGGTCGTGCCCGCGTCCGGGTCGGCGCGGTTGAGGTATTTGTAGGCGACCGAGACGAGCAGGATCGGGACGAACGAGGCGATCAGGACGCCCGGAGCGTGGACGCCGGTCCCTTCGACCGCGACGATGAAGCCGAGCGTCGCCGCGAGCGAGTAGGCCGGAGCGGTCGAGGCGACGCCGATGACGATGTTCGAGACGTAGCTGATCGCGCCCTTTTTCAGGCCCTTGTCCATCACGCCATGGGGGTGGTGACCTCCGGTTACAGCGGTTCCCTCAACGGCCATGGGTCGCTCCTCTCCTGTCGCTGGGCCCGGCGCTGCTCTGTGCGGAAAGTTACGCGGTCGCGCGGCGGCGGCGCAAGTGGCAGGTGTCCCAAAAGTCACCTCCTCCTATATACGTCTCGTACAATGCGGATCGGGCCGATTTACCGACGGCGTACTTGAGTCGGCGATCAGGCCCGGGTAGTGTTGTCCTGAGTGTCTAGCCGTGCGCCTGTGCGCACGGACTCGGGCGATGAGGAAGGAGAGCAGCGATGGCAGGCAGCGACCTCAACGGCGACGCCTCCGCGGCGGACGCCGCGACGACCTCGACGGGCGAGACGTGGGCCCCGGGGCCCTCCGGCCCCGCCCTCGCGCACGACCCCGACGCGCTGCAGCAGCTGGCGCGGCGCAACCTGTGGATGCACTTCACGCGGATGGGCTCCTACGACGAGCACCACTCGGTGCCCGTGATCGTGCGGGGCGAGGGTTGCTACGTCTACGACGAGGAGGGCAAGCGCTACCTCGACGGCCTCTCGGCGCTCTACTGCGTGAACGCAGGCCACGGCCGCAAGGAGCTCGGCGAGGCGGCGGCCGCGCAGGCCGCCAAGCTCGGCTTCTACACCAACTGGAGCTACGCTCACCCGCCCGCGATCGAACTCGCCAAGCGGATCGCCGACCTGGCGCCGGGCAACCTCAACAGGGTCTTCTTCACCTCGGGGGGCTCGGAGGCGGTCGAGTCGGCGTGGAAGCTCGCCAAGGCCTACCACCGCGCTCGCGGCGACGCGAACCGTCACAAGCTGATCTCGCGCCACCTCGCCTACCACGGCGTGACGATGGGCGCGCTGAGCGCGACGGGCCTGCCGCCGCTGCGCGAGCCCTTCGAGCCGCTCACGCCGGGCGGCGTGCACGTGCCCAACACGAACTCCTACCGCTGGAAAGAGGACCGCGACCCGCTGTGGGCCGCGGACGCGATCGAGGAGGCGATCGAATTCGAGGGCGCCGACACGGTCGCCGCGGTGATCCTCGAGCCGGTCCAGAACGGCGGCGGGTGCTTCACGCCGCAGGAGGGCTACTTCCAGCGCGTCCGCGAGATCTGCGATCGCTACGGCGTGCTGCTGATCTCGGACGAGGTGATCTGCTCGTGGGGGCGGATCGGCTACTGGTTCGGCAGCGAGCGCTACGGCTACCAGCCGGACATGATCACGACCGCGAAGGGGATCAGCTCCGCGTACGTGCCGCTCGGGGCGGTGATCGCTGGCGACCACATCGCCGAGCCCTTCATGGAGGGCAAGGCCTCCTTCGTCCACGGCTTCACCTTCGGCGGCCACCCGGTCGCGTGCGCGGTCGGCCTCGCGAACATCGACCTGATGGAGAGGGAGGACCTGCCGGGCAACGTGCGGGCCAACGAGGGCCTCTTCCGCGAGATGCTCGACAGCCTGCGCGACCTGCCGATCGTCGGCGACGTGCGCGGGGCCGGGTACTTCCACGCGATCGAGCTCGTGAAGGACAAGGAGACCAAGGAGACGTTCGACGACGAAGAGTCCGAGTACCTGCTCCGCGGCTTCCTCTCGGGCGAGCTCTATCGGCGCGGGCTGATCTGTCGCACCGACGATCGCGGCGACCCGATCGTCCAGCTCTCCCCGCCGCTGATCGCGGGCCCCGAGCAGTTCGAGGAGATCCTCGGCGTGCTGCGCCCGGTGCTCACCGAGGCGTCCGAACGAATGGAGTCATGGAGCTCACTGTCGAGAGCCTGATCGGCGAGCTCGGGCTGGAGCTCGTGGCGGGCCACGACGCGGCCCGCGCGCACGTGCGCTGGGTGCACAGCACCGAGCTGCCGGACCCGACCCCGTGGCTGAAAGGCGGCGAGGTGCTGCTCACGACCGGGCTCCAGCTCGACGGGCCCAAAGCGCAGCGCGAGTTCCTCGAGCGGATCGCGGGGCACGACATCGCGGCGCTCGGCTTCGGCACGGGCTTCACCCACCGGCGGCTGCCCGCGGCGCTGGTCACGGCGGCGCGCAAGCGGGACTTCCCGCTGTTCGAGGTTCCGTACGAGCTGCCCTTCATCGCGATCACCGAGCGGGCGTTCGCGCGGCTGCTCGACGAACGCTACGAACTGCTGCAGCGCAACATGGTCGGCGACGTGCTCGCCGAGGCGCTCAGCGGCCACCTCTACCCGGAGGACCTCCAGGCGAGGCTGCGCCCGTTCGGGATCGGCGAGCGGATCGCGGTGCTCGCCTTCGCCGTCGAGGACGCGAGCGCCGCGGCCGCGCCGGTCGAACGGCTGCTCACCGCGGAGCGCGTCGGCAACCTCGTCGCGATCCGCGGCGGGCTGCTGTGCGCGGTCGTCGACGCGGGCGAGGGGCGCGGACAGACCCCGCTCGACCCTGTCGCGCTCGCGGCGCGGATCCGAGCCGAGCTCGTGGCCCGCTTCGGCGAGGTCCGCGCCGCGGCCAGCCGCCCCGCCCCGACCCACTCGCTGCGGATGAGCTTCCACGAGGCGCGCTGCGCGCTGGAGGCCGTGCGGCTGCGCAACGGCAGCGCCCCCGAGGTCGCGACCTACGAGGATCTCGGCGCGTTCCAGCTGCTGCTCTCCCTTCAGGACGAGGAGGCGCTGTCCTCCTACTGCCGCAGCGTGCTCGGGCCGATCGAGCAGGGCGAGGGCGAGTACGGCGACGAGCTCGTCCGCTCGCTCGACGTGTTCATCGAACACAACGGCCATTGGGAGAAGGCGGCGGGGGCGCTCTTCTGCCACCGCCACACCCTGCGCTACCGGATCCGCCGCATCGAGCAGCTGACCGGACGCAACTTCGGCAACGCCCGTGACCGCATCGAGTTCTGGCTGGCGTTGCGCGGCCGGGAGCTGGCGCGGTGAGACGCACCCAACCGGAGCGCTCCCCTGCGGGGAGCCGTCCCCTACCCAAAGGAGCGCCAAGCAGATGAGGATCGGGGTCCCGACGGAGATCAAGATCGACGAGTACCGGATCGCGATCACGCCGGCGGGCGTGCGCGAGCTCAGCT
>Ga0134125_10005585_pt1 | contig 14265 bp, 8 predicted proteins | sample KB31751_FD_96464 | JGI IMG/M metagenome (GOLD analysis project Ga0134125, IMG submission 96464) | Terrestrial soil microbial communities with excess Nitrogen fertilizer from Kellogg Biological Station, Michigan, USA - KB3-175-1 | ecosystem: Environmental > Terrestrial > Soil > Unclassified ... | reverse complement strand
TGCGCGTCCACGTACTCTCTCATCCGCACCGGAATAGCAGCGAGCCGCTGTGCGCTCATCCCCGCCGCCTGCGGGTCGGGTTTTTCAAAATGCAACCCGTCAGCGGCAGCAGCAATGACGGAAAATACAACGAGAAGCAGAAAAATGCGAGCGGTTTTCACAGCCTAACAGCGTATCAGGATATCGGTCGATTCCAGCCCCATGGCGCACGCACTTGAGCGCACAGCCGATTTGTGGCGTTGTGCGCGGTTCCAGCAATGCGTGCCGCGTCGAGACTCATCTCGACCCTTGCCCTCGAATTGTCGAAATTGCCTATTGTGCCCGAGGGGTCCGAAAACTGCTTACTCCCTTTGGGGAATAGATTTCCCGCCTTTCAAAACCTTACTCTGATCGTTAGCTTCGGAGGTGCCGGCTCGCCTTGTCTCAACTACGCTCGATCCTTATCCAGGTTGCCTTACTCGCTACGTGTGTGTCATCGCCCGCGCATGCTGCTCAGCACTGGATCAGCGTGTCGACATCGCACTTCGAGATGTACACCACAAACAACCAGAAGCAGGCCATCCGCTCGTTGCAGGGATTCGAACAGGTGCGGTATTTCTTTCTGCAAGCCAACAAGAATGCACAGGAGCCAGAAGGCCGGGTCCGAATCATTGCATTTTCTTCAGAAAGTGAGTTTAAGCCCTATCGCCTCAATTCCGGCTCGTTTGCTTATTACCTGCGAAGTCATGAGCATGACTATATCGTCATGCAGGATATCAGCGCCGATCACCATCAGGCTGCGGTTCACGAATATACTCATCTCGTCATCCAGCACATGAAATTAGAACTGCCCATTTGGCTGAATGAAGGGCTTGCCGATCTCTATTCATCACTGGAGCCAAATGGTCAAAAGGCGATGGTGGGCCGGCCGCTGGGCGATCGTCTCGTGATTTTGAACGATCATCCGTGGATGGATTGGAATTTGCTATTTTCGGTCGATCGGCACTCGCCCTATTACAACGAGCGAGACAAAATGTCGATTTTTTACGCGCAGAGTTGGGCGCTCACTCATATGCTGCGGCTCGGCCCCTCTTACTCCGCCAATTTCCCAAAGTTCCTTTCGGCGGTAGCTTCAGGAATGGCAACGCCTGATGCTTTGCAAAAGATCTATGGTAAAAGCGTCAAAGAAATTGGAAAAGCTGTACAGAGCTACATTCGGCAGGCATCTGTCAGGGCGTTCGTTTACGACGTTAAGCTTTCTAAGCTCGATCTTGATCCCCAAGTTTCCGACCTCACGCCATTTCAAAGCAGACTGGCCTTGGCGCAACTGTTATTGGCGCGTCCCGAATCGGCGGGTCAGGCAAAAGAAGAGCTGCTTGCACTGGAGCAGCAGAACCCGAATAGTGTGGAACTTCAGGAAGCCAGGGGGTACCTTGCGTGGCAGGAGCATAACATCCCGGAAACGTGCCGGTATTTTCAGTCTGCTGTTGACCACGGTTCCGAAAACGTGCAGATGATCTTCCAATACGCTCAGCTACTCCTCGGAAGTGCTCCGTCATCTGCCGAAACTTCCATAAAGCTTCTGGAAAAGGTGATTGCATTGGAGCCGGACAACAACGACGCTCGTATCTTCCTGGCCCAAGCGGCAGCGCACGCCGGCCGGTATGCCACGGCGCTTTCCGCCGTAGCACCGATTCACAACGTTCAGCCGGATCAGGCATTCCAGTTGTTTTCCGTTAGTGCTTTTGTGCACGCGCATCTCAAGGATTACGACGGCGCCAAGACATTGGCTCAAAAGGCGCTGCCCTATGCCAAATCGCCTGGACAGCGGTTACAAATGGAAAATCTTATGAATTTTGTCGATCAAGCCGCCAATCCTCGCCTTGTCAGGGCCAATTCGTACTCCTCCATAAATCCACCGAAACTAACCAGGGTTGAGCCGCCTTTGATCCCTGATCGCGATGCGGTTCTCGTCCGAAAGCCGGCGCTACCGCGAGTACAGGGCCAGATGATGGCGCTGGAATGTTCTAAAACCGGTCCCCTTCGGCTGCGCATTCAAAGCGGTGACCGTCAAATGGTGTTCGCTATGCCGGACCCAAAGGACATCCTCGTTCATGGAGAAAACGGAGCCGTTACAATTGACCTGCAATGCGGCCCGTTAAAGCAGCAGAACGTAACCGTTGTTTACAAGCCCGCGGGCGAGCTAAAAGCGGATGGAATCGTTGCCGAACTCATCTTCTGAAATCGCGCCCTAACGAATGTTTGCGTGGTGGCTTCTAAGCGGATGCGATATTGTCGATTCGTAAGAATCCGGAACAAACTGAACATGAACCGCCGATCCCTATTACAAACGCTTGCTGCCTCCATCCCTTTTGCCGCCAAAGGCGCTACCCCGCGTGCTGCTGAATCCCCTGCCGCTCCCAAGGACCTTCCGCTGCGCGAGTACCAGCCGAAAAGCATGTTGCACGCTACCGTGACCAACGTGGAGCGCGCCCGCTATCCGTTGATCGATTTTCACAGCCATCTCACCTGGAGCGGCGAACTAAAGAACATTGACAAGACAACCCTGAACGGCAATGTAAGCGACTTTCTCGGCGTCATGGACCGTCGCAACATCCGCATGATGGTCAACCTTACCGGCGGTTACGATAATGGGCTCAAACATGCTGTACAGTTGCTTTCCGCGCCGCATCCCGATCGGTTCACCATCTTCACCGAGCCTTGGTGGCCTGGAATCGAGCAGCCCAATTTTCCGCAAATGCAGGCCGGCAAGATCGAAAAGGCTCATCAGGCGGGCGCGAAAGGTATCAAGGTTCTCAAGACCCTTGGGCTCTTCCTCCGCGAGCACGTTACCCATGGCAAGTTGGTTCGTCTCGACGACCGCCGCTTCGATCCCATGTGGGAAACCGCCGGTTCGCTTGGGATGCCCATCGCCATCCATACTTCCGATCCGGAGGCCTTCTTTCTCCCGACCGATCGCTTCAATGAGCGTTTCGAAGAACTAAACGCTCACCCCGATTGGTCGTTTCATGGAAAAGATTTTCCGAGCAACATGGAGTTGCAGGAGGCTCGCCGCACCGTCATGCGGCGCCATCCGAAGACGCAGTTCGTCTGCTTGCATGTCGCCGATGCTGAAAATCTCCCCTATGTCTCCGAATGCCTCGATGAGCATTCCAACATGCACGTCGATATCGCGGCCAGGATCGGAGAACTAGGCCGCCAGCCTCGCGCCGCCCGAAAATTTTTCGACAAATATCAGGACCGTATCGTCTTTGGTACCGATGCTGTGCCCGGCGGCTACAACACGCCTCAGCAGATTTTCGGCGACGATCTCTACCGGATCTATTACCGTTTCCTCGAAACGGAAGACGAGTATTTCGATTACGCGCCCGCGCCGAAGCCCCCTCAAGGGCGTTGGCGCATCTCCGGTCTCGGCCTACCAGACGGCATCCTGAAAAAGGTCTACTGGCAAAACGCCGCTCAGTTGCTAAAACTGGCTTGATCCGATCAACGCTGAAGTTGGAGATTCTCGAATCCGAGCCGGGAGCGTCAGCGACCCAGTACGAAAAAGAAGTCGGATGCGCTTAAGTAAATGGCGTTGAGCCTCCAGCACCAAATACAATAGAACACCGGCCTTTCTGCTATTGCCACTTCGTCGCCATCGCAACTTTGCCGGGACTTGTAGGGTTACATGCTTCAGGTAACCGGAGGAAAACTTGGGAAATCGAGTAATACCAAACTGCGGCAACCAGGCAGCTTGCCGAAAGAGATTATTGCGCGTCGTTCAAACGCTGCTGTCTGCTGGAAAGGTTGGCGCCATAGGCATAAGCTTGGCTGCCACATGGCCTGCATATGGACAATTTTTGCCGAACCTGTACCCCTTCCCGAACCAAACCGGTTTCGTGGAGACGTACAACATCAAGGGCGACGGAATCGACTTACGCGGACCGTTTTTTCAACCGCTGGGCTCGAATGGGCGCAGTTGTGCGTCGTGTCATAGGCCCGCGCAAGGCTGGAGTATCTCCACCAACGAGTTGAAGCAGCGCTTTGAGTTCACCAAGGGCCTTGATCCGATTTTTCGGCCCAATGACGGCTCGATTTGTGATCACGGTATTGATACATCCTCCGTAGAGGGGCGCCGGCGTGCATATCGGCTCTTGCTCAATCGAGGATTGATTCGCATCGGCTTGGCCGTGCCCGCCACCGCGGAGTTCAACGTCTTGAATGTGTGGAATCCCTATGGTTGCAATGACACCGAAACGCTGTCGATGTATCGCCGCCCTTTGCCCGCCACAAATCTGCGGTTCTTGAGCACCGTTATGTGGGATGGGCGAGAGTCCACTCCGCAAACTGGCACTCAGAAAATCACCTATGGCACGAATCCGAGTGATTTGCGGGCCGATTTAGCGCAACAAGCGTTCGACGCCGTTAATGGTCATGCGCAAGGGGCCACTCCGCTAACTCCGGAGCAGCAACGGGAGATTGTCGAATTCGAAATGGGGCTAGCGACCGCGCAGGCATACGACTACCGGGCCGGTTCGCTGGATGCAAAGGGTGCGAGAGGTGGTCCTGTAGTCCTTGGTACACGGACCAGGAGAGCTTTCTTCGTTGGAATCAACGATCCTCTAGGTGGAAACCCGCTTGGAACAGCATTTACACCGGAAATCTTCAGCTTGTTCGGTGCGTGGGCGGATCGGTATGAGGAAAGAAACCGCGAGCGATCTCGCATCGTACGCGGCGAAGCGCTATTCAATTCGAAGCCGATTAACATTACGGGCGTTGCTGGCCTGAATGATGCTTTGAATATTGCCTCCATTCCAGGCACTTGTGGAACCTGTCACGATGCGTTGAACGTCGGTAATCATTCACTCTCGGTTCCGTTAAACATCGGTGTCAGCGACACCGATAGCTCTCTGAATGTCGATTATTTGCCCGTCTTTACGCTACAGAACAAGACAACTCTGGAGATCAAAACGACCACGGATCCTGGGCGTGCACTGGTTACGGGATCGTGGAACGATATCGGAAAGGTAAAGGGACCCGTTTTGCGCGGCCTTGCAAGCCGGGCACCCTATTTTCACAATGGCTCCGCACGGTCGCTTAACGATGTGCTCGAGTTCTACGATAAGCGGTTTAACATCGGCTTCACCCCTGAGGAAAAGAAAGACCTGATCGCCTTTCTGAACGCCCTATAGTGGAAGTCACCAATTAGTTGCGTCTCTCGTGGCGCACGCACTCGTGCGTGCCGCGTCGAGACTTGTCTCGACGCTTGTCTTCAAGATGTCGAAATCTCTGGACAGCACACTCGCCTAACTCCGCCGTCCGCCGCTCAGGCTCAACAAAATACTTAACGTCGCCACAAAAACGTTGAACACCCCGGCAAAGAGCATCAGCGCCCCAGGAATCGGGCTATCCGCATAGGGCGAGCGCAGCACCGTGCTCGTCGAATATACAATCGTGAACACGCCAAGCGCGCCAATACCAAGCGCAATCACGAAGCCAATGACACCCAAATGTAGAAAGCCGTTCAAGATCATCGCGCCGATCAGCGAAAAGAAGATGCCGGTCATCAGCCCGCGCGGAGCCGAAAATTCCCGCTTTGTGGTCATTACGTAGAACGTCACTCCAACAAATACGAATGCTGTGATGCCAAGCGCCGCAAGGATCAGCGGAGGTGAGATCATGCGCGCCACCCACAGCAGCGGCGACATCGCAATTCCGGCAATGAAGCCGTCCGCAACCAGTGCCGCGACCCCAAGCTGGTGGTTATGCCGTACCGATATCGCGATTTGCGGCACCAGGTTCAGCAGCAACAGCGCTGCGATCCAGCCCAGCCATCCGGAGAAGAAGCGCGCCAGAGTTTCCGAAGTCGCCCCGATGTATCCGCCGGCCAAGGCGCTGCACACGGCAAGCCCGAACAGCAGATAAGTCTGTTTGATGACGACAGCGCCTTGTGCGCTTAACGCAGTCGTTCCGCTCAATTTGTCAAAAACGGTTGCTTGCCGGTTGTAATCGTACATTCTTCGAGTGACCTTCCTCGTATTTTAGACGTTCCCGCCCCGCTTTTGGGTGCGCCGCCGCGCGTTCACAAAAAAATGAAATCTAAATCTAATCTGTTTTCAGTACCTTACAGAGATTTAACCGGCTGCGCGGATTTTCCCAACTCTAGCCTCGTGTGCGAAAGGGAATTCCGCAATGCACGTTCCGATCATCATCGAAGCAATCATTCGCATCTTTTTTGGCGCATAAGGGGCGCATGGTTGTTTAGTGGTACGCCGCGTTGCCGGCAGTTCCTCGTAACCGGCCGCCGCTTTTTCTCGCTTCAGCGGCGCGCCGGTTTTTCTTGAACTCGGGAGTTCGTGGTCTCGTATCATCTTAACGATGAAACCGGCTGCCATGCGCCTCGTTCTCCTGAATCTTTTCTTTGTCCTCGCCGTATTCCCGGCTGGCCCTGATTGGCCCACATACGGCGGAGATGCTGCTGGAACTAAGTACTCACAACTGAAGCAAATCACGCCTGAGAATGTCCAAACGCTTAAGCAGGCTTGGACGTTTCACACTGGCGACGCATACCAAGCCAAGCACGGGCGTCCCACAGCGTTTGAAGATACTCCGCTCTATATCGATGGCACGTTGTACGTCGCTACACCGCTCGGTAAGGTCTTCGCGCTCGATCCGCTCACAGGCAAAACTCGTTGGTCCTATGACGGCAAGGTGCCTCGCGATATGGGTTTCGGCGATTTCGCCACTCGCGGCGTTTCGGCATGGACGGATGCGCATAGCCACAATCGTCGAATCTTTATTGCCACCATTGATGCCCGCCTGATTGCGCTCGATGCCGCGACTGGCAAGCCATGCGCCGATTTCGGCGATAACGGAGTTGTCGATCTCCGCCACGATCTGCGCATCAAACCGCGCTCGGATAGGTTTGCCGATTACGAAGAGACCTCACCGCCCGCCATCATCGGAGACACCATCATTCTTGGCTCCGGGATTTCCGATAACAATTCCGTTGATCAGCCGAGTGGTGAAGTACGCGCCTACGACGTCGTCACCGGACAAAAGAAATGGACCTGGGATCCCATTCCGCAAAATCCTAAGGCGCCTGGCGCGAATACCTGGAAGAGCGGAAGCGCTGCGAAAACAGGAGCCGCGAATGCCTGGTCCATCATCGTCACCGACAAAAAGCTTGGACTCGTCTATATTCCCACCGGCAGCGCCAGCCCCGACTACTTTGGCGGCGAGCGCAAAGGGGCAAATCTCTTTGCAAATTCCGTCGTTGCTCTCCATGCCGATTCCGGGAAAATGGCGTGGTATTTCCAAACCGTCCATCACGATTTGTGGGATTACGATGTCGCGTCGCCGCCGCTCCTTTATGACATTCACCGAAACGGCAAAACAATACCGGCTATTGCCATCGGCTCAAAAACAGGCAATCTGTTCATCCTGAACCGCGAAACGGGAAAGCCGGTCTTCGGCGTCGAAGAACGGCCCGTGCCCCAGTCGGATGTGCCTGGCGAAGAGTCGTCGCCGACCCAACCCTTTCCTGTCCTGCCGCACCAGTTCGTTTCGCAAAAGAAGCTTACCCCCGACGATGCGTGGGGGATCGATGATGCCGACCGCGCCGCCTGTCGCGCCGAATTCGCTAAACTTCGTTCCGAAGGCATCTTCACGCCGCCATCTCTACGCGGTTCTCTGTTTGTTCCGGGCAACATCGGCGGCATGGCCTGGGGTGGCGAAGCATTCGATCCGGTAAATCGGTTGCTCATCGTTCCTGTGAATCAGTTCCCGGCGGAAGCTCGCCTTATCCCTCGCGCAAAATTCGATGAAGAAGCCAAACGCGGTCGTGAAATTGGTGGCGATTGGGAATATGCTGCCCAATCAGGAACGCCCTACGGCATGGCGCGCCGGTTCCTCCTGAGCCCCAAAAGAGTGCCTTGCACCGCTCCGCCGTGGAGCATGTTGACGGCAATCGATGCCGATACCGGCGAGCTTCGTTGGCAAGTGCCGTTGGGCGATTTGCCGTGGCTGGCAAAAGTGCCCGGTTCCGAAAAATGGGGATCGGTTTCGTTAGGCGGTCCTATCGTCACCGCTGGCGGCTTGGTCTTCATCGGAAGCACCGTCGACCCGGCCATCCGTGCTTTCGATGCCGCGACCGGTAAGGAACTTTGGAAGGGAACACTCCCCGCCAGCGCTCGCGCTACGCCGATGACGTTCCTCGGACCCGATGGCAAGCAGTATGTGCTGATCTCCGCCGGTGGCCACGGAATTACTGGCCTGCCGCTTGGCGATGCGCTTGTCGCGTTCCGTTTGCCATAGCGGCTTTCGGAACCGCGCGCGTGAGCAAGCGTTGCCGTTAAACCAGGGGTTCCGCAAACAGCCCGAAATCCGAAATCGCCGGACAAACCGGCGACTCCAAAATCCGTAGGCGAATCTTAGGAGAAGAAATGGGTTCGTTTGTTCGAATCAGACGGCAACTGCCGACGCTCGTCGCCCGCGCCACTTCTAGCCACGTTCCATTCAGCCATACTTCCATAGCGAACGCGCTCACTCGCTGTCCCAACCGAATGTTCTCGCGTATGCGAATGATGTTGAACGAAACTGGCTTCGCAAATTCCAGCGTCAGCGACGGCGTCTTCTCGGTATCGTCGGTCGCCCAATAGGTGTCGCGATTTCCGTCCAGAACGTTCTTTGCTGCGTATTCGCTGCTGTTGCCGCGCACGTTCGAAGCCGTCAGTTTGGCTTCGTTTGCCAGATTCGTCGCGAACGTCTGCTCGCGCAGTTTGCCGAATGCCCGCAGCGAGTTCACGTCTGTGTCGTATAACTGGCCGCGGCGGTCCGGCGGCACGTTGAGCAGAAAACTCGCTCCCCGACCCACCGATTTAAAATACAGGTTCATCAACTGCGCCGGCGTCTTTACCGTGGCGTTTTCTTCGGCATGCCAGAACCAGCCCGGCCGAATTGAAACGTCGCACTCGGGTGGCATCCAATGTTTGCCGTCGCGCGTGCCAATCGGAGACTGCTTCGCGTCCACATCGCCGGGAGCCGCCGGACCGCCGTGCTCGCCGACTGGATCGTATGTCTCCCAGCAAGGGTCGCCGGCAATTCCTTTTTCGTTGCCCACCCAACGGATATCGGGACCAACATCGCTGAAGATGACCGCCTCTGGTTGCAGCTTGCGAATCAGTGCCCAGGTGTTCGGCCAATCGTAGTACTTCGTTTTGTCGATCACGCGCTTCTCGCGCGATCCGCCGTAATAGCCAGTGCCGCCGTTCGCACCGTCATGCCAGACTTCAAAAATCGGGCCGTACTGTGTCAGCAGTTCCGTCAGTTGCTGTCGGTAGATGTGGATGTATTCGGGTTTCCCATAGGCCGCATTATTGCGGTCCCACGGCGAAAGGTAGACGCCAAACTTCAAGCCGTGCCGTTGCGCTGCTTGCGACAAATCGCGAACCACGTCGCCTTTGCCGCCGCGCCACGAACTACTGCGAACCGAATGCTCCGTAGTTTTCGTCGGCCAGAGGCAGAATCCGTCGTGATGCTTGCACGTCAGGATCACGCCTTTCATCCCCGCCGCCTTTAGCGACGTGACAATCTGGTCTGGATCGAACGCCGTGGGGTTGAAGATGTTCGGGTTCTCGTCGCCCTCGCCCCATTCCTTGCCGGTGAACGTGTTAACGGTGAAGTGAACAAAGCTGTACGTTTCGAGTTCATGCCAGCGCAATTGCCTCGCAGACGGTAGTGCGCCATAAGGAGCCGGCGGAGCCACCGCGCTGAGCGAAGCTTTTGCCAATCCAGCCGCGGCCGGCAAGGTCTGCAACAGAGTTCGTCTGGTCATCATGGCCTTCCTTCAGTTAGTGGGCAACCGACTTCGCCAAACCGGCGTTTCCGCCGCTGTCGTAGACACGTATTGCAATCAGATGCTCGCCCGGCTTCAGGTCGTCAATCTGTAATTGAAATTCTTCCTGCTTGGAATCCGTTATGCCGTCGGCGGCTTCTAGAGGCTGCCACGGCCCCGCATCTACGGAGTACTCGCATTTGGTCAGCGGCGTTGCCTGATCCTGCGCCGTGAAACGTAGCATCACTTGGTTGCCCTTGCGCTCCGGAGCGCTCAACGTGATGACAGGCGGTGTGTTGTCGATCAGCACCGGGCTGCTAGCCAACTCCGTTTCCTGTGCATAGCGAAGATCGTTCGACGGGCGGTCGGATGCAACTACTTTGAAGAAATATTTGCCATCGGCGAGCGAATCGGCATCGAGCGTCAACGTGTTGTCGTAAATGTCCTTGCGTAGTATTTTCCAGTCGCGCGCGCCGTCAGCACGGAAGTAAACCGAGTAAACCAGCTTGTCGCTGTCGGGGTCGTCAGCCTGCCAGGTGATCTGCGTCTGTTCGACTGTCTGCTTGCTTGAAGTTTGCGTTGTTGTGCCGCTCGTACTCGAAGAGGCATCGCCCGTATCGGTGACCGTGACAGTGTACGCGCTCTGCGAGGAACTGCTGGACGATTTGCTGGGCGTGTTGCTCGTAGTAGACGAAACGCTGATGCTCCGCACAACGGGCGCGTTGTTCTGTGCGAGGAAGGGAACTGTCACGCTCTCCAGCTCGCTTTGACACTTCGAGGGCCATTCCACTTGCCATTGAATATAACGGCCCCTGGGACTCGTGATGAGTGCGTCTTTGGTATCTTTTATCGGTTCCGACCAGTCGCTCCAGGTACTATCCGGCCGCGGCGAGTTGCCCGTGCGCGTGCGGAATAGCAAACCCGGTTCCGTTGCTTCCCAATGCAACCGCCCCCAGCGCGAAAGCGAGATGGTGTCGTGTACCTGCGATTCGTATGTTGGATTTTTCGCGGGTGTGTCACCCACCAACACGACTTTTGCGGGATTACTCAGCCCCACCCACAAGCCGGCCGGCGTGCGCACAATGCGATTGGCATCGCTATCGCCGGCTTCGGCAATCAACGTCTGCTTCCTATCCGGCGGCATGGAATAGATTCGACCGTTTTCGTCGGTTGAAAACGAAATGTCGTTGCCGTTTAGTGCGAGATCATAGACGTTTTCATCCTTTGAAGTCCGCAGCGTATCGATTGCGCCGTCCGGCTGAATCCGGTAAACCGCCGATTTCTCTACGCCCTGCACTTCGACGTAAGAAGGTGAAGCAGGAGCAGCCGCGCTGATTGTTGAAGTTGCCGATCCCTTCTGGCCTTGAATCTTAATATCGGCGTCCTGGTCCTGCTCGTTTACCGATCCGTTATGCTTTGCCTCACTGACCGAAATGATGGTTGGCGTGGCCGATACCACAGCGGTTGATCCGGCTTTCGCGCTTGCCGCGCCGCTCTTAATGCGGCTGGTAAGCGATCCGCCGAGCGCGGAAGCGAAGAGCGTACCGTCTTTGCGCACGGCGATTGCGTGGATTTCCGGAAGATTCGATCGAAAAATGACAGTGCCTTTATGCGCTGCCGTTATGTCGTAGAGTAATCCGTTCGGCTCGCTCCCGGCATAAAGGTGGCCGCTGTAGCCGAGCGCGAGCGACGTGATGTTGCTTTGGCCCGTCTCGAAATAAACTTCGGCGTGACCGTTCGCATCGATTCGATAAACGCGACCCTGATCGCCCGTTGCGGCAAATAACGAACCGTCCGCTGCCGGCACAAGCGCCCAGATATATTTCGCATCGAGCTTCGCGATTTGCGTTGCCTTGCCGTCCTCAAGCCGGAAGACGCCGCCATTGGGGGATGTCGCTGCATATAACCGGCCTTTGCCGTCGATGCAAAGCGCAAATACTTCCGGTTGATCCGCGTCCCAGATGAGCGTCACCTTGCCGGAACGGCTCACATGATAAACCTTGCCGGAATGACCTGTCGATGCGTAGACGCCGCCATCGCCAGCGGGCACCAAACTCCATAGCACCGGTTCGTTGAGCGAGGCGGTTACTGCAAGCGCAGGTCCGGGTCGTAGCCATCCATCGGATGTCAGAGAAAGGCCAGCCAAGCGGCCCTTCAGAAAATCGCTCGACGTGCCCGTTTCCCAGGTTGCGGTAGTTGCGGCGTAAGCGAGGCCCGCAAAAGCCAGCGCGGCAATCAGTCGTGTTGCTATCACTCTTTAACTTCCACTTGAACGGTTTTGGAACCGGTGATGGCGTAATCGCCCATTGGAATCGGCAGTTGCGCCACTTGCGATCCACGCGACAGCAGCAGGCTGCTTCCCGAGGAAAGCGCGCTCGATGTTTTCGACAATACTAGCGCCGCGGAAGGCGGCGGGTCGGTAAGATCGGCGCCGGGCAGGGAAAAGGATGGCTCCTGGCGCCACACACGCACGTAGACGTTATCGTTAGGCCGGATATCGTTCAGGACCTGTATCAGTTCGCGAGCCGAATGCAGTGACGACGAGCTTAGTCCTGACAATTCGCTGAAATTGAGCAGGGACGCATCGCTAACGGTAAAGAGCAGGCGTCCCGGAGGCGCTCCGATCGGAATTTTATAGGCCGCCGTCTTTCGTACCTGAAGGCCATTCTCGCCGCCGAGCAGGCAATTCACTTGCACCGTGTCGCCGGGCTTTGCTTCGGTATTCGAAAGCCACACATCCTGAATATCGAGCTGCCTCTTTTGCTCGACAGCATCGAATGTAAACGACAGGTTCTTAATGGCCAGGTCGTGAAATCCAGATTGAAGAGAAAACGCAAGCGGCACCATGAGATTGAACGTGCTCTGAAGCGCTGCGTTCGAGTCGGCTGCAAATACATCGTTGAAGCGCAGCGGCGGTACGTTACCTTCGAAGTTCACCTGCCCTTGAACCCGTAAAGTGCCCGCTCCCGATGTTCGTTCCGTTGCGTCAATCGTGGAGAACAAAGCCATCTGGGTTAACAGCGGCGTAAACAGCCGGTCATTGATGAGGTTGACATTATATTCGCGCGTGCGGACCGGGTCGCGCACCTCAATGTGCAGCGGAATGACATGTGCGGGACGCCCAATCTCCCCCGCTACGGCCGTGCTGGTATCGCTCGTAAGGCTGCCGACCAGTTCCCGCGCGGTAGAGATTTTAAATGACGAGTTCAAGTTAGGAAGAAGGGCTACAACCTCTGCTCTTGCAAACGGCATGTCGGTTGTGCCGCTCGCGAGAAAACGATGGCCAAAGGCGTAGACTTTCTTGCCATCAACGTACGTCACGGTGCCGTCAGCGGTTACGTTCCAATCGCCGCTCATCAATTCCACGCTGATCATGGAGCCTGGCTCGACATGTCCGATATATCGCCGCGTCGTTGGCGGCCCGCTTCCGACCCCGCTCTGCGGCTCAAAACCCAGGTTGCGCATGGCCGTCGAAAAATAGCGCAAGGTGGATTCGGTGAACCCGCCGAACGCAAGTGGTGTTGCGATGTCGCGGAGTTCTGGTTGCGATCCGAGCGATGCTGGTGTGCTAAGCGGTTTAAATCGCTCTTTCCAGTTGCTCGCCACTTGTGGGTACGTTTGCCTCTGCCGTGCAACGGCTGGAGGCGGAGCCGTATTGTCAATCATCTGCTCTATGGGCTGGATGCCGGTAACGGCCGTCTTCGCGAAAGGGAACCCTAGCGCGACCGCTCCTAGCAGTTTGCCGTCGATATAGACCGGGCTTCCGCTCATTCCCTGCATCACGCCGGTTTCGGCAAGCGGCCCGCCCGTCAACTTAGCCAAAATGATGGATTGCTTCGGGCCCGAGTTTTCGAGCACTCCCAAGATCTCCACTTGAAATTCCTGCACCTGGCTGCCTTGGAAAACAGTCTTCCCAATGCCTTTCATGCCGGGCTTTACATCGCGGAGCGGAAAGAATGGCGTCGCGGCTGAAGCAGGTAGTAGTAACGCCAAGGCGCCGAGGACAAAGACAAGACGGTTCAAAGAGATCCTGTGTGGCGCAAAGGGCGCGCTATTTGTATTGTAAGGGCGCGGCCTATTTCGATTTCTCGACGTATGCGTTATACAAATCGGGCAGATTCAGCGGCGAGATATTGGAGCTGTGAATGATTACCCGGTAGCGAAGGCGCATCGATTGCCCGGGGGCCATTTGTAAACCGCCTCCTTGCGCGTTCTTGTCGTTGATGAACTGTGCTAAGCCCCAGGGATTTACGGCGAATAAGCCATAGGCGCGGGAATGCCAGCGGGGAGGAAACCGCGGGTTTTTCGGATTGGCAAGAATAGCGACGCCCGCGGGCTGGCCGTCAACCTCGCCGGAGTAGTCAACCCAGCTTGCCTGCTTGCCCCAAACGTTCTTCTCGCCCGCCGCGCCATGGGAGTTCACCATTTTCCCACCGTGCTTCTCGTTC
>Ga0134125_10005584_pt1 | contig 14265 bp, 15 predicted proteins | sample KB31751_FD_96464 | JGI IMG/M metagenome (GOLD analysis project Ga0134125, IMG submission 96464) | Terrestrial soil microbial communities with excess Nitrogen fertilizer from Kellogg Biological Station, Michigan, USA - KB3-175-1 | ecosystem: Environmental > Terrestrial > Soil > Unclassified ... | reverse complement strand
GAGGCCGGGAACTCCGAGGACGTGCTGAGCCGGGTGCGCAAAGAGACCGGCGTCGAGTTGCGGGTGCTGACCGGGGTCGACGAGTCGCGGCTGACCTTCCTGGCGGTGCGCCGGTGGTACGGGTGGAGCGCGGGCCGCATCATCAACCTCGACATCGGTGGCGGCTCGCTGGAGATGTCCAGCGGCCTGGACGAGGAGCCCGAGGTCGCGATGTCGCTGCCGCTGGGCGCCGGCCGGCTGACCCGCGAATGGCTGCCCGAGGATCCGCCCGGCCGGCGCCGGGTGGCGATGCTGCGGGATTGGCTGGACGCCGAACTCTCGGAGGCCGGCGCGAAGATGCTCGAACCCGGCAGTCCCGACCTGACGGTCGCGTCGTCGAAGACTTTTCGCTCGCTGGCGCGGCTCACCGGCGCGGCCCCGTCGGGTGCCGGGCCGCGGGTCAAGAGGACGCTTACGGCAAACGGCCTCAGGCAACTCATATCTTTCATCTCTAGGCTGACGACCGCTGACCGGGCGGAACTGGAAGGAGTGAGCGCCGAGCGCGCACCGCAGATTGTCGCGGGTGCGCTGGTGGCGGAGGCAAGCATGCGAGCGCTGTCGATTGAATCGGTGGATATTTGCCCGTGGGCATTACGGGAAGGTCTCATCTTGCGCAAACTCGACAGCGAAGCCGACGGAACCGCCCTCATGGGGCCGTCCGTGCGTAATGCTGGAGGTCAGGTAGTTGATCGGAATCAGAACCGATCGAGAGGCGACAAACCATGACCGGACCGCACTCCGAGACCGAGAGCCCCGGCACTCGGCCGATCTCGGTTGCCGAATTGCTGGCCAGAAACGGAACCATCGGCGCCCCGGCGGTCACCCGGCGGCGCCGTCGCCGCCGCGGCGACAGCGACGCGGTGACCGTCGCCGAGCTGACCGGCGAGATCCCGGTGATCCGTGACGACGACGAACCCGAACACGGCGCTACCGACACGATCGAGGTCGCCGAACCCGCCCCGCCCGCCGAGGACGCCGCCTCCGAGCGGGCAACCGAAGACGAGGCCAGGCCCGCCTACTGGTCCGAGCCCGAGCAGCGCTGGCCCAAGTCGCCGCCGCAGCCCAAGCGGGTGTCGGGCCCCGAGCGCAGCGCCTATCCGCGGCCGTTGGCCAACGGGACCGCCAAGCCCGGGGAACCCTCCGGCGCCGAGGATATGAGCCCTGACCCGATGGACCATTACGCCGACACCCCCGTGGACGTGATGGACTCCGACGTGCGCGAAGCCGAACCCGCGCTGGAGGACTCCGCCTACGTGCGGTCCTACCTGCAGTCGTCGGATTCGCCGGAGGATGACGACGGCGCCGCGGGCGCGGGGTCGCTGACCGCCGGAATGCTTGGCGACCGCGAGCACCTCGACAGCGAGGACGGGCACCTCCAGGGCTTCGACGCTCACCCGGCGCAGGGCAGGCTCGAGGCGCTGTGGCACGGCGGTGTCGTTGTGTTGCAGTCGATCCTGGCCGTCGCGTTCGGCGGCGGGTTATTCGTGGCCTTCGACCAACTGTGGCGCTGGAACAGCATCGTGGCCTTGGTGCTGTCGGTGCTCGTCATCCTTGGCCTGGTGGTCGGGGTGCGGGTGGTTCGCAAGACCGAGGACATCGCCAGCACGTTGATCGCGGTCGCGGTGGGTGCGCTGATCACCCTGGGGCCCCTGGCGCTGTCGTTGCAGTCGGGCTAGCGGCACCCCCATACAGTGCGTCCAGCCCTCAAAGTCGGCCTTTCGACGGCTTCGGTGTACCCGTTACGGGCGGAGGCCGCGTTCGAATACGCGGCCAGGCTGGGCTACGACGGCGTCGAGCTGATGGTGTGGGCCGAGTCGGTGAGTCAGGACGTCGCGGCCGTCAAGAAGCTGTCCCGGCGCTATCGCGTCCCGGTGTTGTCCGTGCACGCACCCTGCCTGCTGATCTCGCAGCGGGTATGGGGCCCCAACCCGATCCCCAAGCTGGACCGCAGCGTGCGCGTCGCCGAACAGCTCGGGGCGCAGACCGTCGTCGTGCACCCGCCGTTCCGCTGGCAGCGGCGCTACGCGGAGGGGTTCAGTGAGCAAGTGGCGGCGCTGGAAGCGTCGAGCGACGTGATGATCGCGGTGGAGAACATGTTCCCGTTCCGGGCGGACCGGCTTTTCGGGGCGGGTCAGTCGCTGGAACGGATGCGCCGCCGTGGCGGCGGCCCCGGTCCGGCGATCTCGGCGTTCGCGCCCTCCTACGACCCGCTCGACGGCGACCACGCCCACTACACGCTGGACCTGTCCCACACCGCGACCGCGGGCACCGACTCGCTGGACATGGCGCAGCGGATGGGAGCGGGGCTGATCCATCTGCACCTGTGCGACGGCAACGGGCTGCCCGCCGACGAGCATCTGGTGCCGGGGCGCGGCACGCAGCCCACCGTCGCGCTGTGCCAGATGCTGGCCGGCAGCCAGTTCGCCGGGCACGTCATCCTGGAGGTGTCGACGTCCAGCGCGCGTTCAGCCAATGAGCGCGAAGCCATGCTCGCCGAATCGCTGCAGTTCGCCCGTACGCATCTGCTGCGCTGATCACTCCGGAGGCCCGCGAAAGTCCATGAACGCGTTATTCACCGCCGCAATGTCCTTGCGGGACACCGGCTCAGGCGTCTACGAAGGAGAACTCGACAAGCGCTGGACCATCGGTCCCAAGGTGCACGGTGGCGCGATGCTGGCGCTGTGCGCCAACGCCGCCCGCACCGCCTGCGGGGGAGGGTCATCGGGGACCGAACCGGTCCAGCAGCCCGTCGCGATGTCGGCGAGCTTCCTGTGGGCGCCGGATCCGGGGCCGATGCGGCTGGTCACGTCGATCCGCAAGCGCGGCCGCCGGATCAGCGTCGTCGACGTCGAGCTCACCCAGGGCGACCGCACCGCGGTGCACGCCGTGGTCAACCTCGGCCAGCCGGAGCACTTTCCTCCCGACGGTGCGGCCAAGCCGCTGCTGTCGGCCAACCCGGTGCTGGATCTGATGGCGCCCGAACCGCCCGACGACCTCGAGCCGATCGGCCCCGGGCACCCGCTGGCCGGCCTGGTGCACCTCGGCGAGGGCTGCGACGTGCGGCCGGTGCTATCGACGATGCAGGCACGTTCCGACGGGCACCCTCCGGTGATCCAGATGTGGGCGCGTCCCCGCGGCGTGGCCCCGGACGCGCTGTTTGCGCTCATGTGCGGCGATCTGTCGGCGCCGGTGACCTTCGCCGTGGATCGCACCGGCTGGGCGCCCACCATCCAGCTCACCGCCTTCCTGCGGGGGTTGCCCGCCGATGGCTGGCTGCGCATCATCGCGACCTGCACCGAGATCGGACACGACTGGTTCGACGAGGACCACACCGTCGTCGACAGTCTGGGGCGCCTGGTTGTGCAGGCCCGCCAGCTGGCATTGGTCCCTGCCGCTCGCTAGCGGGCGGTGTCTGCGATGCTGTCCGGCATGGCAAGAATCGCGATCATCGGCGGCGGCAGCATCGGGGAGGCACTGCTGTCGGGTCTGCTGCGCGCGGGCCGGCAGGTCAAAGACCTGGTGGTGGTCGAGCGGGTTCCCGAGCGCGCCAAGTATCTGGCCGACACCTATTCGGTGCTGATCACCTCGGTGACCGAAGCGGTGGAAAACGCATCGTTTGTCGTGGTCGCCGTCAAGCCCGCCGACGTCGAGGCGGTGATGTCGGAGGTCGCGCGGGTGGCCGCCGCGGCCGAGAGCGATACCGCCGAGCAGGTGTTCGTCACGGTCGCGGCCGGCGTCACCATCACCTACTTCGAGTCCAAACTTCCGGCCGGAACGCCGGTGGTGCGGGCCATGCCAAACGCCGCGGCGCTGGTCGGCGCGGGGGTCACGGCCCTGGCCAAGGGCAGGTTCGTCACGCCGCCCCAGCTCGAGGGCGTCTCGGCCCTGTTCGACTCCGTCGGCGGGGTGCTGAGCGTTCCCGAGGGCCACATGGACGCCGTCACCGCGCTGTCGGGCTCCGGTCCGGCGTATTTCTTCCTGATGGTCGAGGCCCTCGTCGACGCCGGCGTGGGAGCGGGTCTGAGCCGCGAGGTGGCCGCCGACCTGACCGCGCAGACCATGGCCGGCGCGGCGGCGATGCTGCTGGAACGGATGGAGGCCGATCGCCGAGTGGGCGAGGCCGAGCCGCCCGGGATGCGGGTGGACGCCACCGCCACGCAGCTGCGGGCGACGGTGACCTCGCCCGGCGGCACCACCGCCGCCGCCCTGCGCGAGCTGGAACGGGGCGGCCTGCGAGCGGCTGTCGACGCGGCGGTTCAGGCCGCCAAAATGCGCTCTGAGCAGCTAAGAATTACATCAGAGTAATCCAAGAATTTTAAACTGATTGTCCCCCACCAGTACCAGTAACCCCATCAGTCCCGCTATTCTCCTCTTGTAAGCACGTGTGGGTGCCAGCGGAGGGGAAGCCGCTGGCATGCGCGTGCCTGACACGATTGGGTTGCGATGACGTCTACAAACGGACCATCAGCGCGAGATTCTGCAGGTAAGGCGCGGGACACCAGTTCCGTCGATACCCAGCAGGGCAGGACGCAATTTCTCACCGTCGCCGAGGTGGCGGCGTTGATGCGGGTCTCCAAGATGACGGTCTACCGGTTGGTGCACAACGGCGAACTACCCGCGGTTCGGGTGGGACGGTCCTTCCGGGTGCACGCCAAGGCCGTCCACGACATGCTGGAGACGTCGTACTTCGACGCCGGCTGACCTGAACCGGTGGCCGCTCGCGGGCGGCACCTGGCTGCGCGGTTGCGCGGCGATCAAGCGACGCCGGTTTGGCGTTGGGTGCGTCCGGCTGGGTAAAGTGTCCGGGGTCCAATCTTTGAAGCAGATCTCGGTCAGATAGCGGAGTTCATGGGTTCAGTAATCAAGAAGCGGCGCAAGCGTATGTCGAAGAAGAAGCACCGCAAGCTGTTGCGTCGCACCCGGGTGCAGCGCAGAAAACTCGGCAAGTAACCCCCGCTGCGGCCTTCATAAGGCCGTCATAAGGCCACCGTAAAAAGGCTGTAACTGGTCGCAAACGCCATAGTGTGGTCGTCTCGCTGACCGCTAGGCTGTTCGGGTGGATGCGTCGAATGGGGAGAACACCGGGCCCGACGACACCGCCGGCAACGCGGCGCATTACCCGAAAATCGTGCTGGTCACCGGTGCCTGCCGATTCCTGGGCGGCTACCTGACGGCTCGGCTCGCGCAGAACCCGATGATCAAAGGGGTCATCGCGGTGGACGCGATCGCCCCCAGCAAGGACATGCTGCGCCGGATGGGACGCGCCGAGTTCGTCCGCGCCGATATCCGTAACCCGTTCATTGCCAAGGTGATTCGAAACGGCGACGTCGACACGGTGGTGCATGCGGCGGCCGCCTCGTACGCGCCGCGCTCCGGCGGCACCGCGGCGTTGAAAGAGATCAACGTGATGGGCGCGATGCAGCTGTTCGCGGCCTGTCAAAAGGCGCCGTCGGTGCGCCGCGTGGTGCTCAAGTCGACGTCGGAGGTGTACGGCTCGAGCGCCCACGATCCGGTGATGTTCACCGAGGACAGCACCAGCCGTCGACCCTTCCGCGACGGTTTCGCCAAGGACAGCCTCGACATCGAAGCCTATGCGCGCGGCTTGGGGCGCCGCCGGCCCGACATCGCCGTGACGATCTTGCGGCTGGCCAACATGATCGGCCCGGCGATGGACACCACGCTGTCGCGTTATCTCGCCGGGCCTTTGGTGCCGACGATGTTCGGCCGCGACGCCCGGCTACAACTGCTGCACGAGCAGGATGCCCTGGGCGCGCTGGAGCGCGCGGCCATGGCCGCCAAGGCGGGAACGTTCAACATCGGCGCCGACGGCATCATGATGCTGTCGCAGGCGATCCGTCGGGCTGGCCGGATCCCTTTGCCCGTACCGGGTTTCGGCGTCTGGGCCCTGGATTCGTTGCGCCGCGCCAACCGCTACAACGAGATCAGTCGCGATCAGTTTGATTATTTGAGTTACGGCCGCGTCATGGACATCAGCAGGACGCGCTCAGAACTTGACTACCAGCCGAAATGGACGACGGCGGAGGCCTTCGACGACTACGTTCGCGGCCGAAGCCTGACTCCCATAATCGACCCGCATCGGGTACGCTCCTTGGAGGGTCGCGCCATATCCCTAGCGCAGCGCTGGGGTAGCCGAAATCCAATTCCGTGGGGTGGGGTCAGGTAGGTATCGTGGCGGGTGAAACCAGAGCGAATGTCATTCCACTGCACACTAATCGGGGTCGGGTAGCAGCGCGCCGGAGAGCCGATCAACGGGCGGAGGCAGCTCGCCAGCACCCCTCGGTACTGGCCGATCCGCGCGGCCGCGCATCGGCCGAGCAGATCGCCGCGGTGGTTCGCGAAATCGACGAGCACCGGCGTGCGACGGGGGCGCCGTCCGCCGAGGCTCCGCTGAATGAGCTGGCGCAGCGCGTCGCGTCGGTTGCCGGATTCCTCCGCCAGCGGTTGACCGGCGATTACAGCGTCGACGAGTTCGGCTTCGATCCGCACTTCAACAGCGCGATCGTCCGGCCGTTGCTGCGGCTGTTCTTCCGGTCCTGGTTCCGGGTCGAGGTGAGCGGGATCGAGCACCTGCCCGGCGACGGTGCCGCCCTGGTGGTCGCCAATCACGCCGGGGTACTGCCGTTCGACGGGTTGATGCTGTCGGTGGCCGTGCACGACGAGCACCCCGCGCATCGTGAGCTACGGCTGCTCGCCGCCGACATGGTGTTCGACTTGCCCGTGGTGGGCGAAGCGGCCCGCAAGGCCGGCCACACCATGGCCTGCACGACGGACGCGCACCGGTTGCTCGCCGCCGGCGAGCTCACCGCCGTGTTCCCCGAGGGCTACAAGGGGCTGGGCAAGCGCTTCGAAGACCGCTACCGGCTGCAGCGGTTCGGCCGGGGCGGATTCGTCACGGCCGCGCTGCGGACCAAGGCGCCGATCATCCCCTGCTCGATCATCGGTTCCGAAGAGATCTACCCGATGCTGACCGACGTCAAGCTGCTGGCACGCCTGTTCGGGCTGCCGTACTTCCCGATCACGCCGCTTTTCCCGTTGGCCGGGCCGATGGGTCTGGTGCCGCTGCCGTCCAAGTGGCACATCGCATTTGGTGAGCCGATTTACACCGACGACTACGCGGCCTCCGACGCCGACGACCCGATGGTCACCTTCGAGCTGACCGATCAGGTGCGAGAGACCATCCAGCAGACGCTGTACCGGTTGCTCGCCGGGCGTCGCAACATCTTCTTCGGCTGACCGCGGGCGTCGGGCGCGTAGCGCCCAACGTCGACTTGTGGGCGCTTTTTGGGCTTTCGGCGCAACAACCCGACGCTCGGTGTGTGGCCGGCGAGCAAAGCGCCCCGGCGCCAATGGCACCGGGGCGCGTGTGCGTGTGTGCGGCTACTTGACCATGGTGAACTGGCAGACGTTCGTGTAGCCGTCGCGGAACAGATCCGAGCAGCCCCGCAGGTACTTCAAGTAGATGTCGTAGGTCTCCTGCCCCTTGAGGGCGATCGCCTCATCCTTGTGAGCCTCGAGGGCATCTCCCCAGGCGGTCAGCGTCGGCACGTAGTTCTTACCGATCTTGTGGTGGCGCTCGATCTTGAAACCCGCGTCGGTCGCGTATTTGTCGACCAGGTCGATCTGGGGCAACTTTCCACCCGGGTAGATCTCCTTCAGGATGAAACTGATGAAGCGCAGCAGGGTCATGTTCACCTGCAATCCGAGTTCTTTGCCCTCCTCGGCGGTGGGCACCACGATCGAGTGCAGCAGCATGCGGCCGTCGTCGGGCAACAGGTCGTAGTACTTCTTGAAGAAGGTGGCGTAACGCTCGTACCCGGCGTCACCCGCGCCGTCGGCAAAGTGCTCGAACGCACCCAGCGACACGATCCGGTCGATCGGCCCGCCGTCGTATTCCTCCCAGCCCTGGATCCGCACCTCTTTGCGGCGGGGGCTGTCCATCTTGTCGAACTCGGCCACGCAATGGGCGTACTGGTTCTCGCTCAGCGTCAAGCCGATCACGTTGACGTCGTACTCGGCCACCGCGTGCCGCATCGTCGAGCCCCAGCCGCTGCCGATGTCGAGCAGCGTCATCCCGGGCTCGAGGTTGAGCTTGTCCAGGGCGAGCTTGCGCTTCGCGTACTGCGCCTCTTCGAGGGTCTTGGTCAGATGATTGGGGTCCGGATTCTCATCGAAGTAGCCGCAGCTGTACGTCATCGAGGGGTCAAGCCACAGCTTGAAGAACTCGTTCGACTTGTCGTAATGGGACCGCACGGCCTCGACCGGCGGCTTGAGCTGCGTGCTTCCCGTTTCCCCCTGTGCAGACATCGACTACGCCCCTAACTTTCCTCCAGATATGGTTGCAACTGCCGCGGCGGTTGCTGCAACTTCGGCTTCGTTTGTGGATTCGCCCAACATCGTGACGACACTGGTGACGATCGGTTCTCCATCGGCGTCGGTCACTTCGCTCCGGATCTCCGCGAGTACGGTGCCGTGGGACTCAATTACCGAGTCTAGGTAGGTGTCGAAGTACAGCCTATCGTGAGCCAGGATCGGGCGGTGGAACTTGAACTTCTGGTCGCGGTGGATGACCCTGGCGATGTTGATGGGGATGCTGAACTTGGTGAAGATCTCCAGCTGCACACGGCGCCCAGCGATCGCGAGGAACGTCAGCGGCGCCACCATCGAGGGGTACCCGGCTGCTGCGGATTCATTCTCGTCGAAATGAGCCGGGTGGTCGTCTTTGATCGCCAGGGCGAACTCACGGATCTTTTCGCGACCGACCTCGAAGTAGTCCGGTGCGCGGTAATGGCTGCCGATGAGTCCTTCGGCTTCTTTGGGGACTGTCATGCCGCTGTGCTCTCCGCTCGAAGGTGTCTGCGCGGCGCAGCTTATCAGCGTGATTGCCGTCGAGAGGCCACCGCGGCCAGCGCACCACCGGCCGCGCCCAGCGCCAACGCCGACGGCACCCCGATCCGGGCCGCTTTGCGGGCGGTGCGGAAATCGCGAATCTCCCATCCGCGTTCCCGGGCCAGCGCGCGCAGGCGGGCGTCGGGATTGATGGCGACCGCGGTGCCCACCAGCGACAGCATGGGCACATCGTTGTAGCTGTCGGAGTAGGCGGTGCAGCGTTTCAGGTTGAGCCCCTCGCGAATTGCCAGTGACCGCACCGCGTGCGCCTTGCCGGTGCCGTGCAGGATGTCGCCGACCAGCCTGCCGGTGAAGACGCCGTCGACCGATTCCGCGACCGTGCCCAGCGCGCCGGTCAGGCCGAGCCGTCGCGCAATGGTCGCGGCGAGCTCGTAGGGCGTGGCGGTGATCAGCCACACCTGCTGGCCGGCGTCCAGATGCATTTGGGTCAGCTCGCGGGTGCCGGGCCAGATCTTGTCGGCGATGATCTCGTCGTAGATCTCCTCGCCGAGGGCGACGAGTTGCTCTACCGATCGGCCCTCGATGAAGGCGAGCGCCTTGCGCCGGCCGGCGGCGACGTCGTCGCTGTTTTCCTTCCCGAGGACCTGGAATTTGGCCTGGGCGTAGATGAATCCGAGCACGTCGCGATAGGTGAAGTAGTTGCGGGTGGCCAGCCCGCGACCGAAATGCACCGCCGAGGAGCCCTGCACCAGCGTGTTGTCGACGTCGAAGAAGGCGGCCGCGGTGAGGTCGATCGGGGGCTGCGGACGATCCTGCGTGGCGGCGGCTTCCCGCATGCCCTGGATCGCGCGGGCCGCGCTGGCGTCCGCGGCCAGCGACTCCAAGTCAACGTAACCGGTGTGATCGGTGTTGACCGGGTCAGAGGAAGTCATCGCCCAACCTCCTAGATCGCTGTGCTGCCTGGTGACCCAGCGGGTGTCCCGACACCCAACCCTATCGGGCAGATGGCGTGGGGTGCGTTGACGCCTCGAGCGTGCAGCGAGTCTGCGTGCCTCAGCTCACGACCACATACCGAGATTCGTCGACATCGCCCCGGTGTAGTTGCCGTGCGCGGTCGTGGCCACCTTCTCGAGCTGCGCCAGCGCCTCGCGCATCATCGCCTCGCCGCGCACCCAGTGCCGATGCGCCTGGGCGTGGGCCGCGGCGGCCTCACCCGTCCATGTCGTGTGCAAACGCGTTACACGAGAATCGATTTCGGTGATCATGTCGTCGGCATAGCGTTGAAACGCCGTCATCCGCCGCACCGCGTCGGCCAGCGCTTGCGGATCCACCCGGAACGCCTCAGCCGCCACGCACCGCCCCCTCCGCGCGGGCGGACCCGGCCTCGTTGGCCTGATAGCCCTCGCCGGCCCGGCCCACCAGATGTGCCAGCATCGACAACCCCAGCTGGACCTCGTGAGCGCCCTTGTGCCACAGCTCCCACGCTGACCCGTATGCGCTGCCCGCCGCGCCCTGCCAACCGCCCAACATATGACCGATCTGATCGTCGAGCTGGGACAGTTGAGCCGAAAGATGCTCGGCCGTACCGCTCAGCGAGACGGCGGCGCCCTGCATCGCCACCGGATCGACCCGCACAGTGTTGTCGGCCATAAACCGGAACATAATTTCTGGTAGGCGGCCCCACAAGTCGCTGATGACACACTGGTGCCCATGACCCAAGCCGCCGGCCGGCCGCAGGTGGAGTTGCTGACCCGCGACGGGTGCACCATCTGCGAGCGGGTCCGTGCCCGGCTGGTCGAACTGGCCGGTGAACTGGGCTTCGACCTGTCCACGATCGACGTCGACGCCGCGGCCGCGGCCGGCAACCCCGCGCTGCGGGCCGAGTTCGGTGACCGGCTGCCGGTGGTCCTGCTCGACGGCCGCGAACACAGCTACTGGGAGATCGACGAGGCCCGGCTGCGCGCGGATCTCGCCCGCTGACGAGGCGGCCGGGTGGGCGCCGGGCAATTATTTGGTAGCCCAGCTGATAAACGTTTACCGTGGACAGCAGTTCAGTTACTGGAGGATGCAAGGGAGCTGGCCAGGTGATGCTGCCGTGAGCGTCTTGCTCTTCGGGGTTTCGCACCGTAGTGCGCCGGTCTCCGTCCTGGAACAACTCAGCATCGACGAATCCGATCAGGGCAAGATCGTCGACCGGGTGTTGCAGTCGCCGCTGGTGACCGAGGCGATGGTGCTGTCGACATGCAACCGGGTCGAGGTCTATGCGGTGGTGGACGCGTTCCACGGCGGGCTGGCGGTGATCGGGCAGGTACTGTCGGAACAATCCGGGATGTCGATGACCGACATCACCAAATACGCCTACGTCCGGTACAGCGAGGCCGCCGTCGAGCATCTGTTCGCGGTGGCCAGCGGCCTGGATTCGGCGGTGATCGGCGAGCAGCAGGTGCTCGGCCAGGTGCGCCGCGCGTACGCCACCGCCGAGAGCAATCGCACCGTCGGCCGGGTCCTGCACGAGCTGGCCCAACGGGCGCTGTCGGTCGGCAAGCGGGTGCATTCCGAAACCGCCATCGACGCCGCCGGCGCTTCCGTGGTGTCGGTCGCCCTGAACATGGCCGGACGCCGGCTGGACGGGCTGTCGGGCAGGACCGCCGTGCTGGTCGGCGCCGGAGCGATGGGCGCCCTGGCCGCAGCGCACCTGTGTCGCGCCGGCATCGCGCAGGTCTACGTACTGAACCGGTCGCTGTCCCGGGCGCAGCGCCTGGTCCGCAAGATCCGCGACACCGGTGTGCGGGCCGACGCGCTGCCACTGGAGCAGCTGGCCGACGTGCTCGCGGGTGCCGACGTCGTGGTCAGTTGCACGGGGGCGGTGAGTCCGGTGGTCTCACTGGCCGACGTGCACCACGCGCTCGCCGCCGCCACCCGCGATGAGGCGACCGAGCCGCTGGTGATCTGCGACCTGGGCATGCCGCGCGACGTCGACCCCGCGGTGGCCGGGTTGCCCGGCGTCTGGGTCGTCGACGTGGACCGCGTGCAGCATGAGCCCTCGGCCCACGCCACGGCCGCCGACGTCGACGCGGCCCGCACCATCGTGGCCACCGAAGTCGCTGCCTACCTGGCCGGCCAGCGGATGGCCGAGGTCACGCCGACGGTGACGGCGCTGCGTCAGCGCGCCGCCGATGTGGTCGAAGCGGAGCTCCTACGCCTGGATAACCGGCTTCCCGGGCTGGCCAGCGCCCAGCGCGAAGAGGTGGCACGCACCGTGCGGCGGGTGGTGGACAAGCTGCTGCACGCGCCGACGGTGCGGATCAAGCAGCTCGCCAGCGCCCCCGGCGGTGACAGCTACGCCGAGGCCTTGCGCGAGCTTTTCGAACTCGACCAGACCGCCATAGACTCCGTAGCCGCCGTCGCGGTCGGCGAATTACCAGTCATATCAAGTGGATTCGACGCGGGTAACCCGCAGCAACCCGCCGAGTAGCCGATTGGCAAACGTGATCCGGATAGGCACCCGGGGCAGCCTGCTGGCCACCACCCAGGCCGGGCTCGTCAGAGACGCCCTGATCGCTCTGGGGCATCCGGCGGAGCTGGTGACCATCACCACCGCCGGGGACCGCTCGTCGGGGCCCATTGAATCCCTCGGGGTGGGTGTCTTCACCACGGCGCTGCGCGAGGCGATGGACGAGGGCCGGGTGGACGCCGCCGTGCACTCCCATAAGGACCTGCCGACGGCCGACGATCCAAGGTTTGCTGTGGCGGCCATACCCGTGCGCAACGATCCCCGCGACGCGCTGGTAGCACGCGATGGGCTGGTGCTCGGGGAGCTGCCACCCGGTTCGCTGGTGGGCACCTCGTCGCCGCGTCGCGCCGCGCAGCTTAGAGCATTGGGTCTCGGTTTGGAAATCCGCCCCCTACGAGGCAACCTAGATACCAGGTTGAACAGGGTAAGCAGTGGTGATCTTGACGCGATCGTGGTGGCCCGGGCGGGTTTGGCCCGACTTGGTCGCCTCGATGACGTCACCGAGACGCTAGAGCCGGTGCAGATGTTGCCAGCACCGGCTCAGGGCGCGCTCGCCGTCGAATGTCGTGCCGGTGACAGCCGGTTGGCGGCAGTGCTGGCGGAGCTGGACGACGCGGACACGCGTGCGTCGGTCACCGCGGAGCGAGCCCTGTTGGCCGAACTGGAGGCCGGTTGCTCCGCACCGGTGGGCGCGATCGCTGACGTGGTCGAGTCCATCGATGAGGAAGGCCGGATCTTCGAAGAGCTGTCGCTGCGTGGCTGCGTGGCGGCGCTGGACGGGTCCGACGTGATCCGCGCGTCCGGCATCGGCACTCCCGGTCGGGCACGAGAGCTTGGGCTTTCGGTCGCCGCGGAGCTGTTCGAGCTTGGCGCCCGAGAGCTGATGCGCGGAGCGCGGCAAGACCCGACGCGAGGAAATTAAGTGCGAGTTACGTGGGAGCGACAATGACGACGCGAGGGCGTAAGCCGACACCCGGCCGCATCACGTATGTGGGCTCCGGCCCCGGTGATCCCGGACTGTTGACGACCCGGGCCGCCACGGTGCTGACGAACGCCGCTCTGGTGTTCACCGACCCTGACGTGCCTGAGCCGGTGCTGGCGCTGATCGGCAAGGACCTGCCGCCGGTTTCCGGCCCGGCCCCAGCCGACCCGGCCGCCTCCAACGGCGACGGCGCCGACCAAGGCCAGGTGCAACCGGCGGTGATCTCCGGCGGCCCCGATGTCCGCCCGGCGCTGGGCGATCCGGCCGAGGTCGCCAAGACACTGACCCACGAGGCGCGGACCGGCGTCGACGTGGTGCGGCTGGTGGCCGGTGACCCGCTGACGGTCGACGCCGTCATCACCGAGGTCAACGCCATCGCGCGCAGCCACCTGCACATCGAGATCGTGCCGGGCCTGGCGCCCGCCAACGCTGTTCCGACGTACGCGGGGTTGCCGCTGGGTTCCTCGCACACGGTGGCCGACGTGCGCGACCCACATGTCGATTGGGAGGCTTTGGCGGCGGCGCCCGGTCCGCTGATTCTGCAGGCCACATCGTCGCATCTGGCCGACGCGGCGCGCACCCTGATCGAGCATGAGCTCTCCGAGAGCACCCCGTGCGTGGTGACCGCGCAGGGCACCACCTGCCAGCAGCGTTCCATCGAGACGACGCTGCACGGCTTGACCGACTCGGCGGTGCTGGGCGCTACCGACCCGGCCGGCCCGTTGACCGGTCCGCTGGTGGTGACCATCGGCAAGACGGTGTCCAGCCGGGCGAAGCTGAACTGGTGGGAGAGCCGCGCACTGTACGGCTGGACCGTGTTGGTGCCCCGCACCAAGGACCAGGCCGGCGAGATGAGCGAACG
>Ga0134125_10005583_pt1 | contig 14268 bp, 9 predicted proteins | sample KB31751_FD_96464 | JGI IMG/M metagenome (GOLD analysis project Ga0134125, IMG submission 96464) | Terrestrial soil microbial communities with excess Nitrogen fertilizer from Kellogg Biological Station, Michigan, USA - KB3-175-1 | ecosystem: Environmental > Terrestrial > Soil > Unclassified ... | reverse complement strand
TCCTCTTGCTGGTGCTCCTCCCCCTCGCGGGGCTCCTGTTCGCCTCGCCGCCGCGCCACCTGCTCGCCGGATTGCGCGACCCGCTGGTGATCCCGGCGCTGCGCCTCAGCCTCGTCACCAGCAGCATCAGCCTGCTGGCCATCCTCGTGTGTGGGACACCGCTGGCCTGGATCTTGGCCCGCGCAACCCGCCGGACGACCCAGGCGACCCACGTTTGGCGCCTGCTCGAGACCATCGTCGAGCTTCCCGTGGTGCTGCCGCCCGCGGTGGCCGGGGTGGCGCTCCTGCTGGCGTTCGGACGCCGCGGTCTGCTCGGGCCTGCGTTGGCCGCGGCCGGGATCGGGCTGCCGTTTTCGCGCGCGGCCGTCGTCTTCGCGCAGACCTTCGTGGCCGCGCCGTTCTACGTGCAGGCGGCGGTGGCGGCGTTTCGCCGGCTCGATCCCGACCTCCTGCTGGTGGCCCGCACGCTCGGCGCCTCGCGCCCTCGCCTGCTCATCGCGGTGGCGATCCCCATCTCCTGGCCGGCCTTGGCCGGCGGCGCGGCGATGAGCTGGGCGCGGGCCCTCGGCGAGTTCGGCGCCACGTTGATGTTCGCCGGCAACATGAGCGGCCGCACCCAGACCTTGCCGCTGGCCATCTACGCCGCGCTCGAGTCCGATCTGCACACCGCGCAGAGTCTCTCCCTTCTGTTGGTGGCCGTCGCCTTCGCCCTCCTGGTGGCCATCCGCGCGGGGGGCCGCCGGTGAGCGCGTTGGAGGTCGATCTCGCCGGCGCTGCCGGCACGCTCATGATCGACCTCGCTTTTCGCGCTGCCGAACGCCCGCTGCTGCTGGTGGGGCCGAACGGCGCGGGAAAGACGCGCGCGCTGCTGATGATCCTGGGCGCCGCCCGCTCCGCGCGCGGCCGCGTCACCCTGGCCGGCGAGCCGCTTTACGACGCCGAGCGCGGCATCGACGTCCCCGTCGAGCAGCGCCGAATCGGTTTTCTTCCGCAGCGCTACGCTCTGTTTCCGCACCTCGACGTGCTGGCGAACGTCGCCTTTGGCGTCCGGAACGCCGCGCGCCCCGATCGCCTGCGGGCGGCCCGGGAGGCGCTGCGCGCCCTGGACGCGGAGGCGCTGGCGGCGCGCCGGCCCGAGGCGCTGTCGGCGGGCGAGGCCCAGCGTGTGGCCCTGGCGCGGGCCCTGGCCGCGCGCCCGCGCGCCCTGCTGCTCGACGAACCGCTGGCCGCGCTCGACGTCTCGATCCGCCGCGACACCCGCCGCCTGTTGGCCGACCGGCTGCGCGCCTGGTCGCTGCCCACCGTCGTCGTCACCCACGATCGCGCCGACGTCGAGGCGCTCGACGGCGACGTCGTGGTGATGGAAGCGGGCACCGTCGTGCAGCGCGGCCGCCTCCCCGACCTCGTCGCCCACCCCGCCACCGCCTTCGTCCGCCAGCTCACCTCGGACTCATAGCCCGCCGAGCACAGCCGTGCCGGCGAGCGCAGCGCGGCTCCGCCGCGCGAAGCGATGCCCGCTCGAGCCCACCCGTGCCGGCGAGCGCAGCGCGGCTCCGCCGCGCGAAGCGATGCCCGCTCGAGCCCACCCGCGCAGGCGAGCGCAGCGCGGCTCCGCCGCGCGAAGCGAGGGGGGCCCGGGGGGCGCGAGCGGCAGCGAGCCGCCCCCCGTCAAATCAACGCGCCCGCTTGGTTGGCTTGTCGGCGTGGATCGGAATGGGCGCCTCGATCGGGACCACGATGATCCCCCGGGGATCGCTGCTCTGCCAACCGGCCGGCGGACCGGTCATCGCGGGCGCGGCCATCGCCGGCGCTTCGGCAGGGGCGCTCGCCACCGCGGCGTCTCGCGCGGACGGCTTCGCGTGGTGGTGGTGGACCGGCGTGGGCTCCGGCGCGCTCATGGCTTCGAGGAAACCACCCTCGCTGTGGGCGCGGACGCTCTCGGAGCGGCGCGCGTGCAGGTGCCGGCTCGGCGGCGGGACGGACTCCGCCTGCGCGTCGCCGTCGCCGCCCCCGGCGCTCTCCTCGAAGTGGGCCAGCTCTGCCCGCAGGCGCGCGTTCTCTGCCCGCGCCGTTGCCAGGGCATCTCGCAACTGCGCGATCTCGTCGTCGTTCGCCCGGCCGTGCGCGCGCGCCACGCGGGCGGCGTGCGCGCGCAGGAGCTCGCGATCCTCCTTCCGCACCGGGACCACCTCGCTGGAGAATGGATCCTTCCAGAAGCTGTCCCGAACCCGATCTTCGAGCGCTTTCCGTTCGTGGCGGATGTCGCTCTTCGACTCCTCGAGCACCTTGTCGACGGCGGCGCTGCCGCGCGGCTCGCCGCGCCACTGGCGCATCGCCTCGTACATCAGATCGGCGTCCGTCTTCTCCTGCGGCGGGATCTCAGAAGACGCGGCCGCCAGCTGCTGAAGCAGCGCGCGCCGTTGCGCCTCTTCAGAGAGCGGTTTGCGAGCAAACGCGCGCGGCGCCACGGCCGAAGCGGCCAGCAACGAGGCAAGGACGATGAACAAATTCGCGCGCATGTCGGCCCTCCCGCTCTCCTGCAGGGCCGAAGCGTACGCGCGCAGTAGGTTCAATCAATACGAATCACGACAGGTAAGGAAAAATAATTATTTGGGAATTCCGTAAGTTACGTATCACCCGGCATCGACTTTGGAATTCCATTTATGAAGGCTCCCAGGCGCCGGCACCCAAAATTCCGTGCTCGCCCCTTTACGGCCTGGGAGGCCCTATGTCGCACCGAGCTTGTCTTCTGATCTTCGCAGCCGTGCTCTACGGCTGCGCCAACAGTGACGGGACCGGCGAAGGGGGCCAAGGGGGCACTTCGGCGACGGGCGGCTCCAGCGCGAGCGGCGGCGCCACGGGCGCGGGAGGCTCGGCGACAGGCGGAAAAGTCGGCTCGGGGACCGGCGGCAACGTGACCGCCACCGGCGGTGCGACGGGCTCGGGCGGATCGACCGGCACCGGCGGCATCACCAGCACCGGGGGTGCGACGGGCTCGGGCGGATCGACCGGCACCGGCGGCGCGGCCGGCAGCGGCGCGACGGGAACGGGCGGCGCCAAGGGTGGATCGACCGGAACCGGTGGCACGGGAACCGGCGGCGCCAAAGGTGGATCGACCGGCACCGGCGGCACCGCCACCGGCACCGGCGGCGCCAAGGGTGGATCGACCGGAACCGGCGGCGCCGCCACCGGCGGGGCCACCGGCACCGGCGGCACGACCGGAACCGGCGGGAGCACGAGCACGCTCCCGAGCTACTTCTTCGGCGCCGACGTGACCGACCAGGAGCCCGCGGGGACGACGGCCATCAACAACCTGCTCTCCGACATGAAGGCGAACGGGATGAACTTCGTCCGCCTGCGGACGTTCGTCGATCCCAAGGCCGCCGATGGGTACGACCAGACCAGTGGCTACGACGACATCACGCACACCGTGGCGTTCGGCAAGCTGGTGAAGGCGGCCGGGATGGGCCTGCTCATCGACTTCCACATGAGCGACAACTGGGCCGACCCGGGCAAGCAGTGCGTGCCGGTCTCCTGGCAGGGGTACACCACCATCACCGACCTGGCGAACGCGCTACAGAGCTACGTGCAGAGCTCGATCAGCGCCCTCGTCGCCGGCGGCGCGCGCCCCGACATGGTCCAGATCGGAAACGAGACCACGCCCGGCATGTTGCTGCACATCTGCGATTCGGGGGGCCAGGTCATCAAAGGAATGACGCCCAAGGTGACGGGCGCGGCCTCGTCCAGCGGCTGGTCGAACCTGGGCAAGCTGCTCAAGGCCGGCATCGCGGGCGTCAAGGCGATCGACACCGGCATCTTGATCTCGTTCCACATCGACCGCGGGAACGCCTACTCGACCACCAAAAACTGGCTCGACAACGCCATCGCCCAGGGGGCCACGCCGGACACCTTCGGCGAGTCCTGCTATCAGCAGTACCAGGGCGATACCTCCAGCACGGCGAACACCAAGAGCATGTGGCAGTCGACCTTCTCGCAGCTCGTCACCGCCTACCCGAAGATCCGCTTCTTCGCCGCGGAGTACGGCCCGATGGAGCGCGAGATCAACGACGTCATCTTTGGGCTCCCGAACAACCAGGGGCTGGGGACGTTCGATTGGGAGCCGACCTCCCAGGGGACCTGGAACGCCAAGCAGCCGTCGGATGCGTCGTCGGTGACGACGCACGCCCTCTGGCAGCGCTCGGGTAACAACTACAACGCGCTGCCGGACCTGGCGCTCTACCCCCCGATGCAGACCGCCTACGCCAGCCGGCTCTGACGGCGCGCGCTCTCGGTCAGCGCAAAGCCGCCGCGGTGGCGTCGAGCAGCGGGTTGGCGTAGCCGTCGGCGCCGTAGGGGAATTGCGTCCCTTCGTTGATGGTCCAGATGATCGCGCCGCCGTAGCCGTTCGCCTTCAACCAGCTCCCCTTGGCCATCACGGTGGGCAGGTCTTCGTAAGTCAGGAACTGCGTGGCCGGTCCCTGATCGCCGGGAAACTGGTCGGTCCAGGCCGGGTGGAACTCCGTCGACCACGACAGCCAGCTCGTCTGCGCGGCGGCGTCCCAGGTCGAGACGGCGCCGCCGTGGCCGACGAAGTAGCGCTGGATGTCGCCGTAGGAGAGCGTCGTGTCGTCCTCGAACACGGTGGCGCTGCCGTAGCTCTGCAGCGCGGCGGTCACCGGCGCGCTGACGGCCCGGCCGTAGAAGCCGATGCCGACGCCCAGCTTCGACTTGGGGATGCCGAGCGCCGTCCAGGCCGCCAGCGAGGAGGCGACATCGAAAGGGTGGTCGGACCCGGCGCCCGTGAGCGGATCGAGGTACCAGACGACCCAGCCCGGGTAGTCCCCCGAGCCGGTGTAGGTCATCACGTTGATCTGGTCGACCGATCCCGCGACGGCCGACCAGAGTGCCGCCGTGGCCGCGTCGAGGCCGGCGTTGTTGTTGACGGCGCCGACCGGCGCGGTGATGAGGAAGCCCTTGGGCGCCGCCGCGCGGAGCGCGAGCACCAGGCTCTTGAAGCTGGTGGTGTCGATCGAATCTTCCCAGTCGAGATCGACGCCGTCGTAGCCCCACTTGCCGCAGGCAGCGACCACGTCGGCGACGAACTCGGTCTGGTTGGCCGTCGCGGCAGCCGCGGCGAACCCCGCCCCGGCGCCGGCACCACCGAGCGAGATGATGGGGTGCGCGCCGCCCGCGTGCGCCGCGGCCGCGAAGTCGGACATCCCGGTCGCGCCCAGGTTGGAGACGGCGTTGCTCGAATCGAGCGTCGCATAGGGGCTGGCGGACGACGTCGCGACCGGCGCGCGCGGCTCGACGAAGGCGATGGCCGCGTGGGTCAGGTCGCGCCAGGCGACGTGCGCCAGCGGGTACTGCGTCGTCTGCCAGACCGCCCAGTACCCCATCACCCAGGCGCCGCCGCTGGCGCCGGAACCGGCCGCGCCCGCGGTGCCGGCTGCGCCGCCGGGGTTCCCGCCGCCGCCTGGGTTCCCTGCCCCGCCGCCGGTGCCCCCGCCGCCGCTGCCGCCCTGAGCTCCGGCGCGGGCGCCGCCGCTGCTGCACCCGAGCGCGAGAGCAACCGCGCAGAGCGCGCCCGTTCGAAAGAACGTCGTCATCAATTCCTGGATGCCGCTGGTCGAGATCCGGCGTTGAGCGCGTGCAGGCGCCGGTCGGCGAGGTTCCAGGTGTCGAGCGGCGAGCGCTTCGACGGGCGATCGACCTTGGCGTAGGCCTCCCGGGCGGCGTCGACCGCGCCGTAGCACTCGGCGATGCGCCCGATGACGTACCACTCGGCGCCGACGATGTTTCCGTCGTCGCCGCGCCGGTCCATCTCCTCGAGCAGCGTGCGGTACGCCTCCTCCGGGCGATTGAGCTCGGCCTCGGCCGAGGCGAGCGTGTGCAGGATGGCGGCTTCGCGCCGCTGGCTCGATTCGACGGCCCGCTGGGCGGCGGCCAGCGTCTGGTCGTCGAGCTGCCCGCGCAAGAGGCGCAACCAGGCTTTCATGTTGTAGACCATGGCGGGGAGCGCGCCGGCGCGCGCCAGCTCGTCGAGCGCTTTTTCGCCTCGGGTGAAGTCCCCGCTCTCGCACAGCTGGTTGGCGAGCGCGCTTCCGATCTGGTGGTCGCTCGGATCGCGCGCCGCCCGCGCCTCGAGCAGCGCCCGCGCCTCGGCGTCGCGATGCGCGCGGGCCAGCAGCGAGACCTGGGCGAAGAAGGCGCGCTTCGAGCGCGGGAAGCGGCCGACCAGCTCGGCGGCGAGCGCGATCCCTTCGTCGAGCTTGTCGAGCTTGTCGTCGGCGGCGAGCAGCGCCACCGCGCAAGCGGTCGCCGCGCGTTCGTTGGCCGGGTGCGCGTGGCAGTCGGCGAGCGGCGCCAGCGCCGCCGTCGGCTTGACCTCACCCGAGGCCAGCGCCGCGGCCGCGATCCGGATCTCGCGCGCCGGCGCGGACGGCACGGTCCCCGGCACCCAGAGCGACGCCAGCGGCCACGCCGACAGCGGCTCGTCCGCCGTCCCCAGGCTGGCGTTGCTGGCCGCGTAATCGAGCAGCCGGCGCGCCCGTTCGAGGTCCCCCTTGTCGACCGCCCGCAGCGCCTCGCCCCCCAGCGCCGACAGATCGTTCGTCATGGCCAGCACCTTGAAGTGCCCCGCTTCGGCCAGCAGCAACGCCGCGCCCGCCACGCCGCCATCGACGGCCCCTGGCCAGAACACCCGCTGCACGCCGCCCGGCTCTCCCTCCACCGTGACCTCGGCCGAGGCCAGGATGTCTGCCAGCACCGGCGGCGGGACGGCCCGCAGATCGGCGTTGCTCCGGATCAGCGTCCGGATCATCTGCCGCATCGCCTGCGGGCTCTCCGTCTCCAGCGAGGCAGCGAAGGCCGGCGTGATGACCGACTTGAGGCGCGCGAAGGCCGCCGCGTCCGCCGCCCCCGCCATCCCGAAGAAGGTGGAGAAGAAGATGCGCGCCGCGCCCGCCGGCGTTCGATCGTCGAGCTTCAGCTCCTCGTGGCGGCGCGTGGTGCGCAGCTTGTCGGCCAGCTGGTGGATCGCCTCGGCGTTCGCGTGGTGCTGCGCGGCCTCTTCCAGCAGCGCCGACGCCGGCTGGTAGCGCCGCAGGGACATCAGCTCCGCGCCCGCCAGGCGCATCGCCTCATGCGCCCGCTCGGGATCGGAGATCATCGTTCGCGCCGCCTTGACCGCCTCGGCGGACCCCGACGTCGCCGCCACGGCTGCCAGGTAGATCGCCTGCGCGGTGGCGTCTCCCGCCACCGCCTCCTTCTCGGCGAGCAGCTCCTTGAAGCGCTCGGCATACAGAAGATCGAGCAGCTGGTTGACGAGCAACCCGGTCCGCTCGGCGCGGCGCAGCTCGCCGTGCAGCTCGAGGACCTCGGCCAGGCGCTGGCCCGAGGGGCGGAAGGTCTGCTCGCCGTCGGCGTCGTGCTCAAGCAGGATGACCAGCGAGGCGCGCGCCACCTGATCGTCGGGATCGAGCCGCATCGCCTGGCGGTAGGCGGCCTCCGCCCCCTGGGGATCCGCGCCCGGCTTGAGCCGACGGCCGACCAGATCGTGCTCCAGCACCCAGCCGAGCGTCCGCTCGGCGCGCGACGACTTCGGGTCGAGCGCCACCGCGCGCCGCGCCTCGCTGCGCGCCGCGCCCCCCAGGCCCGCCTCGAGGTACGCGCGCGCCACCTGGCAGGCGTGCAACGCCGTCCGCGGGTGCTGGGTATCGAGGCGCCGGAACGCCGCCAGCGCCTCGCGGATCCGACCGGCCGCCAGGTCGGCCTCGCCGATCTGATGGAAGGTCACCGTGGGGAGCGGCCGGTCCCCCAGCCTCTTCATCTGCTTCAGGAAGGCGGTCAGCTCGGCGGGCGTGTAGCGGGGCTTTCCCGAGTCGAAGCGAAACGTCGCGCTCACGCTGCCGTCACGCTCGGTCCGGTAGGCGGTGCTGTAGCGGGCCGGCCCCAGCGTCAGCGTCTCGTCCCCCGGCGGCGGATCGGCGGCGAACCCGTGCGGCGCCGCCACCTTGTAACGCAGCTCGTGCACCTCGGGATCGGCGTAGACGTAGTCGACGGTGCGAAACGTCTCCGCGGCGGGGCGCTTGTGCTCGGCCCCCTCGGGGTTGCGCAGGAACTCCGGCAGCCGCTCGAACAGCGCGCCGAGGGGCAGCGACACCGAGACGGTCTCGTCGGTGATCGATCCGATCGCGGCGTCCTGCGTCTCGAGGTCGATCCGCAGCGGCCGGGCGACGTCGAAGAAATCCGAGGTCTCCCAGCGGCTGAGCGTCTTCGCGCGGTAGGTCGAGCGGACGTAGCCCGTGAGCCGCTCCTCGATCTGCTTCCGTTCGGCGTGGCTGCAGTCGAGCCGCAGGGAGTGTCCCGGCGCGCCCCAGAGGTCGGAGATCTCGACGACGCGGACCTTGCCGCCTTCATCCACCGTGATCGTGCGGTCCTCGCGGGTCAGGTTGGCGCTCGAGGGCGCCACCGGCGTGCGCACGAGCGCCCCCGTCCCGCGCGCCGCCACCAGCGCCAGTCGCCCCTGATCCGCCAGCGGCAGCTCGCCGACCGCGGAAAACTGATCGGTGGCGTCGATCCAGAGCGGCTTCGGCCCCGGCAGATAGACGATGGCATGATCGAACCCGCCCAGCCCCGGGACGTCGGGATCGACGTCGGGGCCGAACCCCGAATCGAGCAGCGCCACCTCGGCGGGGATGCCAGCCGCGCGCAAGAGCGCCGTCAAGACGAGCGCCTTGTCCTTGCAGTCGCCGTAGCGGCGCTCGAACACCTCCGCCGGCGTGCGCGGCACGATCGACGCCTCGCCGAACTCGATGCCGGTGTACTTCACGTCGGCGCCCAACCGCGCCAGGAGGCGCCCCGCGACGGCGTCGCGATCGCGTTTGAGGTCGAGGCCCCTGCGCGCGTCGCGGACATAGCTCCCCAGGTCCGGCTTGCCGATCTGCCGATCGACGAGGTCGGCGTAGGCCGCCGCGACCGCGCTCCACGAGGCGCCGGTGGTGTAGGAGACGTACGCGGGAAGCGTCGTCTCGGGCGGCTGACCGGGGACCTCTTCCGGCAGCGCCGCATAAGGACCGCTCTCGTAGACCTCGCGGGTCTGGCCCCCCTCCGTCTTCAACGTCTGAATGAGCGGCGTCACCTTCCGGATCACCCGCTGGAGGTGCACGCTGCTCGGGTAGTCGATCTCGAGCCGGGCCCTCTCCACCGGCGCCGAGCCGCCGAAGAAGAACCGGTGGGTGGTCCCGGCCTCGAACAGCGGCGCCCGCTCGGTCCAGGTGATCTCCACCTCGACGACGGCGCCCACCGCGATCCCCGACAGGGGCGCACGCACCATCTGGCGATCGCTGAACACCGCCTCGTCCCCGCCCGACTGGCCGCTCGTCTCGATGGTCTTGGGATCGAGCGCGAACGTCCGGCCGCCCGGCGCGACGACGCGCGCCCGCAACGCCGGCTTGTCCTCGTACCAGGGAGCCCACCCGCTGCTCACCTGGTCCCAGCCTTCGATGCCGTGCGCGGTCAGGACCTGGTAGACCTCGCGGTAGCGGTGCCGGCTGCGATGCGCGTCGTCGAAGCTGTGCACCATCTCCTCGAACAGGATCAGCACCGGCGTGTCTGCGGGCGCCCGCAGCTTGGCCGCCGCCGCCAGGACCTCCGCCGGCGGCGCCGCCATGAACCGCGCCTCCCAGGGCGCCGCCGATGGCGATGCGGGGGCGCTCCCGCCCCGGGCGGGCGCCGCGAACCCCGCCAGGCAAACCACAAACAGCGCCGCGCGCTGTCGCGTGCATCCGCGACGCCGGCTCCGCACCCCCAGACCGATGTCGCCGACAGACGCCGTGATGGCTCATTATACGGCATTTGACGCGCGCCGAAGCGGACCGTGAGAGGGCGACGCGCGGCGCACGACAGGGGGACGCCGCCGGTGTCACGAGGGGGCAATCTCAAAATCCCCTCGCGTGGTCCGGATCCGTTAGCGTGCCGGCATGCGTGAACCACCTCGACCACCTGGACCTTCTCCTGCGCCTGCCGCCGCCGACGCCACCCCCACCTTCGACGTCGCGGGCCGCGTCGCGCTCGTGACCGGCGCCGCGCGCGGGATCGGACGCGCGGTGGCGCTCGCCCTCGCCCGCGCCGGCGCCGACGTCGCGCTCGGCTTCCGAGACGCCCGCGCCGGCGGCGACGTCGCCGACGCCGTCCGCGCGCTCGGCCGCGGCGCCTTGCCGCTACAGATGGACGTCACCCGGCCCGCGGAGGTTTCGGCCGCCGTCGCCGCGGCGGTCCGCCATTTCGGTCGTCTGGACATCCTGGTCAACAACGCCGGCATCGGCCCTCCCAACCCGGCCGAGGTCGTGACGGAGGACGACTTCGACGCCACGCTGGCGGTCAACCTCAAGGGGACCTTCTTCGTCAGCCAGGCCGCGGGACGGGCCATGATCGCCGCCGGGCGCGGCGGTCGGATCGTCAACCTCAGCTCGCAGGCGGGGTTCGTGGCGCTGCCGACCGAGTCCGTCTACTGCATGACCAAGGCGGCCATCGCCCACCTGACCAAGTGCCTGGCCGTCGAGTGGGCGCCCCACGGCATCAACGTCAACGCCGTCGCGCCGACCTTCGTCCGCACCCCCGGCACCGGCAAGTGGCTGGAGGACGAGGCCTTCCGGCGCGATCTGCTGGCCCGCATCCCGCTCGGCCGCGTCGGCGAGCCGCCCGACGTGGCCGCCGCCGTCGTCTTTCTCTGCTCGCCGGCGGCCTCGATGATCACCGGGTCGACGCTGCTGATCGACGGCGGCTGGACGGCGCGCTGACCGCCCGGAGCACCGCGCCGTGGCGGGGGAACCCGCGCCAAGATCCGTTGTCCCTGGATCGAGATGCGGTTGTTCGTGGCGCTCGGGATCGTGCTGGCGACGCTGATCGCGCTGACAGTGAAGGCGATGGTGCGGCGGCCGCCTCACCGCCCGCCGCCCATCGAAGAGGATGAGGAGGCCGCGACCGCCCCCGCGCCAGCACTGCCCGAGGCGGCGGAGCCGCGGCTCTTCGCCCGATCGGCGGGGCCGGCGGTCGGACCGGCGCACCTCTTCGGGCGGGTCCTGCCGCCGCCCGGCCAGGTACTCGGGCGCGGCGGGCTCACGGTCACCGCCGACGGAGGGCGGCGCGTCGTCGAGGCGCTGACCTTTTCCGACGGTCGCTTCGACATTCACCTACCGCCGGGACAGTACGCGGTCGTGGCGTCCTTCGGTGCCTGGGTCGGCATGACGCCTAGCGTGCCGGCGCGCAGCGGCGGCGAGCACGAGCTGACGATCGTGCTCGGTCCGACGGCCTCGCTGCGCGGGACCGTTCGACGACCCGCCGGGGTCGGGAGGGTGACGATCAGGGCCTCCCTCGCCGGGCGCGACGACTGGAATGAGGGCGACGCGTCCAACGACGACGACGGAACGTTCGAGGTCGAGGGCCTGGTTCCCGGGCGCACCTACGACCTTCAGGTCGAAGGCCAGGGCGCGCGAACAGCCACCGTTCGTTCGGTGACGGCGCCGGCGAGCGACCTCCTGATGCAGGTCGACGCGCTGCCGGTCCTGCGCGGCGCCATCGGCTTTCCGAGCGGCGGAGACTGCCCGATCGGCCACGTCGGCCTGTTCACTCCCGATGAGCTGCCGGCCAACGACGACGCTCTCAACGACGACGTTGGAGAGCAGACCATCGACGTCGACGGCGATTGCCGTTTCGAGCTCTCGGTCCCCGAGGGCGCGTCGCAGATGATGCTGCTGGCGGTGGGCGCGGGATGGCACCTCGAACAAGCGATCACCATCCCGCCCGTCGGCGACCCCGAGCCGGTCTGCCTCAACCCGCCCTGCTTACCGATCGGCGCCACGTTCGAACCGATCGGCACGACCAGACGCTGACGCTGGAGGTGCGGAGCACCGCATGCGCCGAGAAGACGATGGCGATTTCGCCGCAGGCCGGCGCGCACACCATCGACGTCCATTGCGAGCCCGTCCCCAAAGCGACCGCTACTTCAGAATGATGGCCGCCGTCGACGGCTCGAGCGTCAGCGAGGCGGCGGAGCCGTAGGTGATCGAGCCGGGCTCGTCGCCGGCGGCGTCGATGGCGCCACCCCCTTGCGGCGTCACCAGCCGCGCGCTCGCCGGGAAGGTGAGCGTCGCGGCGCTGGCCGTCGGGTTGACGACCGCCCAGCCGTTGGCGAACTCGCGCTCGTACGCGCCGCCGGTGGCGAGGTCCCCGACGGTCGCCGCCGTCGCGACCGGCGCGCCGAGGTCGACCTCCCACTCCGGGTACCACTCGAGCGGCCCGCCCGCGAAGTAGTCGAGGTAGCTGCGATCCCCGCGCACCAGCAGGTAGTTGGCCAGGTAATAGAGCCGCGTCGCGACCTCGGTCGGGTCGTCGAGGTAGTTCTGCACGATGACGATCTTGTGCTTGCCGACCAGCGCCAGGATCTGGTTCATCGAGCGCTGCCAATCGGCCGGCGCGAACGTCGGATCGGCGAACCCTTCGACGAACACGCCGGCGGTCAGGCTGTAGTCCGTGGTGTCCCAGCTGGTGGTGAACGACCCGGTGTTGGGGATGAGCGGCACGCCCGTCGCGGCCAGGGCGGCGTTGAAGTCGGTCATGAAGGCCTGCCAGGCCTCGACGTACGTCTCGCCGCCCAGCTCGGCGATCGCGGTGTCGCGAGCACCCGTTCCGGCCAGGCGCGGTTCGGGCGGGCTCTGCGCCTCCCACTGCAGCAGATCGGGCGAGGCGGAATCGGCGAACAGGCCGTCATCGTCGCCGGCCGCGATCTGGGCGAGGATCGACGACTTCCAGTAGGCCGCGAAGCCCGCGTCGCCGAGGTTCATCAGCAGCTTGCCGTCGTCGGTCGCCGCCACGCGCTGGCCGGACTGATTGTGCCAGAACCAGCTCTCGTTCATGGTGACCGTCGGGTAGTCGTTCCCCCAGCTCATCCCGTCGACGATGAAGGTGACCGCCGGCGCCGACTGCCAGATCGCCAGGTGGTAGTGCAGCACCAGGAAATTCGGGGCCAGCGCGCGCAGCGGCTGGGACTGGGCCAGGGTCAGCTTCTGGGTGCCGACCAGGTGGCCGACGACGAACTGCTGCTGCGCCGCGGTCAGGCCGTCGGGGAGCTGGTCGGCGAGGATCAGCGTCTTGGCCGTCGAGTCGGGCCAGGGACGCCTGGCCGCCATCCCGCCCGCGCCCGCGCCGCCGGTGCCAGCCGTGCCGCCCATGCCGGCGGCGCCGGTCGATCCACCCTGGGCGGGCGTGCCGCCGCCTCCGCCGGTCGAAGAAACGCCATGCTCCGGCGACCCGCCTCCACAGGCCCCGGCCACCATCACCCACGCCCACCAGAGACTGCCCGACCGCCGGCGCATGGCGCGACCTCTGTATCGGCGGCTCTCGCGAATGCTTGAGCTCGCCCGGCGGCCGGGTCTCGTCGGGGCGGTCAGCCCCCGTGCTTCATGCTCCAGGGGGGGACCACGCCGTTCGAGCGCGCGTAGGCGACTTCCTGGCCCATGTGCTCGTTGTTGTGACCGATGATGATCATCAGGACGGCCCGCTCGCTCATCTCGTGGCCGAAGAACTGAACTTTCTTGTCCAGGTCGGCGTCCTTGACGTCCTTCACCGCCGCACGAACGTGGTCGTAGGAGGCCTCGAGGATCTTCTTGATGGCCGCCTTGTCGGTCGTCTGCGTGTCCCACTTCTGCATGTTGCCGTCGAAGCCGACCGCGGCGGGCGGCGCCATGCCGGTGGCGGCCTTGGTCAGGCCGTAGTTGCCGAAGGCGATGTGCAGGAAGGCTTCGCTCACCGAGCGGATCCCGGGCGCCGGCCGCCACTTGAACTTGTCCTGCGGGAAGGCGTCCACCAGCGCGAGGACCTTCTTCTGCACGTCGTCGAGCAGGCCCAGGAAGTCGTTCTGGAACGCGTCGGCCGGCGCGGCGGCCGCGGCCGGCGCGGCGGGCGTCGATTTTTTGGCGTCGGCGCGGGGGACGAAGGTCGCCAGGCCGAGCGTGGCCAGGGCGGCAATCAGGAGTCGGGAGCGGGTTTTCATGAAATCTCCAGGTTCTGGTTTCCGATTTGGTTGAGCTTCGCGGCGGAGTTTGACCCACCAATCGCGAATGACAAGAGCACCACCGCCGCGCAGCCGATCACGTTGAACCAGAGGAACCCGATCTTGGTCCAGGTCCAGAGCGCGACCACCAGCACCTCGGAGGCGATCGCGGCGATGAAGACCGGCGTGGCGCGCAGCCGCCGGAAGAAGAAGGC
>Ga0134125_10005582_pt1 | contig 14269 bp, 16 predicted proteins | sample KB31751_FD_96464 | JGI IMG/M metagenome (GOLD analysis project Ga0134125, IMG submission 96464) | Terrestrial soil microbial communities with excess Nitrogen fertilizer from Kellogg Biological Station, Michigan, USA - KB3-175-1 | ecosystem: Environmental > Terrestrial > Soil > Unclassified ... | reverse complement strand
GATCGACATCACGATGTTCTTGATCGCGATGATCTCGTTGACGATGTCGCGGATTTCCTCGCGCGCCGAATCGGCGTCGAGCCGCGCCAGTTGCGACAGATCGATGGCCTCGATCAGCGCGCCGAAGATCGTCGACTTGGTCTCGTAATAGGCCTCCGACCGCCGCGCATCGATGGCGTTCGGCACCATCTGCACCGAAGCGGGGTTGCGCGTCGGCGAGGGCGCCGAGACGAGCGGCGCGCCGAGGCCGGCGGAGGGGAAGGGGGTGCGGCCGGTTTCGACGGGGGCCGCGGGAGCCGCCATCGGCGCGGTCGGCGGCGCGTCGTGCTGCGGCAGAGGCTGCGCCGCCTCGGACGCAACGCGCGGCGCCGGCGCTGCCGCCGGTGCATGGGTCTCGTTGCTGCCGCTACGCTTGCCGAACACGTCAGTGGAACTCCAGACCTACCTTCACGCGGACTTCTTACGCAGCTTCGCCAGCAGCGGCGTCAGCAGGCCCGAGCGGGCACGCTTGGCTTCGGCGCGGCCGGTCAGCACCTGGGCGAGCTGACGCACCATCTCCGCCGTCTTATGGCCCGACGACACTTCGGCGATCATCTGCCCGTTATTGGCGGCGGTGCCGAACAGTTGCGGCTCGAACGGGATGACCGCGAGCGGCTGGTCCTCGAGCGCCTTGGCGAAATCGGCGGGCGTGATTTCCGGCCGCTTCGGCACGCCGGCCTGGTTGAGGCAGTAATAGGGATGGCGGTCGTTCGGCCGCGCCACGCGCAGCAGATCGACCATGTTCTTGGCGTTGCGCAGGTTGGCGAGGTCGGGCGCGGCGACGATGAGGATGTCATCGGCGCTGACCAGCAGGCGGCGCGTCCAGCCGGACCACTGATGCGGCACGTCGAGGACGATGCACGGCACCGAATTGCGCAGGGTGTCGATGATGGCGTCGAAGGACTCCGCGCCGAAGTCGTAGACGCGTTCGAGCGTCGCCGGCGCGGCCAGCAGGCTGAGGTGATCCGTGCACTTTGACAGCAGACGGTCGACGAAGCCGCCGTCGATGCGGTCCGGCGAGAACACCGCGTCGGCGATGCCCTGCGGCGGGTCCTGGTTGTAATCGAGGCCTGCGGTGCCGAACGCCAGATCGAGGTCGGCGACGACCGAATCGACGCCGAAGTCGGCGCCGATGGCGTAGGCGACGTTGTGCGCGATGGTCGACGCGCCGACGCCGCCCTTGGCGCCGACCACGGCGATGATGCGACCGACGGGCTTGGCGTCCGGCGCCGAATAGAGGCCGCAGATCGAGCGCACCACGTCGATGGTGCCGACCGGCGCGATCAGGTAGTCGGACACGCCGCGGCGGGTGAGCTCGCGGTAGAGCGTCACGTCGTTGATGCGGCCGATGACCATGACGCGCGTGCCGGCGTCGCAGACTTCGGCGAGCTGGTCGAGGCCGCCGAGAATCTCGTCGGCGCGCGTATCGGCCTCGATGACGATGACGTTCGGCGTCGCCGACGAGCGATAGGCCTCGATGGCGGCGGCGATGCCGCCCATCTGGATCTTGACGTGCGCCTTGGCGAGCCGCCGGTCCTCGCCGGCCGCCTGGACGGCGGCGGCGGTCTCGACCGTCTCGCAGAAGGCCTGCACCGACACCCTCGGTGCCGGCGCGATGTGATCCTCGCCCGCGGGCAGCTCCGCGGCGGCGGGCAGGCCCTGCTCTTCGGCGACGGCGACTTGATACGCGTTCTTGATCATTTTCCGAGATCGCTGATCTTGCCCTTGTCGTAATCGCTGTAGCTGCCGGACGGGCTCTGGCCCGTGCGCCACTTGTCGATCGCGACGGAACGGCGCGGTTGATAGCCGGGGCCTTCGCCGCGCGGCTGCACCAGGTCGGCGGGATTGGCGACCATGGCGGCGAGGTTGCGCTGGGTGGCGCAGCCGAGATTCCAGTACGGGTTGTTGCTGAAGTCGTCACCGTCGGCCGAGGGGCCGAGGTCCTTCGGCCACACGCCGCACGGTCCGGCTTCCGCCATCAATTTGGAATAGCGCAGCTTGATGCTGGCGAGCGCCGCCGGTCCGGGCCGGTAGCCGCGCACGTAGACGGCCTTGGCGGGCACGCCGGAGGCGGCGAGGATCGAGTGCACCTCGCGCATCGAGTCGGCGGCGGCGCGGGCCGACGGGCCGGCCTGCGGCACGTCGATGATGACGCCGCTCGTTCCCTCGCGCCGCCACTGTTGCGCGAAGGCGAGCACGTCGGCGCGCTGCGGCGGCGTCAGGCCGCCGCGGTTGCGGCCGACGAAGATTTCCACGGCGCGGTCGCCCTCCCGCAGCGTGATCGGATGCCGCTCGCGGTAGTCGGCGGGATAAGGCGTTTCCTGCGCCACGGTCGTGTGCTGGTAGCAACCGCCGAGCAGCGCGGCGAGGCCTGCGATCGCGGCAAGCTGCGCGATCGGCCTGCCGCCGCGCCCGACGATCCTGTTTCGAAGGCGTGTCATGTGAGAATCGTCTCCGCCGCTCAATCGAGAATGAAACCGACTTTGCCGTGGTAGGTGCCCGCCGGCTTCGGCTCGGCCTTCTTCGCCGAGCCGTAGATGTGGTTGAAGCGGCCGAGCAGCACGGTCGAAGGGTCGCTGGCGTCGGCGAAGCCGTCATCCGGCCGCGACAGGTCCTTCTGCGCGACCGCGCGCACGATGTAAGGCGTCACCAGCACCATGAGCTCGGACTGGTGGTTGATGAAGTCGCGGCTCTTGAACAACGTGCCGAGCACCGGCACCTGCATCAGGCCGGGGATGCCGTCGATCGACTGCTGGCTCTGCTGCTGGATCATGCCGGCCATCGCCAGCGAGCCGCCGGACGGGATCTCGACCACGGTGTCGGCGCGGCGGGTGCGGATCGAGGGGATCGTCAGCGTCTGCGACGAGCCGGGCACCGACATGGTCATCGAATTCTGGTTCGAGAGGTCCGACACCTCGGTCATGACCTTCAGGCTGATGCGGCCTTCGCTCAGCACCACCGGCGTGAACATCAGCGACACGCCGAACTTCTTGAACTCGACCTGCGCCTGGCAGACCGGCGGCGACTTGGTGGTGTCGCACGACAGGCCGTTCGGGATCGGGAATTCGCCGCCGGCCATGAAGCTCGCGGTCTCGCCGGAGATCGCGGTCAGGTTCGGCTCAGCCAAAGTGCGGATGACGCCGGCGCGCTCCATCGCGCGCAAGGTCGTCTGCACGCTGGGGAAGCCGGTGGCGTTCTTCGCCGCGGCGCCGACCAGCGAGGAGCCCGACAGCGCCTGGCCGGTGGCCGAGAACGGGTTCGAGGTGTTGAAGTTCACCACCGCGGTGCCGTAGTTCAGGCTGCCGGATAGGTCGATGCCGAGCTGCTTGATGACGTCGCGCGAGACTTCCGCCACCGTCACCTTCAGCATCACCTGGTCGCGGCCGCGCACGGTGACGCCGTTGACCACCTGGTCGGGGCTGCCGACGAGCTTCGCCGCGATGTCGAAGGCCTGCTGCGCCTCGGCCGGGCTCGAAGCGGAGCCGGTGAGCATCACCGAGCGCTCGCCGACCCCCTCGATCCGGATGTCGGCGTCGGGCATCGCCTGCTTGAGCGCGGCGCGCACGCCGTTCAGGTCGCGCGTGACGGCGATGTCGAAGCCGGCGATCTGCCGGCCCTGCGCGTCGAAGAAGAAGATGTTGGTCTGCCCGACCTTGACGCCGATCAGGTAGACTCGGCGCGACGTGCGCACCACGGCGTTGGCGACGGCCGGATCGGCGACCAGCACATCCTTGATGTCGGACGGCAGATCGATGGCGACCGACTTGCCGATGCCGAGCGGAATAAAGCGCGAGGTCGCCTCGCTCGCCGCCACCTGGATGACGGGAACGTGCGCGTCGGCGGCCATCGCCGCGGTCGACACGAGGCTCGTCGCGGCCAGCAGCGCCGCGAGCGAGACGGTGCGGATCAGGGAGCCGGTCGTCATGGCTGTCACGTCTCCTCGTTCCTTCACCGGCCGGAATTCGTGCCGACGCCGAAGCGCACGACATTGATGCCGCCGCGCGGAGCGTCCTCGTCAGGCTTGTCGTTCTTCGAGGCATCGGCGATCGAGCGCAGCGCCAGCGCCAGCGTGCCGGTGCGCTGCGCCAGCGCCAGCGTTTCCGCCTGGCCCGGCGTCAGTTCGAGCGTCGCGGTCTTGCCGACGACGACCTTCTGGCCGCCCTTCTCCTCGATGGTCTGGTCGATGGCGAGCACGCGCACATTGGTCAGCACGGTCTCGCTGGTCTGGCCGTCGCCGGTCTTGTCGGCGGTTTTCTTAGTCAGGATGACGTCGACGTGATCGTTCGGCAGGATGAAGCCGCCGGCGCCGGTCTCAGGCGAGATCTGTGTCGACACCGCGCGCATGCCGGCCGGCAGGATCGCCGCCATGAAGCCGGAGCCCTTGGCGTTGACCAGCTTGGCCTCGCGGATCGGCTCGCCCAGCACGAAGGGCGCGCGCGCGACTTCGCCGGCGAGATCCTGGATCGCGTTCGGCCGGTCGGTCCTGCGGATGAAATTGCCGGTGGCCGCGTTCGCGGGCCAGGCCTGCCACTGCACCTCGTTGGCGGTCAGCGGCGTGCCCATGCCGATGTCGGATTTCGCGACCAGGATGTCGACGGTATCGGCCTTGACCGCCGGCTTGACCTCGGGCGGCTTCTCCGATCGCCCGGCCAGCAATGCGGCGACGCCGCCGGCTCCGAGGGCGATGACGAGAACGGCAAGACGCGCGGCTTTCATACTCGACTCTCAAGCTCACTAAGCGGCCGAATCGGTCGCAAGGCACGTGGCGGCGCATGCGGCCGCGTGCACGGATTTCAGCAGGTAATGGTCAAGGTATGGTTAAGCAGCGGTATCTAAATCGAGTTAATGACTTATTGCCGCAGCTTCACGTCTCAAATCCCGAGCGCCGTCATCCATCCGGTGTGCGGATAGACGGTGAGCGCCGCCGCCGCCAGCGCGATGCCGTAGGGCACGCCGCCGGCCTGGTCGTGCAGCCGCTGAATCCACTCCTGCCGCGCCAGCACGTTCGGCAAAGGCAGCTTGCGGAACTGGAGCAGCAGCAAGGTCAGCGCGCCGCCGAACAGCGAGGCATAGATCATGTAGTCGAGCAGGTAGTCGAAGCCGAACCACAGCGCGGTCGCCGCCGCGAGCTTGGCGTCGCCGCCGCCGATCCAGCCGCGCGTGAAGAAGACGAAGGCGACGACCAGGACCAGCGCTGCCGCGGCCAGATGCATCCCCACCGCCGGAAGGCTCATGCCGGTCACCAGCGCCAGCAGCACGAAGCCGCCGGCCAGCGCCAGCGACAGCCGGTTGGAGATGGTCATCGTGAACAGGTCGCTCGAGGCCGCGAACGCCATCAGCGCCGGGAACAGGATGAGCCTGATCGCGTCCGTGAGCATTCTCTTCTCCGGCGGGGGCGAAGCGCCGTCCGCATGCGCCGACCAATACCCCGACACGCTTTACCTTTCGTAAACCGGCGTGCGGCGGCTACTTCAGCTGCGACGAAATGCTCGAGAATTTGGCGTTGAGCGTGGTGCCGAGGCCGTTGACGACGGCGATGATGGCGACCGCGATGCCGGCGGCGATCAGGCCGTATTCGATGGCGGTGGCGCCGGAGCAATCGCGGATCAAACGCAGAACGGCGGTTTTCATTTCTTAACGACTCCTTAACCTGGCGGGCGCGGCGGCTCCTCCGCGCGTGATATGGCGCCGGCAACGCGCGGCGCCAGAGCGCGTCGCGGCGGCCGCCGCCGCTGGTTAAGAATTGGTAAACGCATTCAAAAAATTGCAATTCGGCCGGATTGGCGTCGCGCGCTTCACGCCACCTTAACCGCGGTGGATCGATACCAGCCGGAGCCAAACACGAGGCTGCGCGAGCCATGTTCCTGGAACTGTACGGCGTCCTCGAGGTCGCCGGCGAGACCGTCCTCAAGATCCTGCCGATCACCATCGTCCTCGGCGTCGTCTTCGCGGTGCTGACGCACTGGTCGGCCTGCAATCAGGTTGGGCCATGGTGGCGAAAGCGCGAGATCGTCACCGACCTGACCTACTGGTTCATGATCCCGCTCGGCGCGCGCTTCGTGCGCATCGGACTTTTGATCGTCGGCGCCGCGCTGTTCTTCAATATCCACGGCGCGCAGCCGCTGATGGACTTCTACGAGAACGGCCACGGGCCCCTGTCGCGCCTGCCGCTGTGGCAGCAGGCCATCATCTTTCTCGCCGCATCCGACTTCCTGATGTACTGGAATCACCGGCTCTTCCACGGCAGCTATTTCTGGAAATACCACGCCGTGCATCACTCCTCGGAGGAGCTCGACTGGATCTCTGCGGCGCGCTTCCACCCGATCAACCTGTTCCTCGGCAGCGTCGCGGTCGACGTCGCGCTGCTGCTCATCGGCATCTCGCCCAACGTGATGCTGTGGATCGGCCCGTTCACCACGGCGCATTCGGCCTTCGTGCACGCCAACCTGAAGTGGGATCTGGGGCCGTTCAAATACGTGCTGGCGAGCCCGGTCTTTCACCGCTGGCACCACACCGCGCTGGAGAAGGGCGGCAGCAAGAACTTCGCCAGCACCTTCCCGGTGCTCGATCTCATGTTCGGCACCTGGTACATGCCCAAGGACGAGCTGCCGCACGCCTACGGCATCGCCGACCGCAATTTCCCGACCGGTTTCGGCGAGCAGATGGTCTACCCGTTCCGGCAATAGGGCGGGCGTTTGGCGCATTCTTTGCACTTCGTTCACCTCTTTGCAGTCAAATCGCCGGAGGCGGGGTGACTGTGCCCGCGGGGCTTTTGTTCGCGTTCGTGTAGCGTATCGGAGAGTGCGATGTCGGCCGTGTATGGGCCTCAGTCCTGCCGCCGCCTGCGGCTTGCGGCGGCGTTCGCGCTGGCGCTCGGCGCAGCGTTCATCACCCCGGCTTTCGCCGACAATGTCAGCGTCAACGTCGACGAGGCGCGCATCATGCGCCTGCCCGACGGCGTCGCCACCATCGTCATCGGCAACCCGCTGATCGCCGACGCCACGCTGCAGCCCGGCGGCATCCTCGTTTTGACCGGCAAGGGCTACGGCGCCACCAACCTGATGGCGCTCGACCGCTCCGGCCGCGTGGTTCTCACCAAGAACATCGAGGTGATCGCGCCCAAGGGCGCGGACCTCGTCGTCGTCTATCGCGGCATGGAACGCGAGTCCTACAGCTGCGCGCCGGTGTGCGAGCGGCGCATCACGCTCGGCGACTCGGTGCCCTATTTCAACAGCGCGCTGGCGCAGAGCGGCACGCGCAACCGCGAGGCGGCGACCGCGCCGAAGTAGGTTAACCGCTGCTGAACGGGGGGCGCCCGTTTCGCCGCCATTCGGCAACGAAATTCCAAGTTCCGGTCGTTACAAATTTGCCGTTCTCATTAGTCCGAGACGCCGATGACCAACTTTCCGCGCAGCCGGGCCGCCCGCCGCATGCTCGCCATGCTGCCGGTCCGATTCGCGCGCCGGTTCGCGCGCCGGCAGGACGGCGCCGCCGCGGTCGAGTTCGCGCTTGTCGCCTTGCCGTTCCTCGCGCTCACCTTCGCCATCATCGAGACCGCGCTCGTCTTCTTCGCCGGACAGACGCTTGAAGCGGCGGTCGCCGAATCAGCGCGGCTGATCATGACCGGCCAGGCGCAGAACGCGAACTACACCGCCGCCGACTTCAAGACCCAGGTGTGCAACCGCATCGCCGGCCTGTTCGACTGCAACGGCGGCGTCTATGTCGACGTCAAGAGCTACTCGACCTTCGGCGCGATCAGCTCGGCGCAGCCGGTGACCAACAACCAGTTCGACGCCTCGAAGGTCGGCTATTCGCTGGCCGGCCCCGGCTGCATCCAGGTCGTTTCGCTCTACTACCAGTGGCCGATCTACGTCTCGCTGCTCGGCGACAACCTCTCGACGCTCAACGGCAATTACCGGCTGCTCGCCGCCACCGCCGTGTTCAAGAACGAACCCTATTCGACCACGGGCGGCTGCTGATGTTGACCGCCGCCGCACGCATGGTCCGCTTCGTCCGCGATCGCCGCGGCGTCTCCGCCGTCGAGTTCGCGCTGGTCGCGCCGTTGATGATCGCGCTCTATTTCGGCTGCGTCGAGATTTCAGACGGCGTCGCCGTCGACCGCAAGGTCAGCCTGACCTCGGCCACGCTCGCCAACCTCGTGGCGCAGTCGACGTCGCTGTCGACGACCGACATGAACAACGTGCTCGACGCCTCGTCGGCGATCGTGCAGCCTTATTCGTCGTCGAACCTGAAGATGTCGGTCTACTGCCTGAGCATCGACGCCAGCAAGAACGTCACCACCAAGTGGACGGCGACGCGCAACGGCGGCACCGGCATGGCGGTCTCGGTGCCGACCGACCTGAAGGTCGCGAGCACGCAGCTGATCCTGGCGCAGGTGAGCTACGGCTATCGGCCGATCGTCGGCTACACCATCACCGGCACGCTGACGCTGTCGGACCAGATGTTCATGATGCCGCGCATCAGCGCGCCGACCTACGGCGCCACGTCCTGCACCTGAGCTAGGCGCGCGCCTGCTCGGCGATCGGCAAGGCCGTCGACTGCTTGATCCGCTCCATGGCGAAGCGCGAGGTGACGTTCTTCAACGGCACCGTCTCGATCAGCTTCTTGTAAAACGTGTCGTAGCTCGGCATGTCCTTGACCACGACTCGCAGCATGTAGTCGACGTCGCCGGCCATGCGGTAGAACTCCATGACCTCCGGCATCGCGCGCACCGTCTCGGCGAAGCGCTTGAGCCAGTCCTGCGAATGGTCGCCCGTCTCCACCGACACGAACACGGTGATGCCGAGCCCGATCTTGTCCTGGTCGACGATGGCGACGCGCCGGGTGATAACGCCCTCGGCCTCGAGCTTCTGCAGCCGCTTCCAGCACGGCGTCGACGACAGGCCGACGCGTTGGCCGATCTCGGCCACCGAGAGGGAAGCGTCCTGCTGCACCACGGCGAGGATCTTGCGGTCGATGGCGTCCATGCTCTGAACCTGACGGATTCTGATGAATTTCAACTGCATTATGGCGCATTAGCAGAATAAAATATCTGCCGATGCGCCGTTGCGGCTATCTATATAGAAGAATTTTCTGGTTTCAAGTCCCCGCCTGGCACGGCCACAATGCCGTTCCCGCCGCTGGACCCCGCCATGCCCGCCACCGACATTGCCGCGCTCACCGCCCGCGACCTCATCGATCTCTTCCGCCGCAAGGCGGTCTCGCCGGTCGAGGTCGCGCGCGACGCACTCGCCCGCATCGAAAAGTTCGAGCCGGCGATCAACGCTTTCGTCCGCGTCGAGGCGGAGGCTGCGCTCGACGACGCGCGTGACGCCGAGGCGCGCTGGATGAAGGGTTCGCCGCTCGGCCCCGCCGATGGCCTGCCGGTCACCATCAAGGACAATGTCGACGTCGCCGGCGTGCCGTCGCGCAAGGGCTCGCGCACCACGCCCGACATTCCCGCCGCGGCCGACGCGCCGTCGGTGGCGCGGCTGCGCGAGGCCGGCGCGGTCTTCCTCGGCAAGACGACGCTACCGGAGTGGGGCTGGATCGGCGTCTGCCATTCGCCGCTGACCGGCATCACGCGCAATCCGTGGCACCGCGACCGCACCACCGGCGGCTCGTCCGGCGGCGCGGCGGCGGCGGCGCTGCTCAATCTCGGCGTGATGCATCTCGGCACCGACGGCGCCGGCTCGATTCGCATCCCGGCCGCGTTTACGGGCGTGTTCGGCATCAAGCCGAGCTACGGCCGCGTGCCGGCCTGGCCGGCCTCGCCGTTCGGCGTGCTGGCGCACCAGGGGCCGCTGACACGCACCGTCGGCGACGCGGCGCTGATGCTCTCGGTGATCGGCGGTCCCGACCTGCGCGACTCGACCGCGTGGAACACGCCGGCGCCGGATTTCACCGCCGGTCTGGAAGACGGCGTGCGCGGCTTGCGCGTCGCCTGGAGCCCGCGCCTCGGTTACGTCAAGCAGCTCGACGCCGACGTGGAAGCGGCGACGGCGAAGGCCGCGCAGGTCTTCAGCGAACTCGGCGCCAAGGTCGAAGAAGTCGATCCCGGCTTCGCCGAGCCGATCGGCATTCTCGACGCGATCTGGTACGGCGTGTCGGCCTCGATCGTCGATGCCGTGCCGGCCGCGCGCCGCGGCGAGATGGACGAGGGCCTGCGCCGCATGGCCGAACAGGGCGCGCGCGTCACGCTCGCCGAATTCCTCGCCGCGCAGGCGCGCCGCGCCGAGCTCTACCGGCACATGCTGCGCTTCCACGAGCGCTACGACCTGCTGCTGACGCCGCAGATGCCGCTCGCCGCCTTCGAGGCCGGGCGCGTAACGCCGGCCGGCGGCCGCTTCGGCGACGAGTGGATCGGCTGGTCGCCTTACACCTATCCGTTCAACCTGACCGGCCAGCCGGCGGCGTCGGTGCCCTGCGGCTTCTCGGCCGACGGGCTGCCGATCGCGCTGCAGATCGTCGGCCCGCCGCGCCAGGACGCGCTGGTCCTGCGCGCCGCGCGTGCCTTCGAGACGGCAAGGCCGTTCAAGAGTTTGAGGGAGCCGAAATAGGGCAATGCCAGGCCGCAGGCAGGGCTGGCTCCCTCTCCCCAGCGGGGAGAGGGTTGGGGTGAGGGGGTTCCTGAATCTCGAACTTTGTAACCCCTCACCCGGCGCACTGCGTGCGCCGACCTCTCCCTATGGGAGAGGTGAAGTGCGCGTGTGTCGCGATTTCTGCATCAAACGGCCCGCACTTTCAAAAACTCCTCCACCTCTTCCCGTGCCGGCGCGCCTGACGTGCCGCCAAACCGCGTGCATTTGAGCGCCGCTACGGCCGAGGCAAAACGCAATGCCTCCACCGCGTCGCCGCACTCGGCGAGCCGCAGCGTGAAGGCGCCGTGGAAGGCGTCGCCGGCGCCGAGCGTGTCGATCGCCTCGATCCTGAACGCATCCATGTGCCGCACCGCGCCGCCGTCGAGCCACCACACGCCGTCCGGCCCGTCCGTCACCGCGAGGAAGCCGCGATAGTGCCGCGCCAGCGCCTTGAGTCCGTCGGCGAGGTCGCGGTGGCCGATGCTGTCGCGCAGCGCGTCGGCCGAGGCGATCACATGCGTCGAGGCGAGCAGCACGGCGTCGTCCGCCGGCGCGCCGTAATCGAAATCGAGAACGCGCGGCAGCGACCGCGCCTTGGCCGCCGCCGCCACCGGCAGCACGAAATCGGGATAGCGGTTGTCGAGCAGCACGGCGCCGCAGCCCTCGACCAAAGCGCCGGCGTCGCGCGGTGTGACGCCCGAAAGCTTCGTGCCGCGCCGCGTCGCGATCATCTTCTCGCCGGTGGCGTCGAGCATGATCAGCGACAGCGACGATTGTCCCCCGGCGACGCGGATCGCGTGCGCGCAGTCGACGCCCTCGCGCTTCAGCGCCGCGATCACGAAAGACGCCGGTCCGTCGTCCTCGCCGCCGAGCGGCCCGGCGTAACGCACGCGCGCGCCGAGATGCGCCAAAGTCACCGCCGCGTTGCCGGATTGCCCGCCGATGGTGGTGACCACGTCCGAGGCCTGCACCTTGTTGCCGGGCAGGGGGAACGCGTCGACGCGCATGACGATGTCCTGCACCGCGCCGCCGGCGCACAGGATCGTCTTTGCGCCGTCAGCCAAAGTCCGCCTCGCCTTCGACCCAGGCGCGCACGATGTGATGCGCGATGGCGACCGGCGGTGGCGTGGTCAGCCCGTCTTTGTGCCGGCGCAGCAGCATGTCGGCGACCTCGTCGCGCGAAAACCAGCGCGCGCCCTCGAGCTCGGTGGTGTCGATCGTGATGTCGCGCGACTTCGCCTCGGCGAAGCAGCCGATCATCAGCGACATCGGGAACGGCCACGGCTGCGACGCGAAGTAGCGCACGCGACCGCACAGGATGCCGGCTTCCTCCACCGTCTCGCGCCGCACCGCGTCCTCGATCGCCTCGCCCGGCTCGACGAAGCCGGCAAGGCACGACCACATGTTCTGGACGAAGCGCGGCGAGCGGCCGAGCAGGCAGTTGTCGCCGTCGATGGCCAGCATGATGACGACCGGATCGGTGCGCGGGAAATGCTGCGCCTTGCAGTTAGGGCAATCGCGCCGCCAGCCGGCGTCGAGCGTCTCGGTCAACGTGCCGCAATTGGCGCAATAACGATGCCGCGCATGCCAGTGCAGGATCGCCTTGGCCTCCGCGATCGGCGGCAGGTGCTCCGGCGCGACCAGACCCTGCACCGCGATCGAGCGCAGATCGGTGACCAGAAGATCGTCGCGCGCCTTCAGCGCGTCCGCCGCGGACTGCGCGATGCCGGCGCCGAAGCGCGGCGCGCCGTTATCGAGGCCGAGGAAGATGGTTTCGGTCACCGGCGCCAGCGCCTGCGCCTCGGCGAAGGTGAACAGCGGCGCGTTCGGCGCGCCTTTTTTCGCGACGATCAGCTCGCCGCCGGCGACATAGACACCGGCATGCGCGTCACGCGTCAGCGCGGCGATGCCGGCGGCATCGGTGCGCCGCTCGGCGGCGCGGTCGATGCGGCTGTCGGTGTAGCCGAGATGGGGTTTCGGGCCGAGATCGGGGCGGGGCGGCATGTCCGGTAAAATTCGCACGCCGCGCGGGCGGAGGCAATTGCCCCTCCGTCATGGCCGGCCTTGTCCCGGCCATCCACGTCTTGCTTTGGGGTTCGGGCGAAGGCGTGGATGCCCGGCACAAGGCCGGGCATGACGGAAATCTCTACTTTTGCGGATAAATCTCCCCACGCATCTCGGGCCGCTGCCATTGCGGGCCGAGCACGCCCTGCTTGGCGCCGAACTTGTGCGAGGAGACGATGGTGTCGGTCGTCGCGCGCATCTCGCGCGGACGGTCGAGCGACACGTCGATGACGAACATGCCCGCCGCCGTGCTCTCGAATACGATCTCCTCGGGCGTGGCAACCATCGCCAGCCCGCGCTCCTCGGCGCTGAACAGGTTCTGCGTCGTGACGACCACCGCGAGGTTCTCGATCGCACGCGACCAGATGAGATTGCGCCACGTCGCCCACAGGCGGCGCTTGTCGGTGCCGGCCGGCATGAAGATCAGCTCGGCGCCGCGCATCGCCAGCGCCCGCGTCACCTCCGGCATGTAGGCCTCGCTGCACATCGCCAGCCCGACCTTGCCCTGCGCCGTGTCGAACACCGGAAACTCGTTGCCCGCAACGTACTGGAATTCCCACCACTGGCCGCCGGTATAGATCCACGGCCCGTTCGGGTGCGTGCGCCGGTAGGCGACCGGCGGCCGTCCGTCGCCGTAAGCCATGCAGATGAGATTGTAGGCGGTGCCCTCGTTGTGGCTGATCGGCTCGATGGTGCCGTAGACGGTGTTGACGCCGTGCTTGGCGGCGGCTTCGGCGATGCGCGGCGTCGGGTTGAAGCTCGCCGGCATGCGCCACGGCCCCGGATAGGTCTCGGGGAAGCAGACGAAGTCGGCGCCCTCGGCCTTGGCCCGGGCGATGAAGGCGATGGCGTCGGCGACGTTCTTCTCGTCCTCGCCGATCGGGTTGGTCAGCGGCTGCACGACGGCGATGCGGAAGCTCATGCGGTTCTCCTTCAGGCCGGCACGAGCCTAGTCGTGCGGCGCGGCGATTTGAAGCGCCCGGCGGAGGTCGCCGGTCAGCCGCTCGCGTGCCGCGTGCTCATAGGGTTTCGCCGGCACCACGCCCCAGACCGGCTTCGGCCAGGCAGCGTCGGTCCGGCGCCGCGCGATCACGTGCACATGCAGCTGCGGCACGACATTGCCGAGCGCGGCGACGTTGAGCTTGTCGCAGGCGGTGATCGTCTTCAGCGCGGCCGACACGCGCGCGATCTCGGCGGTGAGCTGGCCTTGCGCGTTCTCCTCGAGGTCGATGATCTCGACGATGCCCGGCAGCCGCGGCACCAGGATCAGCCACGGATAATTGGCGTCGTTCGCGAGCAGCACGCGCGTCAGCGGCAGGTCGCCGACGGCGGTGGTGTCGGCTTCGAGCTGCGGATGCAGGGAAAAGGTGAGGGCCATGGGCGGACGGTAGCACATCGCCGAAGTTGCCCATCACCCTGAGGGGCGAGCGCAGCGGGCCTCGAAGGGTCTCTTATCCCTCCCCTGAAAGGGGAGGGTCCGGCGCGCGAGCGCCGGGGGTGGGGTCATCTTTCAAATTCGGCAAGACCCCACCCGGCTCGCTTCGCTCGCCACCCTCCCCTTTCAGGGGAGGGACAAGCGAAGCCCT
>Ga0134125_10005581_pt1 | contig 14269 bp, 9 predicted proteins | sample KB31751_FD_96464 | JGI IMG/M metagenome (GOLD analysis project Ga0134125, IMG submission 96464) | Terrestrial soil microbial communities with excess Nitrogen fertilizer from Kellogg Biological Station, Michigan, USA - KB3-175-1 | ecosystem: Environmental > Terrestrial > Soil > Unclassified ... | reverse complement strand
TCCGGCTGCAGCAAGCGGGTCAGGATCGTTCCCAGTTCGGGCGGTTCGCAGGCCAGCGGCAAGTAATCGGCCAGCGATGGCGGCGACCCGGCCAGCGCGAAGTAGCCAATCGCCCCGAGAGAAAACTGATCGCCGGCCGGAAGCGGATGGGCCGGGTTGGCGATCCACTCCGGGGCCGCGAAGTCGAACGCCCCGGCCAGGGCGATCGTGGTGGACATCGTGTCGAAGAGCGATTCATCGGCGGCGAGGTTGCTGGCCAGGAGCATGCCGGCGCCGATTTCCAAAAGCGCGGGCAAGCCGTCGCTGCCGAAGAGGACCGTTTGCGGGGTGATCAGGCCGTGAACGACGCCGCGGTCGTGGCAGACGGCAAGGGCGGCCGCGAGGCGATCGAGCAGGCGGATCGTTTCCGCGGGGTCGAGCGGACCGTCGGCGGCGACGCGATCGGCCAGGCGTTCCCCCGAGACCAGCGGCCACGCCAGGTAATGAAAGCCGTTGGCGGAATCGGCATCGACGAGCGGAACGATCGCCGGGTGCGGCGTCGGCGCGAACTTGCGGAGCAGCTGCTTGGCCTGTTTGGCTTGCCACAGGCTGCGGAGCGGCAGCACGCGGAGGGCGAAGTGATGGCCGGCTTTGTCGGCGCGAATGATGGGGCCGAAAGTTCCCGGCTGGTGCGGGTCGAGCAGTCGATAGGGGCCAAGGGCGAGCGAACGGGCGAGCCCGGCCAGCGACCGTTCGGCCTGGAACGGCGTGATTTCGCCACGGGCGACCAGAAACTCGGCCAACCCGCCTGCGCTGCCGCCTGGAAATTCCGTTAACGCCTGATTCAACTGCTCCGCGGGGAGCACGCGGAAGCGCGTCAACTCCTCCACCAATGCGGCGGCTTCCGTGATCGGCGCGGCATTTGGCGAGGGCATCATGGCGCAATCGCCGACCTGGCGAGATTCCACGAAATCAGGCGACCGAGATTACCATAGAACGCAATCGCCCGCGGAATCTCATCACCCGCCCCGCCGCTGCCCACTTTTCATTTTTTGTTCTTGAACAGAGCGTAGGCCTCGGCCACCTTGCCGATCTTCACATCTCCGTCGTGCACGAAAATCGCGTAGGTGAGCGTCAGGCTTTTCCCCTTTTCGAGCTTCACAAGGTCGGTCTTACCCTTCATGGCGGGGAATCCGCTCTTGGTGCGAGCGAACGGGTTAGCTGCCATGAGCCCGTAGCCGCGGGTATGCCAGGCGGCCCGGCTCGGATTGCTCGGGTGGTCGAAGATCGCGATGCCGGCCTGCTTGCCGTTGACCGTGCCGGAATAGTCGTGCCAGTCCGCCAGCTTCCCCCACATCACCAGGTTGTCCTTCTTGGGGGCTGTCGCGGTCGTGCCGTCGGAAGAGGTGACGGTGCCGCCCGAGGCGATCTCGGTGCGCATGGCATCGTTGACCCGGACACCGAACGAGCCTTCCTTGGTGTCGCCGAAGGTGATGGGATAATCGTTCGCGGTGAGGGTGCAGATAAAGGTGAACAGCCGTCCGCCGAGAACTTCTTCAAGGCTGATGACGCGTTGCTCGTCGAGAATCTTCCGGCCGTCGGCCATCTGCCACTCGTTCCAGGTCACGACTGTGGCAACCGAGGCGCCGGCATTCGACTTAGCGGAAGCAGTTTTCACATGGACGATGCGGCCGTGCCCGGCGCCCTCGCTCCAGAAATCGACCGCGTGCTTCCCCTTCAGATCGATCCCTTCAGGGATCACGTCGCCGTGGCAGAACCACGCGGACTTTTGGTGGTAGTGGTCGGTCTTGTCCGGGTTTTTGCGGTCGATGGGCCAGGCGCGGGTGACGGGCGTGCCGTTCGGCGCCAGCACCGGCCACAGGAACGGCTTGGCCAGCGGCTTGGTTCCCGCGCTCTTCTCCAGTTGCACCGTCCCGGCGAACTGATACTTCGCCACGGTCTGCTCGCCGAGTTTGAATTCGAACGACTCGGGATGGTTAGCGATGGTGGGGTTATCGGCGCGGGCCAGCGCGGCCAACCCGAGAGCGGCAAAGGAAAGCATCCAGCGGCAACGCATGAGAAAAGCCTCGTTGAGAAATCGGAAAAGCGCCCCGGATTAGCCGCGAGGCGGAGTCTGCGGAGCCGAGCGCGATGTTGCGGCCCATCATAACCGCCGCGGGGGCGATTCGCTAGCGGCTGTACCAGGCGACCAACCGCGCCAGTTCGCCGCGGCCAGAGAGCACTCGCAACGCGAATTTCTGCCGCCCCAGGCCCAGCAGCTTGTTGAACCCGAAGTTGTCGTCCACCAGGCGCAAGGCCTGCGTAATGGCTTCGTCTCGGGATCGTTCGCCGGCCAGCACGCGGCCGAGCCAGCAGATGGCCGGGAACGTCATCGCCAGCGATTCGAGGCCGTCCCAGAACGGCAGGTCGAAGTTGGTCGGCCCGCAAAACTGCAGCGATTCTACCTTCATTTTGTAGTAGCGGGTCAGCAGCGCGTCGGTCGCCGCGCTCGGCGGACCGGCCGGTTCCTCGGCTTTTTCAAAGGTCGTATCGGGCACGAGAGCGTTAAGCGCCGGGACGCGGCCGCGGCCCCGCGCGAACCGAATCGCTGCCGCGATGCGGCCGAGCGGCGTTCGCTGGGCGCTGCCCCGCTCCGCTCCGTGATCCTTGCGGGTGTACACCGCGGACAGTTGCCGGAACATGATACGGCCGACCCACCCGGGCCGCGGCACCTCGTCCGCCGATGCCGGCGTCTCCTCGGCCACCGCCTCGCTCAACACGTGCAGCATCTCGCTGAGCCGCCCGCCTGTGATCATCTTGCTGGCGTCGCGGCCGCCATCGAACTTCAAACCCCGGCACAAATGGACCAGCCCGAGCACCATCCGCCAACGGCGTTCCAGCGGTTCATCACTATCGCTCAGGACCTTCGAAACGGCGGCCGCGATGCGGAGCAGGTCGGACCACGCAACGAGTTGCCCCTTTTGCAAGGCCGTGGGCGGGGCGTTCACCGCGCTTGGGGAATCGCTTTCGAGAGCGGCGGCATAGTCGCGAACTTCCGGCAAATGCTCGGCGAGCGGCTGACCGAAGTTCGCGGCTGACGACGGGCACGCATAGCGCAGGCCGAGCCGCCAGTGGTCCCCGGCCGGGACCAGCAGGAACGGATAGATGCGGCAAGCGAGCGGCTTGGCCGCGGCCCCAAACTTCGCATGAATCCGGCAGCGGTTGTCCGGGCCAAGGAAGACGCAGGCCCCGTCGGCCCGATGGTTCAGGCGAAACGAACGACCGCTGAACCAGCTTCCCTCTTGCGCGAAGAACGACACGCCGGTCATCTCCGCCTCGCGCTCCCACCCTTGCCCTTCGATCCGCTTTCGCTCCTCCGCCGAAACGGGCACGTGGTAAGTCCGGCAACAGGCGGAGCAACTGCCGCAATCCCAGTTTTGAAGCACCGGCAGGGAACGGACGGGCATCATGGCTGGCGTTCCGCCGCTGGCTTTATTTGGAGCGAGTGCAAGAATTGATGGGTCCACGGATCGTCCGCTTCCAGCCGTTCCCCTTCGACCGAAAGGTAATAGATGTTGCCGTTGACCCGATAAACGCGGACGATGCGCGTTTTTCGTTCGCTGGGGAGATCGATGATCCACTCCTGGCCGGGCTGTTCGTTGTCGGTCTTCACGCCGGCGGGCGGCTTGAATTCGGCGTCCGCGGCGGCGCCGGCCTTCAGCGACTTCTCCACTTCGCCGTACCAATCGACGGCATCGGGTTTCTCGTCGGCCCCCGAGCCGACCACATAGGTCACGAGCTTGCCGTTCGCCGCCGGCCATTGAATGCGGTAGCACATCAACTTCCAGCCCGCGATCGGCTGCTCCGGGCTCGTCGCATCCCGATCCCATTGAACCGGCAAACGCACCGTGTAGTCGCCATGTTTCGGCTTGAAGTCGTGCCAGCGATTCGATCGCGAGAAAACCTCCTTGACCCGGTGCACCATGTCTTTCTTCATGAAATAAAGGCTGAGACCTGCGAAGTACGACAGCCCGACCAGCATCAGCACGCCCTTGATGCGGGTCGAGGGCGTCCAGTCCACGGTGAAGACGACGGCGAGGCAAAGAGTCGAGGCAGCGATAGCGAGCGATGCCGGCGCGGCCAACGTGAGTGCCGGCGGATGCGCCAGCACGATGGGGCCGATTAGCCAGAGCAGCGGGATGGCGAACGGCAGGAGCGCGAAGCCGATGAGCACGCTCGCCGGCAACTGGCTCGGGGGAGCGAGAGCAGCATCGTGCGAATCCCGAGGTACGGCAACGGCGGCCCTCGGAGAATCGCTGTCGCGGCGGCGCCGTTCGCGAACCGGCTGTGCTCGCACGGTACGGCGCTCGACCGCCTCCGCGATCGGAGCGATGGGCGCGACCGTCACCGCTTCCTCGATCGCCAGGAATGGTTCCTGGCAGCGCGGGCAGACCACCAGCAGGCCGATGGCCTCCAGCCCCACCTGCGACGCGCCCCGGCAACCCGTGCAACGCACGACGACCGCCATGCTGCTTCCCCGTGTGCTCCGCGTTGTACCGTTCAATCTTATCAGCGGAAGGCGGCGCAGGGAATCGCCCGCCTCGATGCCGCCACTCGCCCTTTTCGATTTGTCACGCGTCTGTCACAACTCGTCGCCTTTGCACTCCTGCCGTTCGCCGCCGGCCGGGTATGATCCGAGGGTTCCCCTTCCTCCCGTTCCTCCACCGACGAAGGAGCATGAGCCATGACCGTACGGAAACTGCTATGGGGCCTGCCGCTGGCGCTGGCCATCGCCGCGGCGTTCGGCGTCGACCGCTACATGAACGCCGCCGACAAGCAAGACCTCAAGCCGGCCGTCAACCTGCCGCTCACCCGCGTCGTGCTCTTCAACTCCGGCGTCGGCTACTTCGCCCGCGGCGGCGAAATCGAAGGGGACGCCCGCGTCGATCTCGCCTTCGAGGACGCCGACGTCAACGACCTCCTGAAAAGCATGGTGCTGGAGGATTTCGGCAACGGCCGCATCGCCGCGGTCAGCTACGACAGCCGCGAACCGATCAGCCGCACGCTGTCCAGCTTCGCCATCAACCTGAACGGCAACCCCACCTTCTCGAATATCCTGTCGCAGGCGCGGGGCGAACGCATCGAGGTGACGATGCAGCCGACCGCCGCGAACCAGCCGGGCAAACTCACCGGCGCCATCGTCGGCATCGAGAAACAAGAGATCGCGGCCGGTAGCGGCACGCACTCGGTCGAAGTGTTGAACATGTGGTGCGCCGAGGGCATGCGCTCCGTGAAACTGGCCGACGTGCAGCAACTCCGCTTCTCGAATCCCGTGATCGAAAGCGAATTCCGCCGGGCCCTCGACGTGCTCGCCCTCAACCACGATAGCCAGAAGAAGACCGTCAGCCTGCATTTCACCGGCGACGGCAAACGCAAGGTGCAGGTCGGCTACGTGATCGAAGCGCCGATCTGGAAGACGAGCTACCGCTTGATGATGGATGCTCAAGGGAACGGCAAGCCGCACCTGCAAGGGTGGGCGATCGTGGAGAACACGACCGACGAGGACTGGAACGGCGTGAAGATGGGGCTCATCAGCGGCCGGCCGATCTCGTTCAAGACGGACTTGTACAACCCGCTGTTCGTGCCGCGGCCCAAAGTGGAGCCGGAACTGTTCGCGAGCCTTCGCCCGCCGACCTACGATGGCGGCTTCGACCGCTTCACACGGGAACTCAATGAAGTCGCCAACTTGCCGGTGGCCAATCTTAACCTGAACGACGCGATGGCAGTGGGCGGCGCACGGTCCGGCGGCGTGATGACCAACGGTGTCTTGATGCGCAATTATTCCCAGAACTGGGGCAGCATGAATCCCACGCAGCGGAATCAAGCCCTATCGGAACTGAATCGCAATCTCAATCCGCGGCAGCAACTGGCCGTAAACAATTACTTCAACAACCTTGGCAATGGCAACGGTGGCAACAACCCGTTCCAAAACAGGGGTCAGATGAACGGCAATGGGATGCAGCAAAACGCCCTGGGGCTCATCGCGAATTCCAACAACGATCTCCAAATCCAGCAGCAACTGGCCAACAACCTCGCCGGCCGCATCGCAACCGGGGTCGTCGATCCGGAAGCGACCGGCGCGGCCCTCGGCGACTTCTTCCAGTACGCCGTCGATCACCCCGTCTCGCTCGCCCGCCAAAAGAGCGCCCTCTTGCCCATCGTGAAAAAGGATATCGAAGGGGTTCGCGTCAGCATTTACAACCAGGCCGTGCAGACCAAGCATCCGCTGCTCGGCCTTCGCTTCAAGAACACCAGCGGCCTCCACCTCGCCCAGGGACCGATCACCGTGTTCGAAGGGCACGTCTACGCCGGCGATACGCGCATCCACGACGTGCAGCCGAACGAGGAACGCCTCATCAGCTACGCCATCGACCTCGGCACCGAAGTCGATCCGCAGATCGGCAACGGCACGACGAAGATCACCAGCGTCAAGGCCGTGAAAGGCATCGTCACCACGGTAACGAAGATTCGCGAAGTGAAGAAGTACCGCAGCATCAATCGCGGTGATAAGGACCGCACACTGATCATCGAACATCCGAACCGCACCAATCAGGAGTTCAAGCTGGTCGATACGGCCAAGCCGATCGAGGACACGCGTTCCGTGTATCGCTTCAAGGTGCCGATGAAGGCGGGGGCGGAGCAAACGTTCGTCGTCAGCGAAGAGCGCGACGTGGCGTCGAACATCACCCTTTCCAACTCCTCGGACGATCAGGTGAAGTACTTCCTGTCGCTCTCCGAGGCTCCGGCGGAGTTGAAACAGAAGCTGGCCGAGGCGCTCAAGATGAAGGGGGCGTGGGACGCGCATCGCCAGGAACTGGCGCACTTCGTCGCGGACTTGAACCGCCTCCACGCCGATCAGGATCGCATTCGCAAGAACCTGGCGAACACGCCGCGCGAAGCCGACGTGTATCAGGTTTACCTCAAGAAGTTGAGCGATCAGGAGAAGGAGATCGACACCCTGACGGCGAAGCAGAAGCAAACGATGGCCGCCGAGTTCGCCGCCAAGAAGAGCTACGAAGATTACCTGGCGAACCTGACGGATTGACCGACCGAGCACGCAGTGCGAGGCTTCTTCTGGTGGCACAGGCATTCTTGCCTGTGCTCCTGCGGCTTGCACAGGCAGGAATGCCTGTGCCACCAAATCAGTACCCCCATCACACAATCGAGGGCGAGGGCTGGCGGAGGCCGACGCGCGGCTCCGGGTTCGTTTGCGGGCTGCGCTCGGCATTGGTTTCGTTCGTCAACTCGGCCTCCGGCGACCAGTGCATGCCGTTGCGCCACGGGAAGTGATAATCGTTCCAGGAATCGCAGATGCGGTAAAGGCCGGCCGGCTTGAATCCCGCCTCGGCCATCGCCGTTCGCGATGGGAATTCCCGGTAAGTCTGCGGATTGCGCCGCGACCGACCGAGCAGCGGCCGCGACGCGCCAATGCGCTCGTCGAGGCAGATCGGTTCCAGGACCACCGGCCGCGCCCGGATGCCGAGACCGTCCTTATCCGGATTCTGGGCCAGAAAGACCATCAGCTTCTGTTCGCCGATGCGGTCGACCACCAGGAAGTAGGTTGTGCCGCCGTTCTCGATGACGCCATCGGGGAGCACGACGACCACGGGCTTGCCGATCTGGCGGGCGTAGCGGACCGCGGACCAGGTGCGCGACCGGAATTCTTCCACCATCACCGGCGGGCACGCAAGCACCACGTCGGAATCGTCCACGATCTTCCGGTTCCAGGCGGGAACCGAAGACGTTTCGATGGAAAAGTCGGCCCAGGAGGCCATCGATTCCAGGGTGGGCGGCGGCGGTTCCTCGGCGATGCCGCCGCTATCGATGACGGTCGAGCGCGGCGCTTTGGCCATCCACCGCGCGATGCGCAGCAAATCGCGACCGGCCCAGCCGTCGTTGGAATGCAGCATTTCGGCCACATTCGCAATGGCCCCGCGGCAATCGCACTTCACCAGAATTCGCGCCACCGACTCGAACTGCGGCAGCGTCAATCCGCGGCGAACGCCGATGAACCCGAGGCGCGGCGCGGCAAGCGGCTTAATCATTGATCCACCTCAAGCGTACTTCAACAGGGCTCGCACCTGCTCGCCATTGAGAGGGCTGGCGAACGCACATCCGTGGATCCAATGCCCGGCGCGCTCCGATTGAACGCGGACTACCCGGGCCGAAATCATTTTGCTCGTGCTGCCGGAGTTCAGCGGCAGATCGATTTCCAGGTCCGTTCCCGGTTCGAAGCGGCGGGCGAGCAGCACGCCGATGCCGCCCGTCGAAACGTCGCGAACCACGAGCGGCCACCGCTCCTGCGATTCCAGGCGGCCGTGCAAATCGGGGTCGATCGTCACGCAACTGCCGACGCGGAGGGAATAGCGAACCGCGGCCCGGCGATTGCGATCCGGCTTGACGACGCTGCCGACCGGCGCCGGCGTCTTGATGACCTCGGCTCCGCGGAGGCGGCGGCGGCCCGTCAGCAGTTTGAAGAACTCCAGGCAAGTGGCCGGCCGCTTGTCGATATCCGGATCGAGGGCCGCGCGAATTGCCACGTCGACCCGCTCGCTCAGCGACGGCACCCACGATCGCGCCAGCCGGTACTTGCACATCTCCTTCATCGTCAGCATGGCCAGGGCGGTCTTGGCGTCGAAGGGAAGCCGCCCGGTGACGAAGTTGTAGAGCGTCGCGCCGAGGGAATAGATGTCGCAGCGGGCGTCGACGTTCTTGGCGTCGGCGAACTGTTCCGGGGCCATGAAGTGCGGCGTGCCGAGGCCGCTCGCTTGCCGCGTCAGGTCTTCATCTGTCTCGTAATCCTTCGCCAATCCGAAGTCCGTCAACTTCGCCTTGCCGTTCGGCAACAGCATGATGTTGTCCGGCTTCACGTCGCGGTGGATTACGTGGTGATCGTGGGCGTACTGCAACGCTTGTGCGATCTGCGTGATGATGCGGATGGCGATATCTTCGGGCAGGCAGCCGTGCTTTTCGAGGCGGTCAGCGACGGTGCCCCCTTCGACCAGTTCGTAAACGAGATAGCTCAGTTCGCCGTCGTTTTCGAAGGCGAGCGCCTGAACGATGTTCGGATGTTCGAGCTCGCTGGCGGCCTTGAACTCGCGGGCCAAACGCTGGTGCAGCGTCGGGTTCTCATTCTGCTTGAACTTGAGCACCTTGATGGCGACGAGGGTGTTCGTGCGCCGGTCGAGGGCGCGATAGACGGTTCCCATGCCTCCGGTGCCGAGGGGCGCCTCGAACTCGTAGCGGGCGGAAACGGGCAAGCGCGGTTTCTGGGCAACCTTGGTCGTCATGGGCATCACCTGATGATTAGCCGCGACCCAACGGGAATCGCGGTTTGATGGCGCCCTCAAACGGGGCAAGCGGCCGGGGGTAATTCGATCGTGGCCAGCGTCTTGGCCTCGCGCGATGGCGTCGGGCCGGGCCCCGGCGTCTCTTCCATCGCCTGACGCTTCAACTCGCGGCTCGAGACCGTATCGGTTCCGGCATCGTGCTGCTGCCGCAGCGCCGATTCCTGTTCGAACAAGGCCTCGATGCGCGGGCGAACGCGAACGAATGCCGCGATCAGCGTCGGGTCGAACTGCTTGCCCGCGCCCGATTGCAACTCGGCATAAGCCGTCGCGATCGACATTCCCGGTCGGTACGGGCGGTCCGAGGTCATGGCGTCGAAGGCATCGGCCACGCTGACGACGCGGGCCAACAGCGGAATCTCTTCGCCCTTGAGTCGGTCGGGGTAGCCCGTGCCGTCCCAGCGTTCGTGGTGGCCGCGCACGATCGGTTGCGCCCACGCCAAGCCCGGCACCATCTGGATGATTTCCGAACCGCGGATCACGTGCATCTTCATCTGCGTGAACTCGGTATCCGACAGGCGGCCCGGCTTCCGCAGAATGTCGTCGTCGATGGCGATCTTGCCGATGTCGTGCAGGGCGGCGGCGGCGCGAAGCACCTGCCGATCGGATTCTTTCACCCCCAGTTCTTCCGCGAGAATCAGGGCATACGTGGTCACGCGGTGGGTGTGATTGCCGGTATACAAGTCGCGCATTTCAACGGCCTGCGCCAGTGCCGTGACGGTGTGGAGGAAGAGTTCCTGTTGCCGATCGACCATCTGGATGCGCTCGACGCCGAGAGCGAGGGCGGCGGCCAGGGAATCCGCGAGGTAGAGGTCCGCTTCCGTGAACGGTTCCTGCAACAGGCCGCGATCGAGGTGGAGTACGCCGAAGGTGCACTCGGGGGAGCGGAGCACGGCGCAGATGATCGAGTTCATAGCGCCGCGCGTGACGCTCTCGGCCGCCATCAGGTCGGGTTCGCGACAATCCTTGAACAGCAGCGATTTTTGACCGTTGAAAGCGCGGGTGGCCGTGGTGCGGCTAATGGTGCGCGCGGCCAGGGGGCGGTCCGGGGGCGATGCGATGCAGCGAATCGCCAGGTGGCCGCTCCCCTCGTCGGCGAGGAAGATGCCGCCGCGCTGCGCGCCGAAGAAAACAACGGCTTGCTCGAGGACCTGGCGCAGTTGCTCGTCCGGCGAGGCCGAGTGGGCGAGCAGATAGCCGGAGCGCATGAGCCGCAGGAAGTGCTGCCCCTGCTTCGGCCACTGTTCATCGGAGAGTTCGAACCCCTCGACGGCCTGATCCCAGCTGCGCTTGGCGAGCGCTTGCACCTGGACGGTTTGCCCGTCGCCGATGCGAATGACGGCCGCCTGATTGCGGAGGTACTCGACGCGCAGGGCGACGCTGCCGACGTGCAGTTCGTCCCCCTGGCGGACCTTCTGCGGCGTCCGGCCGATCCGCACGCGATTCAAATACGTGCCGTTGGTGCTGCCGAAATCGCGCACCACCCACCCTTCATCGACGAGAAGAATCTCGGCGTGGCGGCGGCTGATCGACGGATCGTCGATCGACACATCCAGATCGGGCAAGCGGCCGATTTGCAATTGCGAGGTGGAAGTCCAAGTGACCGGAGAGGCACCCGCTGTGACCAACACGATCTTGGGCGAATCCATTGATATCACCTCCTACATTTTTGCTCCCTCAAGCATTGTCGAACGATTCGCAATCATCGGGCGGGAATCACAATGCCAGAGGGTGTAAAACGCCTCAATTACCATTATTTCAGAATGGAGATCGGCCGCTGACAGCGTCGCTTATCAATGACGGTTATCAGTCGCGTTACCCCAAGGGATCTCGCACAATCTAATGTTCAAGCTGTCTCTAATATGAATAGTTAGTTCATTTTTTTGGCGGCATCGGATGTCGTTGGGAAAAAAACTCATTTTAACAATTCAGGCAATGGCAGAATCGAGCGTCCAGCAAGTCACATTCGGAAGCGGGCGACAGTCAAAGCACCGTCCGCTTCGTATGTCGTTCGCGCCAACTTCACCAGGATTGCCACCCGCAATACCGATTCGATTCCCTTGAATTCGATGTAGGCCCGGTCGGTGCGGACCGGCTTGGAAGCGAGGAAGCGGACTCCTCCTTGACAAATATCGCGGCACACGCCGGGGATCGGTTGGTCGACCACGCCATCCGAATACTGAGGGAATACCAGCACGGGCGCATCGAAGGGATAGCGCGGATGGCGGCGCCGTTCCTCCAGGTTCTGCAGGTCGCCGCGGAGTTGCTCCATGAGCCCCGTCAGTTCTTCCTGAGCCCTGGGCAACCCCTCTGCGTCCATCGCTCCAGTCCAGGTGCCGATCACGATGTACTCGGCCGACGACGGCAACGGCCTGTAGACGATGACTTCCAGAGCGGTCGGCCGCGGATCGCTGCGGCTCGTTCGGCCGCGCTCCTTCCGCATCACGAATCGCTTGGGATCATCGGCATTCAGAAGGAATCCCCAGCGCTCCGCGACCAGCCGCAGCTTGAATGGAACCAAGGCCGCCGGCAATGTGCACAAGAACGAACAGGTCAGGGAATCTTCGGGGTAAGCGCTCAATTCGTGCAAGAACGGCACTTGTTTCTGGGCCGCCGTGAGCAGCTCGGAGATGAACTCGATCTGCGTCATGGTCGCCCGCTGCGCCGAATCGTCCTTCAGGCCGTGTAGGAGATCAAGATTCACGACCGGGTCGAACTTCTTTTCGGGGGGCGCTTCTTGCGGTGTTGCTTTACGATCGGGCTTGCGACGCAGAGGATTGGGCGGAGCGACTGGCGACGGCGTCTGACACGTCGGGGCGAGCGCTTCTTTCACCGACCGCGGACCGCGGTTCGGCAAAGTCGAAGTGTTGAGGGCCGGTTCCGGCGCCGGCGTGATTTCCAACAATTCCTCGGCGATGACATCCTCGCCTTCCTCCGATTCATCGACGAGACCCGAAGCCGCGCGGATGGCGCGAACGAAGGCCGTGCAAGTCGGGTAGCGCTCGACGGGATCCTTGGCCAAGGCCCGACCGACCGACTCGCGATCGCGGCGCGGCAACGCCGCCAGGTTCGGCGCCGCATTGAGATGCTGCGACATCACCTGCTCGACGCTTTGCTCCAAATACGGGAACTTCCCGGTCAGCAGTTCGAAGTAGACCAGGGCCAGGCTGTACTGATCGGAACGCGTATCGATCCAGCCATTGAGCACCTCCGGGGACGAATAGCGCGGCGTGAAGCCGTGCGCCTGTTCCGCCGATCCCTTCTTGGGAATGCGTCGGCGGACCAAACCGTAATCGCCTACCTTCATGTGATCGGAAACGAGAAAGAGGTTCTCGGGTTTGACGTCGAGGTGCTGCAGCCCGTGGCGGCTACTCATCATGTCGAGTGCTTCGGCCGCCTCTTCCAGGTAGCCGAGCAGTTCGTCGCGGGGGATGCCCTGCAGTCCCTTGGCCTGGCAAGTTTTAAAGCGGTCGTAGATCTGGCAATCGGCAAGCTCCATGACCATGACGAGTTCGCCGTTGAGCAATTCGACGCGCTCGAGCATGAGCAGGTAAGGATGCCGAATGCCTTTGACTTCCTCGAAGGCCCCGAGTTCCTGGCGGAACTGCTCGCCGCCGCCGGAGACGAACTTGACGGCTTTTTGCAGGCCGCCCGGCGCCTCGCAGCGCCAGACTTCGCCGAACCCGCCGCGGCCGAGCAATTGAACAAGTCGATAGCCAGGCATCAATTCCGCGCCTGGATACTTATCGAATTGGGGCGTCTTGAGGTGCATTAATGGATCGAGGTCAGTCCCCGGCTTTGGCCAGGGCGTGATTCCACGGCTATTTTAAAAAAGCGTAGAACGCATTCAGCGGAGTTCCAACCTCCGCCGGCTGCGTTCTCCCGCGATTCCCGCTTATTGCGAGGGACTAATTGAGGAAGGGTCGCAACGAGCGCGGTCCGCCATTCGCGCCGAAGTGAATAATTGAGATGCGATGATAGATTGGTCCAGTTATTGCCAAATACTATCATTCAGTGAGGCAGAAGTAATGGGTGAGGTCGCCGAATGACTTCAACAATCGTGGTTCCCGCCGAGGTGCCGCCGTCGGTGTTCAAGCGTTTCGCCAAGTGCACCCTGCGCGGCATCGCGCTCATCATCGTTTCGCCGGTGCTGCTCTCCTATTGGCTCAAAGCCGCGTTCTTCAATCGCAACCTGGCTCTCGAATCGCGATCGCAACTCCTCTCGCTTTGGCCGGGGATGACGGGCCAATACCTTCGCCGGGCGTTCCTCCAGCGGGTGATCGCTCGCTGCCACTCATCCGTGCTCGTCGAGTTCGGCAGCTTCTTCTCGCAAACCGGCGCGATGCTCGACGAAAACGTCTACATCGGCCCGCGCTGCGGCCTCGGCTTGGTTCACCTGCAAAAGGACGTGCTGCTCGCCGCCAACGTGCAAATACCTTCCGGCGGCCAGACTCACTACTTCGACGATCCCAACAAACCGATCCGCGAGCAAGGGGGCGAACGCCGACTCGTGACGATTGGCGAAGGGGCATGGATCGGCACCGGGGCGATCGTGCTAGCCGACGTGGGCAAGGGAACGATTGTCGCGGCCGGGGCCGTCGTAACCAAGCCACTGCCCGATAATGTGATTGCCGCCGGCGTTCCCGCCAAGGTCATTCGCTCTCGGTTCGAATCGACCGTTCCCATCGGCGAACATGCCTGAACGCGCACCATTAATCGTGTTCTCGGACGATTGGGGGCGGCACCCTTCGAGTTGCCAGCATCTCATCGCGCAGTTGTTGCCGCGGCGGCGGGTGGTGTGGGTGAATACGATCGGCACGCGGCCGCCGCGCTTGAACTGGTCGACGGTGAAGCGCGGTCTCGAGAAACTGAGGCAGTGGTCG
>Ga0134125_10005580_pt1 | contig 14269 bp, 13 predicted proteins | sample KB31751_FD_96464 | JGI IMG/M metagenome (GOLD analysis project Ga0134125, IMG submission 96464) | Terrestrial soil microbial communities with excess Nitrogen fertilizer from Kellogg Biological Station, Michigan, USA - KB3-175-1 | ecosystem: Environmental > Terrestrial > Soil > Unclassified ... | reverse complement strand
GCGGCAATCTCACCAACAACAACAATGGCGGCGCCACCACCGCCTATTTCAGCATCGACCGGCTGGCCAACCTACCGGGCTGAACGGGCCCCGAGTGTCATACCGGCGGCTGCGCGCTGCCGGGCGGGCCCAGCGGAATGGTGCCGAACACCAGCAGCGCGCAAAAGATCGCCAGGATCAAACCCAGCAACAGCCATCCCAGGGGACGATAGGTACGATAACGTCTCTTCATGTGTCACACGCGCGCGAATTTGTTCACCATGAAGGAACGATCGAGTGCGCGAACGGTTGGTGATGAACAACCTTGAGAGGAATTAACATGGCGAATGACACCAACCAGGGCCAGCAGGGCCAGGGACAGCAGGGCTCGGGCCAGCAGGATCAGCAGAAGATGGGCCAGCAGTCGGGCCAGCAGCAGCGGCAAGGCGGCCAGCAGGGAAGCGGCGGCCAGCAGACCGGCGGCCAGCAGGGAAGCGGCGGCCAGAGCGACCAGAACCAGAGCGACCAGAACAAGTCGGGCCAGAACAACCAGCGCTGACCGCCCTTCAGCGCGGGAGAGCCCGTCGCCCCGCCCGGCGGCGGGCTCTCGTCATTGTGGGGGGGGCGCCGGTGAACGATTACGAATTGCGCCTGTTTGTCGGAAATATTCCCGCCGCGAGCATGGTGATCGCGCGGCTGTCGGCAAGATCGGCAAAGAAAGATGGCGTCGAATTTCTCTCGCAATGTTCGGAGTTCGATCACGCCGAGGTCTGGCGCAACAAAAGACATCTTGGCGCCATCCGGCCCAAACGTCCCGAAGTTCTTGAGCACACGGCAAAAGGAAGAAGCAGAATGAGCGGACGTCAGACGCAGGAAAAACCGGCCAGGCAGGGCGGTCCCGAAAATCGCCAAGCCGCGGACAAGGCCACCGCGGAAAACACGCTTTCGACCGGTCACAGCGATTGCGATGACGGCGGTGCGGACAATGCCGAGCCCGACCGCGAGCCTGGGGAAAACTGATCGCCTAGGCAGGCGAACTATCACAGGTTATTCCGACAAGGGACGTCAGGCTGCTTTAGTGGCCCCAGCTCGTCCCGTTATTCCCGCGGCTAGGCGAGCTGCCAGGGGAGCCGCGCCCGGCGCCGCCGAGCGCATCCTCTGGCTCAACTCCTTGCGAGGCGCCAAGGGCGCGCCAGCTTTCATTCTCCGAAACGGCGAGGGACGGCGATGGGATGGCGGCTAAGGCGCGAAATCCATTCGCGCCAGCTCTCCATCCCGGCGGGATTGCGCCGCTGTAATGCTGTCATCGCCATCTGTGCCACGAAAACACGCGCGCGCCGATGACACAAAATCAATTTACCAGAGCCCCGTGAAAGCGTGGCGGATGGCGGCGAAGGCGGTACATCGTCTGCCGGGGCTCGCCGGCTGACAGCGTTCAAGGCCGCATTCGACGACGATCACGATGACGAACAGCGACGCGTTGCGGCGGCCGGAAAAAGGCTGGATGCGATTTGGTTACATCCTCGTGCTCATCGGCCTTGTCCTGATTGGGCCTTCGGCGCGCGCCGGCCAACCGGCCATCGAGGAGGTTGGCGGCGAAGAACTTCTGCCGCGAGAAGGGATTCCGGACCTTAGAAATTCCCCGCCGCATTCCATGCACGAACATGTCTTCCGCGTGCCGGTGGATGATGACGATACGCGCCTGGTCGTCACCTTGCTCTATCCGGATGGGCCGGGACCGTTTCCGCTGGCGGTCGTCAATCACGGCGCCACCGGCGGCAAGGCCCCGGCGCTGCAGCCGCGATATTGGCAGACTTTTTCGGCCTATTATTTCCTGTCGCGCGGCTATGCCGTGCTGCTGCCGATGATGCGCGGATACGCCGAGTCCTACGGCACGGAGCGGCCTCGCGGTTGCGACTTGGCGCGGTTCGCCCGCGACAATGCCCAGGACATCAACGACGTCATCGACGCGATGGCCAGCCGGCCCGAAATCGACGCATCGCGGATCGTGGTGGCCGGCCAGAGCTTCGGGGGCTGGAATACGCTCGCCTTCGGCACGATCAACCGCAAGGGGCTGGCGGGGCTGGTCAACTTCAACGGCGGGGTCCGCAATTCGGATTGCCATGACGGCGACCGCGCCCTTGTCGAGGGCGCGGGAAAATTGGCCGCGGCAACGCATGTCCCTTCGATATGGTTTTATGGCGAGACCGATACCGTGTTCCGGCCGGATCTTTGGCGCGCCATTCATGATGCCTATGTGGCGCATGGCGGCCAGGCCGAACTGGTGGATATCGGGGACTTTTTCACCGACTCGCATCAGTTTTTGTCCTATCCCGAAGCCTTTTCCAAATGGGTGCCGCGCCTGGATGCGTTCCTGGAGCGGATCGGCATGCCCCACAGCCCGACATTTCCGGACTATATGCCCAGCGCGTGGCCAGGCGAGAGCGGCTATGCCGCGATCGGCGATGTCGACAAAATCCCGTATCTCAAGCAAGCTGCGCGCGATTTCTATAGCAGCCGGTTTTTGACTCACAAACTCCCGCGGGTCCTGGCGATCTCGCCACATGGCGATGTGGCGGCCTCTTTCGGAGGGTTCGACCAGGTTGCGGACGTTCTGAAGAATTGCGAAACCAAGTTCAAGCGGTCTTGCCGCATCTATGCGATCGACAACGATGTGGTGTGGCAGCCCTTTCCCGATCCGCCGCCGCCAAGCCACTATGCCGGACTGCAGGATGCCGGCGCGATTCCCTATCTGGGAACGACCAAGTTCAACTTCTATGCGAGATTCCTGGCACGGCCGGCGCCCCGCGCGCTGATGATCAGCCCGGATGGAAAGGCCTATGGCGCCTATGGCGCCCATGCCTTCGACCAGGCGATGGCCGACTGCCAGGCCCATTCGGCCCGGTGCGAGCCCTATGTCGTGAATGACGATGTGGTGTGGACGGGGCCGGGCAAGAAGTGATCCTTGCCCGAGGTGATCGCCGGCCAAGCAAGCTTGCGACCATTCAGGTAACGGTACGTCGTCAAGGTTTTCAAACGGACCGGGGGCGAAGCGAGGGCGCCGATCTGATCCTCAGCCTCTCCCTGATTTCATCGACCGGCCTGTCTACCCCCAGGTAGAGCAGCGCGGTCGCCGGGATGGATACCGCCAACGCCAGGATTTTCGTTGCAAGGCTGATCCCAAAGGAGGTGATCACGAAAATGCAAGGCTCGTGGACGAGATAGAAGGGATAGGACAGGTTTCCGAGCAGCCTGTCAGACAAACCGGATGGCTGGCGGACATTCCATGCCACGAAAGGCCCCACCAGCAATGTGACCGCCATGAAAACAATATCGCGCTGGAAATGACTGCGCGACGTGAAGTGCAGTGCTGGGATGGTCAGGACGGTGATTGCCAGCAAGGCGGCGGCAAAAAGGCCGAAGGTCAGATCGCCGCGCATGCGCCAGTTCAGAAGATAGACGGAAAGGCCGACCGCGAACATTGGAAAATACAGGAAGGCCGTGATCCCGCCGGTCGACAGAAAAAGCGCACAGCCCAGACCGAATGAAGCGGCCGCCATGAGCAGCAGGCTGCGCGGATTCGAGATCAGGCTTTTGAAATACAGAAGGGGCGGCAGCAGAAGATAGAATTGCGCCTCGATATCCAGCGACCAGATCGTTCCGACAATGTCGTCCCCTCTTGTCGCCAGGCCGATCAGGGCAAGGGTCGAGAGAAGAGAGCCCCGTATCGGCAGATGGAACAATCTGTGCGCACAATAAGCGGCCAGCGCGGCGACAGCCAATTGCGGCCAGATTCTCAGAAACCTGGATGTGAGGAAGCCCAGGTACCTCTGATGATGCGGCCCGTCCTGCATTCTGGCGACCCAGAACCCGCTGAGCATGAAAAAAGCCATCACCGCCGGCCGGCCGAAATCGAAACGCGATACATGGGAAAAGAAGACGGCGCTCGCCAGCGAAAGCCGGAAGGCGCCCGGTCCGAATCCGAGTTTTACGACGCGTCCCGCTGCGGCCGCATGTATGGGGCAGCCATCGGCCGGCAGGCCATCATTTGCATCCGGTTTGATGTCGGCCATCGTCCCCAATCCGACATGTAACTCTGATGACCGTGTGAGCTAACCACGCGCGCGGCCGGCGGGAAATAGGAGCGGTCCCACAATCGTGCTGGCGAATCGTCAAAATGGGAACCGGCAGTCATGGTTTATGGCGCCTGATGCCTGCGGGGTCGCTTGCCATTCGGGATCGGGCTTCATAGTCTCGCCCCCGCAGTGGTGCTCGAGGCGGGCTTGTCCAAGACGCTTCTTTTGTTGGCTTCAGTCGGCGGGCTTGTTTTCCTTACAATACTCGCCGCTTTTCTGACCGGCGGGCCTATTCTCTTTCCGGACAGTGTCGGGTATTTCCATGCCGGGGCTTCGGCGGTCGCCCATCTGGGAAAGATCGCGGCCCCTCACCATGCATCCGCGGGCCTGCCGCTGGCGGCCGAGAATAGCGACGGCATCTCGACCGCAAGGTCGGTCTATTACGGGCTGTTCTATGTCGCCGCCTTCATGACCGGCGGCGAGTGGGCCCTTCCCATATTGCAGGCGGCAATCTGTACCGTGGCGCTTTGGTTGTGCCTCAGGAGAATTGCCGCCTTTGAAAACTGGCGGGGGCCGGCCCTGATCGTCGCGATCTTCGCCGTGACGGGGCTTGCCGTCTTTTGCGCCACGGCGATGCCCGATGTGTTTGCCGGCCTGATGCTGCTCGCCGTCGCGATGATCCTCACCTATGCGCGGGCCATGGCCTGGCCGGAATATCTGTTCTGGCTCGCCATGACCTTGTGCGGCTGTCTTTTCCATCGCGGTCTGTTGATCGTGTTCGTCGTCACGCTCGCGATCGCCGCCCTGGCCCTGCGCCGGCAGAGCATGCGCCAGCTGCTGGCCCTGGCCCTGGTGGGGTGGCTGGCGGTAGTCGCCCATCTGGCGGTCGATGTCGCCGTGAAGAAGATGAGTGGCGACTGGCCCATCCAGACGCCGTTCCTGCTGGCCCGCTTCGTTGGCGATGGCACCGTCAAGCCATTTCTGGAAGGGCGCTGCCCCACGCGGCATTATGAGCTCTGCCGGTTTGTCCACCGCATGCCCATGTCGGAAAATGAATTTCTCTGGGGCGAGGGCGCCGCCAAGTCGGTGATGGGACCGGCCGACAAAGTCCGGCGCCAGCGCATCGCCGCGGAGGCGCCGTCGATAGAAATCGGAGTGATCAGGGCATTTCCCCTGCAGCAGTCCGGCATCACGGCGGAAAATGTGCTGGCGCAGATGTTCGATGTCGGCGTCCTTGCCTATCAGCAGAAGCCGACATTGTCCCAGGACCGGCCGCCAACCGCGCTCCATCCGGTGATTGCCCGCTACCTGCACCGGAACATGGATCGGGCCACGGGATTCCTGCGGCTGCAAAGCGCCCTGATGCTTGCGGTATACCTCCTGTCGGTCATCGGCTGCGTTGCGCTGCTGGCGATAAGGTCGCAGTCATACTTCGAACAGCCGGAGCGGCGGCTCGTCGCGGTCCTGTTGGTGGGGATGATCGCCAACGCCCTGGTCTTCGGCGCCATCTCCGGCGTTTTCGACCGGTATCAGGGAAGGCTGGCATGGCTTCCGGTGCTGGGCCTGGCGATGCTGCTGTCGCGGCGCGAGGTGATCGCGCGCAGCGCCGCAACGGTGGCTGCCTGAACCTATCCCAGCACGGCATAGGCCAGGGCCGCGGCAAAGCCCAGCCCCACCGCGACCACCAGGGCAAGCGAAAGCCAGAAGCCGAAAGGCTGCTGGTCGCGGCGGAATCCTGATGTGTCGGGTGCCATGCCGGTCTTGATCGCCGCCCAGATGATCCAGCCCGCGAGAGACAGGTCCGCGGCCGTGATCGCGGCCAGCCTGAGCAGGATCTGCGATTTGGGATCGAGATTGGCCATAGCGCCACCCAGGGGCACCCGAATGGACGGTTCCATCTGCCGGCCGCCCTGTCAATCAGACCGGCCCTACGTCGCCAGCTTTTTTCGAAGCTTTGCGCCATGCCCTTTGCCGCCTCGCAGCAACTGAAAATGGGACGTTTGGGCGATGAGCTGCAGGCCGGCGGGAAGCGGCAGGTTGAGCAGATTTGCGTTGCAGACCAACAGATAGTCGAAGCCGGCTTTTATCGCGCCCGCCATATAGGGCCGGTAATCGATTGTTTCGGGCCGCGGTAGCGGGACCGCAGCTTGAAGGCTTTCCGCGGCGGTCTTGAGCCTGCCAATCTTTATCAGGGGCTGTTGGTTCGGGTCCGAGAAGAGAGGCGCGGCCGCCCGGTCGTCCAGAACCAGCATGGGTCCGAACATCTCGCATCGCGGCACGCGGGTTTCGTGATGGCCCGCGCCGATCATCACTTCCGATACGATCGATCCGCGCGCGATTTTGGGCTCCAGGCTTTCAAACTCGCGATACTCGGCGCCATAGCCGTGCCAGGCGACAGCCGTGACCGCCAGCCGTGCCCCCGCGATCAACACGATAGCCGTTCCCGCCAGCCTGTCGGCAGCGTGCCGGCCGAAGCCGGCGAAGGATATGCAGCCCAGCGCGCACAGTGCGGCGAACAGCGGCATGCGATCGCTGATATAGAAGGCGCCGAACATTTTCGACGGCACGGCGATCATCAAGATCAGCCCAAGAGCGACCAGCGGCCATGCATTGCGCGGTATCGAAGCGCTGCGCTTCCACAAGAGGAACGTGATGGCCGCGAGCTGGAGCGCCAGGGTCGCCACATCGAACCAGTAGGCCGGGCCTTCTTCCACCCGCAGAATCGTGCTGAGCCGGTAAAGGCCGTTGTGCACCTGTTGCGCCACCAGGGGATCGGGGGCGGTCGGGATGGGCCTGGCGGCTGCCTCTTTGGCGTGCCAGACCACAAACAAGGCGATCGGCACGACGGCCTGCACGGCTATGGCAGTGAATCTGCGAAGGAAAAGTGCGGCCGAGAATGGGCGCTGTGCGATCGCATCGCCGGCTTCCAGGGCGGCGATCAAGAGCCAGTAAAGCGCGAAAGCCACACCATGCGCCAGATAGATCGCCACCGCGCACAGGCAGGCGAGAGGCACGGCCATCGCGGGCCGGTGTCTGTTGGCGATCCAGAAGGAGGCTGTCCAGAAGGCAAGGCCCAGGCCGAGCAGGAAATTGATGAACCCCCAATTGAGAACATAGCTGTAGAGAAGCGGCGCCAGGAGAACGGCAACGAGAAGTGACCATTCGCCGGTACGCACACGATGAAAAACCAGAACCCCGCTGTACAGAAGCGCCAGAATGATCGCGATCAGGAGATGGCCGGTCGAGACGCCCGGCAGAATTTTCATCAGCGGCGTGCCGATGATGTCTACGCCGATATTCGGAAGCAGTGTCCAGTGCGCCTGATAGTACATCCGGAACATGCTGTCGGCGCCGATACGCGACAGGATGAAGAAGCGCGCCAGGTGATCGTACAGATCGATGATCGGCAGGACGGGGGTGGCAAAAAGCGGGATGAGCGCGGCAGCGAATATCGCGGCCATCCAGGCCGGCGCCATGAATTTCATGCGTTCGACTTGCATGCCTGGACGACCCACAGAGACGCTTGATGGTCTTGAGCGAAAATGCGGCGAAGAGGACGTTGCTAGGATAGACGATGAAACCAGGTCGCCCCCGCGAAGTGAAAAGGCGGGAGCAGAACGATGTTACGACATAAAACGCGAAGGGAAACTCTTAGGGTGGGCTCTGCTCGCTGGAGCATTTGTTCTTGAAATTGAACGAGGTGACCAGGCTTCTGCCCGGTCTTTCCAGCATGTTTTGTATGTTTGTCATCGTTACGCCGGTCGGGAAGTTCGCTTTCTGATAATTGGTCCCGTGATTGCAATCCGCCCGGAACATGCCGATGGAGCCGGAAGCATCCACGGCAAGATTGATGAAGCGGACACGGCTATAGGTGCCGTTCTGAAAGTCGATCAGGGCGGAACAGATGGGTTTTCCATTGTTCCGGTTGCAGATCAGCGTGCTGTCGCTGATCAGAACGTCCGAATAGGTCGGCGTGATGGGCGCGCTGCCCCCCGAGACATAGATATTCGCGGTGGAGTTGGCTGCCGCGGCTGCCGGCTGGATGACGACATTCCCGATATAGTTGGTGTGTGCCTGGGTCGTCGGTGTGCCTTTCTGGGCGAAAATCTCCTCGATCCATTCGCCATGCAGTGCCGCGGTCATGTCATGGCCCATGACCATGGACCAGCGGAGATTGAGGTCGCCGATCGTCGCGCATTCCCCGCAGCCCGCCGTGATGCGCACCGGCATCCACAGCCAGGCATTATAGTCCCAGGTCTTGGAGCCCGCGGTATAGGCGACCACCTGATAATTGAGACCGCACTTTTCTGAATGACATTGCCCGTTCACGGTGTTGTGCGAGAAGACGCTGTTGAAGGTGCTGCCCGGCGCCGCGAGATAAATCGCGTAGTCATTGGCATTTGAGGACAAGACCGTATTGTCGTCATTGGAGAATTCGTTGAACTGAATATCCTCGATGGTGGCGGTATTGTTCACCCGCAGCACCGTGGCCTTGTGGCCGCCGGTCGGACCGAACTGATAGCCGTGAATCACCACCGGGCCGCCGCCGCAGGTGAGCTTGGGGCCTTTGGCGGCGCTTCCGGTCGGTGACGCGGCGCAATTTGCGGGCGGGTTCGCCATCGGGTCTTTCAGCTTGCCCACATAGCTTTGCGGCAGCCCAACGGGAAAATCGACGCCCGCCTGGTTCTCCTGAAGACGCGAATTGTACTCCTGGCCATTGCCGGGCCCATAGAGCGGGTTGGTGAAGGCATCGGGAAATTGAACCGTCCCCTGAAGCCCGGCGGCATAAAGTGCGGTGCAGCCATCGTTCGGTGTTGCATCACCATAGGGACATTTGGCGCCCGGGTTGGGCGCCGCCGGGATGGCGGAGTAGGCCGACCCGCCAAGGCCGAGAAACAGGGCGACGGCCCAAAGGGTTTTCCTGCTCACAGAGATCTCTCCTGCCGGTCAAGGGCCGCGATCGCAGCGCCGACATTAGCGGTATTTGCCGCCCGTGTCTGCGGGTCGCGCAATCGCGGGACAGGTTGCCCAAGGGCGCTTGGCACTGAGGCGCCCGCCCTCAAGTCGCAAATTATTTCCGCAGTGTCCGATTGTAGACGTCCCGCGCGACGGCGTAGAGCCGGCCATCCTTTCGCACGAAGCGGCGAAAAACATGCGGGGCCTCGCGCGACAATATGTGCAAGAACCATTCCGCGCCCGAGCGGCGGCGGTATTCGGCGAGGTAGGACCGCAGCGCCGCTTTCGACTCCGCGCCGCCATTGTCGCCATATTTCGCGACGAAAAAATTGAAATTCGGGGCGTAAAGCGACGGCATGCCGTGCAGTGTCGTTTTCATGAAGTTGCCGATCAGCAAATCATCGAACACCCTGTAGGTGACGGCCGTCATCAAACTGTTGCGGGGCACGGCGAAGGTAATGCCCACATGCGACGGCCCGTTGAGGCCGATCGTGTGCTGCTTGCCGCCCACATTGAACCGCAGGAAACCGATCTTTTCGCGCAGCGCTTCCTTGCGCAGGAAATAATCGGCCAATACGGCCTTGTCGTCCTTGTCGAGTTCGTCGGACCATGAATCGCCGAATTCCTCCGGCTTGCGAAGGGCTGCGGTTATCCTTGGCGGATCGAGCGGCGCAACCTCGCCTGTCACGCAGTCAACCCAGACGAACGGCTCGATGAATGTGGCGAGCTTGCCGTCGAATCCCTCCTGATAGGCGCTGACCGGTGTCAGATGGGCATTCGCCCATCCGGAATCCTCGCGTTGATACTGATGGAACGAGCTGAAAGGGATCACATATTTCGCGCCGGTGCGCGCCGCATATTGCGACAGCCAGCGGCCGACTTTCCGGGTCGATTTGAATTCGATGCGGCGGTCCTCCTCGTCGAACATGTTGATCATGTCGGCGTCGCCATAGCCGCTCAGGCGCAAGAGATAGGAATGCCGGTAATTGCGGGCGATTTTCTGGATCACGCTCAATCGGGCGCGCGCCCCGGAATCGTTCATGTTGATGAACAGCCGGCCGCCGACGTCCACCAGCAGGACGGCGTCTTGAATATAGTCCGAGATGCACAGGACGCGAATTCTCTTCGACAGCTCGACCCATTCCCCGTCGGGCAGCAGCCGCACCTTGTAGCCGTCCGCCTCCAGATCGCGATGAATCCGGCCACCGACATGGTCGGGCAGCAGGATCGTCGCGTTGATGAATCTCTTGAGCGATTGACCGTTGAGATGATCGGGATGGCCGTGGGAGACCCAGATATAGGGCGCGACGGCAATATCGGCCTTCGCATCACTGGGGATGTCGTGCGACAGGCGCCAGCTGCCGAAATAGGCATCATCCTCGTTGCCAAGCCAGGGATCGGTCGCCAGCACCGGTTTGCCGTCATAGGCGATGAGGGTGGCATTTCCGACGGTTTTGACCCCGAGCATGGCTCCCCCTGTGCGCTGCGCACGCGCCTTGACTTTCAGCCGGCATCCGTGGGGCACCTGGCCGTGAACACCCTCGCGCAGCGGCCCCGCCTGACGATCAGCGACAACTCTAGCACGAAGCACTTTATGCGCCGGTATCGGTTCGCGAACAGGACTGACAATTTCTCGGTCCCGCCCGTCGGGCCTGGCTTTATCTTTGGGCTGACGCGCGCCGCACCTTGGCACTCCTATCCGCGCGGATGGCGCGGACAGCAATGGTGCCGGCTACAGGACTCGAACCTGTGACCCCCTGATTACAAATCAGGTGCTCTACCAACTGAGCTAAGCCGGCGCCGGTAACGGGGAGGGGTTTACACGGGGGAAAGGGGCTTTCCAACCGCCGGATTATCCACAGGGGGCGAAATCACGCCCGCCTGTTCCAGCCTGCCCAGGCCTCTTTCAAGGTGGCGGCTGAGACCTGGGGATGGGCGGGGCAGTCCTCGGCCTCGCAGCCCACCAGGAAGCGGCCGGCGCGGCGCACGGCCAGGGGCGGATCGGTGCCGCAGAAGGGGCAGGCCAAGGGGGTTGGAGACGCGACCGGCCGCCCGGCACCTTCGGCGCCCTGGGCGATGGCCTGCCACATGTTCATGGTTGAGGACTACAAGACTGCTTGCATAAAGTCAACAAGAGGACTTGCTTGTTCCCCGGTATACAGAACGCGGTAAAAACCGCTTAACCCTTAATTGGAACCGCATGCAACCCGTTCCTTAATCCTTTCGCCATGCTCGCGCACTACCGTCATGGCGGGACAGAAGACGGCAAGGTCTTCGGGAGATGGGACGCACCAATTCGGTCGCGATGTTGCTGCGGCTGGCGATCGGCACCCTGGTGCTGGTGCTGCTGGCCGTCTTCGCCGTGAGCGCGATGGATGCCTGGCAGCGCGAGAGCGACGCTTTCCGGGTGCATTCGGCCGCGCACATCTCGCAGGCCATCGTGGTGGCGCGCGAAGCGGTGCGGGTGGAAACCGGCGTGATCGATACCCTGATTGCGCGGCCGTCCGCCGCCCCGGTCCGCGATCTGGACGAACTCAGGCGCCTGCACGCCCGTTCCATGTCGACCATGGGCGAAGTGGAACGGGAGATCCGCAACAGCAACGGCATCGAAGTGCCGGCCTCGCTGGGCCACGCCCTGTCCCGTGCGATGGGCTACTTCGATACACGCTTCTATCCCGATACGCTCAAGGCCGTGCAGCAGCCACTGGCGGCGCGCCGCGCCGGCCTGCTTGCGGAACGCAAGACCGCCACCGATGCCATCCTGGACCTGATCGATGCCCAGGCCGCGGTTCTGTCGCGCGACATCGCCAGCATGGGGCCGCGCATGAGCGAGATGATGCGTATCGGCGACGTGGCCTGGCGGGTACGCATGGATGCCGGCAACCAGCGCGGCAATATCGGCGGCTTCATTTCCCGGCGCGCCATCACCGCCGTGGAGTTTCAGGGCCTCAACCAACAGGATGGCCGGGTGGATGCGCCCTGGGATTCGATCCAGACGCCGGTGCCCGGCATCGAACGCTCCCCAGGCATCGCCGCCGCCATCGCCTGGGCGAACCGGCTTTATTTCCGGGGCTATCGGGCCTTGCGGGCGCAGGTGCTGGACCAGCTTGAAGGCAACGCACCGCTCACCATCACGCGCGAGCAATGGATGGCCGCCACCAATCCGGCGCTGGCCAGCCTGATGCAGGTCAGCCGCGCCTCGTTGGAGGCCGCCGGCGATCTTTCCGACCAGAATCTGGCCCGGGCCCGCCGCGACCTGGCGCTGGCGCTGGGGCTGATGGGCTTTTCCATCGGGCTGGCGGCGCTGGCGGTGGTCATTGTGCTGACGCGGGTGATCTACCCCTTGCGTGTCATGACGCTTGCCATTCGCGGCGAAGGCGACATGGCCAAGATCGCCGAGCTGGCGCGGCGCGGCGACGAGATCGGCCAGTTCGCCCAGGCGCTGAACGGCTTTCGCCAGCATGCGGTGGAGCGCGAAAGGCTGGAGCGCGAGGTGCTGCGCAGCCAGCTGGCCAAGGAGGCGGCGGAGACCGCCAGCCGCATCAAGTCGGAATTCCTGGCCAATATGAGCCACGAGCTGCGCACGCCGCTGAACGCGGTGATCGGCTTTTCCGATGTAATGCTGGCCAAGACCTTCGGGGCCCTGGAGTCGCACTATGAGGAATATGCCCGGCTGATCCATGAGGCGGGCCATCATCTGCTCAGCCTGGTCTCCGACATTCTGGACCTGGCCAAGATCGAGGCGGGCCGCTTTTCCTGCGACTTCCGCCTCCTGGATCTGACGGATGCCGTGCGCGCCTGCCTGCCCATGATCGAGAAGCGCGCCGCCGAGCATGGCATCCGGGTGCAGGTGCATCTGCCCGAAGGCCCGCTGGATTTGGAAGCCGATGCCCGCGGCACCAAGCAGATCCTGATCAATCTTCTGTCCAATGCGGTGAAGTTCTCACGGCCCGGCGGCACGGTGGCTCTGACCTTGCGCGGCGTGGGAGACGAGGTCGAGATCGCGGTGCGCGACGAGGGCATCGGCATTCCCGACGATGTGATTTCGCGCATCGGCCAGCCTTTCACGCAAAGCGATGGCGATCCCATGCTGGCGCGCGAAGGCACCGGGCTGGGGCTGGCGCTGGTGAAGGCACTGGTCGGCCGTCACGACGGCCGGCTGGAGGTGCAAAGCCGCGAGAATGTCGGCACCACCATCATGGTGCGCCTGCCGCGCCGTCAGCGCGCCTCGGCGCGGGCGGCCTGATACGTCAGCCTTCGGAGCGCCGCTTGCTGGCGCTGCGCGGTGCGTCGCGCGTGGCGTCGCGCCAGGCATAGGCCAGGGCGCTGCCCAGAATCCCTGCGGCCACCGCCACGATCAGGCCAAGCTGAACGAAATCGAACATCTCTTATTTCCCCCTCGCGGCCGAAGCCGGAACCCCATATGTAGCAAAATATCCCTAATTGTATCTAATTGTCGCCAAAAAATGTAGGCAGTGGTCAATATCCTGTCGGAAAACGCAAAAACGTGAGCTCCGTCAATCCGTTCCGGGCTGGGAAAAGACCCCAGAAGCGCCTTATTGCAACCGGAACAGGGGGATGAGGGCCCCGTTCTCATCCCTGAACGGTGGTTCGAAGGGACCGCTTCAGTGATGGAGATTCAGATGAGGAGCTTTGCGAGAATTGCCGCCGCCGCCGCCCTTGTGATAGCCGCGGGCACGGCATCGGCCTATGCGGCCTGCAATGGCGACACCGGCAGCGAAACGGCAATGGGCGCGGTTTCAGGCGCGGCCGTTGGCGGCCTTGCCTCCCACAGCATCGCCGGTGCCGCGATCGGCGGCGTGGCCGGCGGGTTGATCGGTAACGCCATCGGCCAGTCCAACAATCGCGAGGATTGCCGGCGCGATGCCTATTACTACAACCACGACCGCGAGATGGCCTATAACGACTATTACCGCGATCATCGCGACTTCGACCGCTACACGACGGGCCGGCCGCCGGACTCCTATGTGGGCAATGACGGCTACGTCCACGACTATCCGGACGATTGACGTCCGCAGACATCGGTATCACGCGTAAAGAACCCGCCGCGGGCAACCGCGGCGGGTTTCTCATGGCTTGCGGACACCTGCAAAAGGGAGAAGGATTGCTGGACAAGCAGCACATCAAGGGACCGCATAGTGTCCCGTTCGCCTGCCATCGCTTCCGTGTCACGAGGCAATCAAGAACATAGGCAAGAACATAGGCAAGAACATAGGCAAGAACATAGGCAAGAACAT
>Ga0134125_10005578_pt1 | contig 14270 bp, 11 predicted proteins | sample KB31751_FD_96464 | JGI IMG/M metagenome (GOLD analysis project Ga0134125, IMG submission 96464) | Terrestrial soil microbial communities with excess Nitrogen fertilizer from Kellogg Biological Station, Michigan, USA - KB3-175-1 | ecosystem: Environmental > Terrestrial > Soil > Unclassified ... | reverse complement strand
TTATCTTCTCAGGCGCCCCGTCATCCTGAAGCTGCGGAACCTACACCATGACAAAAATCTGGTAGCCGTCCGCGGATTTTGCGCTTCTCGCGGACCTTCGCTAACCGTCAGGTTAGCGACCTTTAGCCGTCGGGCTAATGTCGCAAGAATATGCACACTCTTTGGAAGTTTTCGTTCCTTCCACACAACTCCTTTCCTCAAGTAAATCAGCAGTTTACGTTTTCGTAAGGACGCCGTGAGTTTGGCAGTCACCGTGCCCTAGCTGGGACAGGACGGTCTTGATTGCATCCAGTTGCGCCCGCTTCGTCAGCGCCTGCAAGTGATGCTTCAAGACACAGAAAGGGACGAACCATGAGAACGAGGGTTGTTCTTGCGTTTGTGGCTGTAGCGTGTGCACTCGGTGGAACTGCACGTCTGAAGGCAAACGGCGAATTTCCGGCCATGATGTCTATACATGATCCCAGTGGACAAATTGCCACGTTTACTTCTACCGGGACAATCAATATGGGAAGCGCTTTCTTCCAGAATCTGGGAAGCAATGGGCGCACCTGCGCTACCTGTCACCAGCAAAGCGATGCCTGGGGAGTTTCCGCCGAGCACGTTCGCGCGCGCTTCATGGCCACGCTCGGCTCAGATCCTATCTTCCGCCCAGTCGATGGCGCGGTGTGCCCAACTGCCGACGTCTCCACGTTGCGCGCCCGGGCCAGAGCCTACAGCATGCTTCTGAATAAAGGCTTGATTCGCGTCTCCATGCCGGTGCCACAGAATGCTGAATTCTCTCTGATCGCCGTGGATGATCCTTATCACTGCGCAACTGCCGATAATCTTTCGCTGTTTCGGCGTCCGCTGCCCGCGGCCAACCTGAGATTTCTTAGTGCGGTGATGTGGGATGGCCGCGAAAGCGCCAAAGGCCAATCCCTCGAAGCGGACTTGGCATCGCAGGCCGCCGACGCGACTATGGGCCACGCTCAAGGACAGCGTCCTACTGACGCCCAGATCCACGACATCGTCAATTTCGAAATGGACCTGCACACCGCACAGATACGCGATCATGATGCGGGAAAGTTGACCGCAGACGGCGCAACCGGCGGTCCTGAAGCGCTGTCGAAACAGGAATTCCATCCCGGAATCAACGACACATTTGGCGGCGATCCTAACGGGTCTGCATTCAATCCAGAGGCCTTCACCCTCTACTCGGCATGGAAGCACGCGTACTCAGGCGATGATGACGTCGATCAGGCTCGCCGCTCGATAGCTCGCGGAGAGGAACTGTTCAACACCTTCCCCATTGCGATTACCGGAGTAGGCGGACTCAACGATGCACTGAATCAGCCTGTGGTGATGGGCACCTGCACGAGCTGCCATGATTCACCTAATGCCGGAGATCACTCTCTCCCAGTTCCATTGAACATCGGAATCGTGGATGAAGCGCACCGCACCTCTGACATGCCTCTGTACACCTTTCAGTGCACGAACGGAGCCGTAGTGAAGCTGACCGATCCCGGGCGGGCGCTCATAACCGGCAAATGTTCAGATTTGGGAAAATTCAAAGGACCGGTCCTGCGAGGCCTTGCTGCGCGCGCACCATATTTCCACAATGGCATGGCCGCCGACCTGATGGATGCGGTGAACTTCTACGATCAGCGCTTCAATCTCCATCTAAACCGGCAACAAAAGAAGGACCTGGTTGCATTTCTGAAGACGCTCTGAGCCTGGGTTGGCGTGAAGCAAGTGGGTTTGCGAATACCACTTGCTTCAGGCCCTCCGTAAGGCGCGAAATCGTTTTGATGCATAATATATTCCTGAAGGGACTTTGCCGTGTCCAGTACAGCTTTGGTTTCGATTCAGGAATATCTTGAAACGGCTTATCGGCCGGACCGGGACTATCTTGAAGGCGAGCTCTTAGAGAGGAACTTCGGAGAACTCGAACACAGCCTGTTGCAAACGGCAGTTGCGACCTGGTTCTGGACGCGCAGAGAAGAATGGAAGGTACTGCCCCTTGTAGAACAACGTCTACAGGTGGCTCAAGCCAGATTCCGCGTTCCCGATATCGTAATTTTGCGTTCTGAACAGCCGCGTGAAGCGGTGATTACAATCCCACCTCTGCTGATCATCGAAGTTCTTTCCAAAGACGATTCGCTACGCAGCATGCGAGAGCGCGTCGATGATTATCTTAGGTTCGGCGTGAAGCACGTCTGGATTCTCGACCCGGCCACAAAACGCGCTTATGTCTGCACACCTACGTCTTTCCAGGAACCAGAGGTAGGTGTACTCGCAGTTGCGGAAAGTAAAGTTCGTATTGTGCTCAGCGAAATCTTCTCTCAACTGAACACTTAGACGAAAGTGGCTGCTTTTTATCCGAGCGCTGGACACTCAAGGGCGACTCCTGAGAAGTGATTCTTCTGTCGCACTTGCGCAACACCCGGGCGAGGGCGCCCGATTCCACGTTGCAGTGACTATTCCGCTACGTAGCTGATCTCCAACCTGCGTACAAGCTTGCAGGCGAGCGCGAGGACGAATGCTGCCAGAACGATGGGGCCGAGGATTGCCGCTGCTATGCTGACGGGCTCGCTGACCACGGTGAACAGCGCCATCAGTCCGTCGGCTGGGATCGAAACCGGACAGAGCTGCTTCAGGTAATAAGTCACGCTGAATCGCTGCACCAGCGACGGCAGCACGGGAGTGAATGTCTCCCATCCAAGCACGAGCAGCGCCGGGATGATGGGATTCTTAAGCAGCAGGCTCAACATGAGGAATACCGCGCCGTAGCCGATGCAGGCCAGCACGGTGACTCCCAGATAGGCGCCAAGCTGTCCCATTCCAGGACCATTGAAAACGTAATACTGGCCTGCCGGACCGAAGTGGCCATACATCATCGCGAACGAGGCAAACACTCCGAGGCCAAACAGCGTTACCGAAGTGACCACGCCGCCGGCGAATTTTCCCAGCAGCAGCACTTCCCTTTTTACCGGCGCCAGAAAATAGTAATGCAGACTTTTTTCAATTACTTCTCCACGGAAGAGCCAGGTAAATATCCCAAGACAGCCGAAAAAGATGCCGAAGCGCAAATAGAAAAATTGGAAGATGCCGGCCAGAACTTCGGTGTCGGTATGGATCGAGCTTGCGCCGGCGCGATCGAAGATCGCGTGCAGGGTGATTACGACGAACGGCGCAAATGCCAGCAGGTAGATCCAGATCCCTCGTCGCGAAAGGAAGTTTTTGCGCAGGTCCATGCGCAGGATGGCTGCAACCTGGCGCGTCCATAGTTCCCAGGGCTGCTCTGCGAACTTTTTGCGTAACTCAGCCAATCGCGTCATATCGTCTTGTTCTCCGCTCCAATCAGGTATTGATAGACGGAGTTCACGTCATCATCTGCGGGAGCGACTGTATCCATGGCAATGTTGTCCTTCACCACCAGCTCATTGAGCAGAAGATAGAAGGCGTCGGCGTCGCGCGTGCGGACGAGCACGCCTTTGCCGTCGTCGTTGAGTTTGGCTTCCACGACGTGATCCTGGGCAAAGACCCGCGAGGCCAGCAGGTTCGGGTCGGAGCAGCGTACGAGAATCTGCATGGGATGCTCCTTCACCTCGGTACGCACGGCGTGAATCTGACCCTCGGCAACGATGTATCCGCTGCTCACCAGGATCACCTGGTCAGACATCTTGTCCACTTCGTGCAGGATGTGGCTGGAAATAATGACGTGCAGTCCTTGCTTTCCGAGCGCCTGAAATAATTCCAGCGATTCCGCGCGAGCCATAGGATCGAGCCCGTTCAGCGGTTCGTCCAGAATCAGCACCGTGGGATGGTGACAGATCGCCTGCGCCAGGCGGATACGCTGGCGCATTCCTTTGCTGTATCCCGCGACTTTGCGGTTCGCCGCTTCGGTCATGCTTACGCGCTCGAGGGACTCGAAAGTCAGGCGGGTGGACTCACGATCGTCGAGTCCATGCAGCCGCAGCGTGTTGTACACGAAAGAAAATCCAGTTACCCCTTTGGGAAACGAATCGAACTGCGCGCAATAACCTACGCGGCGAAAGAGTTCTTCCGGCTTGTCTGGCGAGATTCCCAATACGCTGATGCGCCCCTGCGTGGGACGAATCAGGCCAGTGATCAGGTTCATCAGCGTTGTTTTGCCGGAGCCGTTTGGTCCGACAAGTCCGGTCACACCGGGCGGGATCGAGAGGTTCACGCGATTCACGCCCAGCACTTCGCCATAGAACTTTGAAACGTTCTCGAGAATGATGCGGTTTTCGATGGCGCTCATCCTCGCACCACCTCGCGCGCTTTGAGCCTGCGATTCAGCAACAGGAGCGACAGCCCGCAGGTTGCGCCGACCGTTCCCCATGCGCCCCATAATGGGAGTCCCAGCATGTTCAGGCCTTGCGCAGTGGACATGGGCACGCGAAATAGTCCCACCCAGATCAGCTTGACTGCATACAGGACGTCAAAGAGATGTCCCCAGTTGGTTCCCAAAGTGATGTTGATTGCTCCCCCGAACGCAGGCCCCACGAAGAAGAAGGCCAGCATGCAGGCGCTCGCCGCAACTCGCCACTTGAGCCATGCCGAGACTGCCAGGGCTACGAGTCCCACAATGGCAATCCACATCCAGGACGCGATAAAGATGGCCCAGGCAAGCCAGAGATGAGACCACACCCATCCGTTCCCTTCAAGCCCGGCCTGAAGAGCAAAAAGAATCAACATGGGAATCCACGTGACCACCGAGAGCAAGGTCGCAATCACCAGAAACTTGCCGGAGACATACTCAGTCCGTGATAGCGGACGTCCCAGGATCAACGGCAAGGCGTTGTTGGCCAGGTCGGAAGCTATCAACTGTGGTCCTTGCCAGGTGACCAGGAGAAACGAAATCCAGGCATCGGCTGCGAGGAAAGCGAGGAAAAAATAGTTGTTGATCTGCGCGGTATCAGGTCCGCCGCGGATTTGCAGCGCCGCGCGCAGTCCAGCGCTGTGGGCAAAATAGATGAGTGCAAACGCCAGCAGGAATGGAACGAAGCTCAGCACGAATGCTGCAGTGAACATGCGCGAATCGAACATGCCGGAGAAGCCGTAGCGGGTAAGCACCAGGAAGCGCCGGCGGTCTGACGTGACGCCGCCCTGGTACGGGCGATAGCTGCGCTTATAGACTGCCATTGCGCGCTCCTACTTCTTCCATGGCCTTGAGGAATATGTCTTCGAGCGAATCGCGGCGATAGTTCATGCGTCGAATCTGCACCTCACGCTGCGCGGCGATCTTGTACAGCTCGCGAATTTCAATGGTCTCCGGCAGCACTACCTTCATTCTTCCTTTTCCGAAGAGCGCGCATTCGCAGCCAAGCTGCTGCACCGCATCGGCGAACGCATTGTCTTCTCCGTGAGTTTCCAGTTCGAGGAACTTGCGGTTCATTCGCCGCTCTTCTTCGATGTTGCAGATTCCCGCAATATTTCCGTCGCGCAGGATGATCACTTCATCGCAGCACTCGTCTATGTCGCGCAGCAGGTGGGAAGAGATCACGACATGCATGTCACCGGAATCGCGGATCTCGCGTATGAGCTGAATCATGCGCGTGCGCGCCGGCGGGTCAAGCCCATTGGTCGGTTCATCCAGGAATACCAACTTGGGACCATGGGCGATGGCCTGCGCCAGCTTGGCCAACTGCTTCATGCCCAGCGAATACGTCCCAACCTTGCGATATCGGACCTCGCCAAGGCCGACGTAGAAGAGCGCTTCATGCGCTCGTTCCAGCGCCTGGCGGGAAGGTAATCCGGAGAGCTCCGCCATGTAACGGACGAAGTGCACGCCGGTCATGCTGGAGATGAAAGCGTCGCTCTCGGGCATGTAGCCGATCAGTGCGCGCAGCTCGCGACTGTGCGTCCCAATGTCTTTCCCGAAAATGCGCGCGGTACCCTGAGCCGGCGGATAGAAGCCGAGCAGCGTGTTCAGCAGCGTGGACTTGCCCGATCCATTAGGACCGAGCAAGCCAATGCAGCGTCCGTAAAGTTCGCCTTTGAGCTGCTTGAGGACGGCGCGATCCCCAAAACGAACTTCGAGCCCGTCTAATTGGATTACCGCCGGCATGCTGTTCACTACGGAGTCACGCTCCTCGGAGTTCCCGATTTCAACTGGTTCAGCAAAGCAGTGATGGTGAGCGTCTTCAGATCGAGTCCCAATGTCTTGCTGCTGCTGGAAAGCTCGATCCCATTCTCGTCGCCGTAGGCGCAGATGATGGATGGCTCGCTGTTCGAAACCAGGGTCTGCATCGATTGCAACTGCGAGGCGCTGAGCTGGCCCGCAATGGGAGCGATTACCGGCGCAAGGTTCTGGTAAATCAGCCCGGAAACATTCGCGTGCTGATCCGCCGGGAACAATGCCCGGAAGCTCTCGGAATGCGAAATGCTGTCGCCATTGGAGCGCGTGCGCAGAGACTCCTGCACCAGCGCCTGACTGGCGGCTGCGACCATATAGCCGTCAGAGAACGTGTAATGCACCTCGAACGGAACCACAGGATCCAGCGAGCGGATCGCGTAAAACGTCTTGCCATCCACATCTGCCTGCTCGAGTTTCATTCCGGGACGGCCATTCCGCGCCGTCTCCCGGTTCGCTGCGTCCACCAGGTGTCCGATGCTGTACTCCAGGCGATTCGGATCGTACACCTCGACGATCAGCTTCCATGACGGGGTAGGAAGCAGTGGACCATCCAGCGCAACTGCGGCTTCGCCTCCAAGCGATGCTGCCAGGTCATTGCGCACATCGATGTTCAGCTCCGCCTGCGCCTTGGCCAGCGAGTCAGCCGCGTCAGCATTTCCCCGAGCGCCGATCGCGAGAATATCGTCAAGCATCAGAGCAGGGTTCTTGGACACAAAAGCTCCTACGGCCGAAGCATTGGGAGTGATGAAGTCCAGCGCCCCGATTGGAGCAGGTGCAGCCAGCCACGAGGCAATTCCGGTACGTGCGCCGTTGAAGCTCAGCTCCGCGGTATTAGAAGCTTTACCATCGTAGTCCTTGCGCTGAGCGATCAAGTATTTTGCATTCGCAAATCCAGTACTCTCCAGCATCTCTTCGTGATGGGCGCCCTGAGTGCCTCCCGCGTGGTAACTTTCGATTTGCTCGAGGTTCACCGCAAGCAGCAGGCCAGCGCCGGCCGCGTATTCAGACGTGATGCGCTTGCCGAAATCGCTCTCGGCAAATCCAGTCCCGCCGGACGACCGCGACCAACGGCTGTTGATCTCCGTCAGCGTTCCCACATTGGGCGAGGCCGCCACAAACTCAGGCGCGATGAGGACGTAGAGTCCATGCCCGTTGGTCTGGCCGGCGCCGCTCAAATCCTCCGGTGAGAGCAGTTGCAAATCCTGCGGCGCTTTGTTCTGCTGCATCTGGGCGATAAGAAATTCGCGCAATCCAGGCCGCGCAATCTGGGCCATCACCAGGATGGCGCCCTGGTGCGAAGGTCCGCCGGTCGCGCTGAACACAATTTCGCGGCCGAGGTATTGACTCAGGTTGTGGACGGTTTCAATCGCGCGGTTGAAATCGGCTCCGCCATCGGCGCGGCCTGGTCCTTGCTGCTGCCACCAATCCCGCAGGATCGCGCTTTGCGATAGCTGCTGCTGGAACAGTTGGTTGGCTTGCGCCAGGGCTTCTCCGTAATTGGGAATGCCGGCATAGACCACGCTGCCATCCGGCACGAACTGCAGCAGCCGGCTTTCATAGCGAAGGTCGGGCAGCTTGATACCTTCAATGTTTTTCTGCAGCTTGGAGAACTCTGCCAGGAGGGCAAGATATTTATCGAAATTCTCGCTCCAGGCAATCTCGTCCCGAACTGGGACTGCGCCCATGCTGGCGTTGGTGGTGACCTGGTCGCCGGCATGGAGCACGGCATCGCCGCCTGCCTGGGCAACGTTTACTGTGCCTTCGATCACCGACACGCGCGATCCCTTGATGCCGGAGTTTACCGAGAAGATGGTGCCGGTAACGGCCACACGCGCGTCAGAGGTCCGGACATAAAGATGCCCGCTGCGCCGCTTGGCCGCCTGCACAATCACGGCTCCGCGGCCGAGGTTCACGGTAGTATTTCTCCATCCCACGTTGACGAACAGTTCGCTGCGACCGTTCATTTCCACCAGCGACCCATCGCGCAGGCGCAGCATGGCATGCGAGCCGGACGCCGTGCGCACGGTTTCGCCTTCTGTGAACTGATCGCCTGGATTGGCACGATGTTCGCCCGAAGCGTCCACGCGATAAAGCGTGCCTTGTACCGACTCGAGTGACGCGCGATAGCCTGATGGAGCCAGCAAGCCGCTGCGTCCAATGGCAATGCCGACAACGGCGGCAATCACGATCGTCGCCGCCAGAGCATACTGCCCAAAACTCCAGCGATGCGGACGCAGCACGGAATCGGCACGCCACGGCAGAACACTGTCTCCGCTCTTGTCGAGCTTGGCGTGAACACGGCAGGAAGCGCACTCGCGCAGGTGGTCGGCCACCAGCATGGCACGCGCAGGAGCAAGACGATGAGCCTCGAAGTCCGGCAACAGACGCAGCACGTCGGCGCAGCCTTCAATGCGATTGAGCGGAGCAACCGTGGCTTCGACGCCTACGGCCTGGCTGATTCGCTGCCAGACATTGGTTATGGCCGTCTGCTCCGCCTGCGGGTCGGCCTGGTCGGCGCGAACCGCAGCAATGGCCTGGTCGAGAATAGAATTCGGATTGGTATGAATGCCCTTCATTTGTTGCCTTCCATATAGGCGCGGAAGTCTTTTTTGAGCAGAGAGCGAGTGCGGTGGAGAGTGACTGCGACAGTCGCGCGCGTGGTCTTCATCATTTTGGCGATTTCGCTGTTGTCGCGGCCTTCGATGTAGCGGAGCACGAACATCTCCGCCGGTCGCGTACCCAGCTTGCCCACAGCCTGGCGCAGCCAGCGCCGCAACTCCAGCGGGCTGTACTCGCCTTCGCCGCCTGACGAGAGTTCCAGCGGACGCGAAATTTCCGCGTCTTCCAGCGGCATGTTCTGCGCGTCGCGCCGCATGCGGATTAAATCCAATGCCGCATTGACGGCTGCGCGATGCAGATATCCGCCGATGTTCTGGATGTCCTCGCCCATCTCTCCAAGTTCCCGCCGCGCGAGTTTGAGGAAAACGCTTTGTACTACGTCCTCAGAATCGCTGGCACTGCCGGTAACCCGATACGCCGCTCGAAAAACGCGTTCCTTGTGTTCCAGGAAGACGCGCTCAAGCGACGCTCGCTCCAGCACGTTACGGTCGGTCTGCGCCGGCCTTGCTATCTGTCGGTCCATTGCCGCTGGCAATACTGCCTCCACGTGCCCATCTCCTCTGCCGGTCTGCCCGATCCATTCGGATCAAGCTGATTCCGTGCATTCCAGAGACGGAAGGAAATGGGATTAATTAACAGATCCTGAAAGATAGAACGAATTCTGGCCGGAGTTCGTTCATTTTACGAGGGAAATCAGCGAATTCGAATACTGGAGAAGATAACGGACTGCTCCTCCATCTGAGCTTTATGTTGTTTCCACGCCAAAATTGCAACTATCCTGATGCCAATGAGCGATCTGAAATTGCACCTACCGGGTACAGAGGAAGTTGCCATAGACGACCCAACGTCAGTGGCCATTGACCGCGGTATCGCGGATGCCGATTCGGGCCGCTCTGTACTCATCGAAGAAGTGCGAGAGATGATTCCAAAGTGGATTTCCAAATTCGAATCACAAAAGAAGTGCTAGCCGATTTTGAAGAAATCCTGGAATATTCGTGGACGAACTTTCCCGCCGAAGCGGAACAATTCGGGAATGCTATCCTCAGCCACCTCGAAATATTAAAGAAATTTCCTCACATCGGAAATCCGGTAGCGCGTCGGGCCGGGTCTGTCGTTTCTGCATTTCTGGCATGGAGCTAAAAAAGCTTCCTGTGCGTGAAGAGACACCTAAGGGCTGACCTCCCGGTTTTGTCAGCTCAAGACCTTTGCAGGGACACGCAGTTCTTCAATGCAGAAAGCCCTGCATTTCCTTGTTGAGGATTCGACCAACTGCTTCCTGAATGACTGCCGAACTGCGCAACGGCGACATTAGCGAACGAAGTTGTACCTGAATCGACCGAGCTGGATTTGCTGCAAGAACCTGGGCACGCACCTTCGCTGCAATCGCAGGGTCAAAGCCTTCGCTGATGAGTACCCCGGCGCCGTCCAGGCGTTGAATCCAGACTTCGCCTTCGTTGGTTCGGAACGCGGTGACGTTCTGCGCATCGCAATCTTCGCCGCGCCCGCATTTCACTTCCTTCACCGTTTCGGGAGTGACTTTGGCATAGCGCTGTGGAAGATAATCGGCATAGATCTTTGCGAAAATGTCGGCGGCGTCATCTGAGTCCCAGCGGGAGAGATACAGCAAGCCGATTTTTGCCGTGCCCACAAGTTTGGGATCTTTGCTGCCGGCAGCGTAGTAGGCTCCGCCGCGCCAGGCTTCGGCCATCTTCTCGCCCGATTCTTTATCGGCGTATTGTTCGACGAGAATCCTCGTATCGAGCTGCCCAATCGAGCCTTCATCGTATTTTTCGTATGCCGTGCCCAAAGCCGGTTGCAAATCGGGAAGCACCAGCCACTGCGCCGGCAGGCTCTTCAAATACGCCGCGATGTCGAGGACTTCATGGGTGTCCTGCGGCGGCCGGCGAAATGCTCCGGTAAATGCTGCGTCTTTCCCGTTCTTGTTGAGCAATGTCGCTTCAAACGTGAGTCCGTCGCCGTAAGGAAAAACCAATGATTCCCGAATCATCAGCGGCGCCTTTTGCAGCAGGGGGAACTCGCTGTTCGAAGTCATCGCCGAGCGCATCATCTCCGCAACTTGCGGAGCTTCTGCCAGGGTGTGCCCGGAGCCGCGCAGCATGTAATCGACGAGCGTCACCATGCCCTGCCCTTCGGCGACGGCACTGCGGGCGGTGGATGCCTCGTCCTCGTCAAACGTGAAGGCATCATTGTCTCCCGTTTTGGGAGACTTGGGACTCTCCCACGTCTTCAGATCGAAGTTCTGGTCCTGAAGAGCGTGAGTCAGCTCATGAGCGAGCACCGGCTTTTGCGCGTCGGCCGTGAGCCAGTCGAGTAAATACATCTTTTTGGTCTTCACGTCGTAATAGCCGGCCACCTGTTCCTGTAGAAGTTGAATCAGAAATTTGTGCAGATCGAATTCGCGCGGCAGCAGGCCGAATTTCTTGAGCACGATCTCGGATCGCTCCAGCCGCTTCGCGTCTTCGTCTTCGCTCATCTTTTCATCGACGTACTTAGCCACCTGCTCGCGGCTGGCTAATTCGCCGGTCACCTTGCGCTTGACTGGATATCCGGTGTCCTTGCTGAGCCAGTTCAATGTGTCGTCGATCGAAGCAAACAGCTCCTGAGCTTCCTTGGGCGTGATCTTCTTTTCCGCCGGAGGAGCAGCCGGCTGCACCTGCACGCCGATGTCGCCAGTTCCCGGCTTGGCCTGCGGATTTGATGTCTTAGGAGTCTGTTGACCCGCTGCGAGAGGAAGGCAGAAAAGAAACGCGAGAAAACAGTTGAGCACCCGGTGGGCTGAGAGCAGGCGAAACCAGACATTACACATATCGATGATTGGATGATACTGGCTGCGCGTATCGCGTTGCCAGCATTTCAATCGTCCGGAGGAGAGCCGCACCCTGGTCGAACCGAATCGCTTCCCAACCTTTTCACGGTGAATTAAACCCTTCGCGGGAGACTTCAGTACGCGGCCTGCTGCTCAGTGCAAGTTCGATATGGGGCAGCACAAAGTGAGATCAATCTACCCTTCCAATTACTCACTGCGCAGCGCCAACATTGGATCCAAACTGGCAGCTCTGCGTGCCGGTATGTACATGGCGACTACCGATACCAGCGCCAACACCGCAGCAATTGCAGTGAAGGTGAAGGGATCGCTGGTACTCACTCCGTACACCAGGCTGACAAAGAACCTTCCGGCGGCAAATGCAAATCCTGCTCCTAGAATGATTCCAGGGATCACCAGCTTCAGGCCTTGCACGAGAATCATGCGAACAACATTACCCCGCTCTGCTCCGAGAGCCATGCGCACGCCGATTTCGCCGCGCCGCTGCGCCACGGTGAATGACATGACTCCGTAGAGACCCGCGATCGCAAGCACCAGAGCCAGGCCCGCGAACAAAGCGAGCAGCCCGCTACGGAAGCGTGAAGGCGCAAATGCCTGATCAAGAACGTCGCTGAGCGGCCTGAACTCGATCGCGATCTCCGGATTCAAGTGGTGAGCTTCGGTTGCCAGAGTTGCTGCGCTTCCCTCACTTCCGCGAACAAGTATGCTCATGCTCGAAGCGGGCCCGGGATGCTGCATGTACGGCATGTAAATATACGGATATGGCGGTTTCTCAACGCTTACCTGCCGCGCATCGCCGACTACGCCGACGATAGTCATGAACGGCGGATGCATGCTGTCGTACCCGGTCTTCAGCCGATGTCCAATAGGATCCTCGCCAGGGAAGAAGCGCCGGGCAAATGCCTGGTTGACGACGCACGTCTGCTGCCCATCGAACTGGTCACGATCGTCGAAGTGCCGTCCCCTGACCAGAGGGATTCCCAGAACGGAAAAGTATCCAGGACTCACGGCCATGAATCCAGCGTCCTGGGCAGCAAAATCGCCAGGCTGCGGATCGGGCTTGCCCTCGATGAAAAATAGACCATCGCTTCCCCACTGGTTTGGTAATGCGCTGGTGGCCGCAATGGCCTCGACCCCGGGCGTAGCTGCGCCCTGCTGCAGCAAATTCGTGTAGAACTGCACGGCATGGCGCTCGTCCTCTGGCGTGACAGCGGGGAATGACAGGTCCATGACTGAGATATCTTGCACCCGATATCCGGGATTCACCGCGCCCAGCGCCAGCAAGCTGCGAATCAGGATGGCCGACCCGATCAGCAGGGCCATCGACATAGCGATCTCCGCCACGACAATGGAGCTGCGCAGGCGGCCCATGCCGCTGCTCATCACCCGTGAGCTGCCGCCGGAGTGCAGGGCGCTGTTCACGTCCACATCCGACGCCTGATAGGCAGGCGCGAGTCCAAAAAGCACGGTGCACAGCAGCGAAACAGCCACTGCGAAAAAGGCGACACGCCAATCAAGGCTCACGGTCCTGGCTTGCGCCAGCATCTCCGGCGAGAAGTGAGCGAGCAGTTGCGCCGACCACCAGCCCAGCAGTAGCCCCAGAATGCCGGCAGGAACCGCGAGGGCCAGGGCTTCAGCCAATAACTGGCGCACAATGCTGCCGTGCGATGCCCCCAGGGCGGTGCGGATGGCAATTTCCTGTCGCCGCATTGTGACCTTGGCCAGCAGAAGATTGGCGACGTTCGCGCACGCGATGAGCAGAACCAGAGCCACCGCGCCCAAGAGCAGATACAGCGTCGTGCGAACCTTCTTCACCAGTTCGTCATGCAGCGGAGTCACCGCCACTGATTTCTTCGCATCGTCGTTGGGATAGGCCTTGGCCAAGCGTGAACCAATGGTTGTCATCTCCGCCTGTGCCTGGGCAAGGCTGACGTTCGGCTTTATCAGGCCGACAACCCTGAAGTTGTGTCCGGTGCGCGAGGCTCCCCAGGGAGAGACCAGGAAGTCATAATCGGGAATCCAGATTTCGCTCTCTTCGGGGAAGGCAAATCCGGCAGGCATTACCCCAACCACAACAAACTCGTGTTGCTCCAGCTTCACGATCTTGCCCAACGCCTGCCGATCACCATGAAAGTTGCGATTGAAAAAGCTCTGGCCCACCACCGCCACCGGCGTTTCCGGCTGCTGCTTGTCCTGCTCGGTGAAGGTGCGTCCCAGAATGGGAGCAACTCCAAAAACATTGAAGAATTGCGCCTGGGCGACGGCGGCATTCACGCGCTGGGGAATGCCATTGGCGAAGACGTCGTTGCGTCCATCGTAGTAGAACGCCATCACGTCGAAGCTGTTGCTTTGCTGCTTCCAATCGAGAAAGTCGGGCAACGACACCTGGCCGGTATTGCGCGATTGCAGCCACAAAGTCTGGAGCGCCACAATGCGATCAGGATTTTTATACGGCAGCGGGCGCAGCAGCACCGCGTCCACCACGCTAAAGATGGCAGTGTTCGCCCCGATGCCAAGCACAAGTATGGCTAACGCAACCAGGGTGAATGTCGGATTCTTCCATAATGAGCGCGTTGCCGCGCGGAGATTCATCGAGGCCCCCGGTTATGGTGAGATGAACGGCGATTCCGCATTATGGACGATGAGGACGGAGTTATGTAAGCG
>Ga0134125_10005577_pt1 | contig 14270 bp, 25 predicted proteins | sample KB31751_FD_96464 | JGI IMG/M metagenome (GOLD analysis project Ga0134125, IMG submission 96464) | Terrestrial soil microbial communities with excess Nitrogen fertilizer from Kellogg Biological Station, Michigan, USA - KB3-175-1 | ecosystem: Environmental > Terrestrial > Soil > Unclassified ... | reverse complement strand
GGTCGCCCACAGTTCGCGCGATTGACACTGCGGCGGTCACGGGCTCAGATTCACCGGTGGCAAGCATCTTGCGATCCACGGCAGGCAAAGCGCGAGCCCTGTATTCCTGCTCCTGCTCGGTTTCAATCGATGCGCAGATGGCGTGCACTCCGTCGCGCGGCTCGGCGCGCGAGCAGTGGAGCGCTCGCATTACCGTGACGCCCGGCCACTTCTGCCCGTCGTAGCGCCGGTGCATCTCACGAACCAGCCAGGTCGCATCCGCGTCCGAGTTGCACATGGCCTTTATTTCAGCGCCAATAAAACCACGAGCTGCGGCTTCCGCCGGGTAGAAATCCATTCCGCCGGCCAGCATTTCGGCGTACATGATGCCGGCCTCCTCCGAGAGAACAGGCGGTTTTGGTTTTGACTTTGGCTGTGGTTTCCGCAGGATCTGCCCACGAAGGCAGCCGCACCGCCGTAGCCCGGTTTCGGTTTCCGTCCACGCGCCAGCGAATGGCGCGCATTTCTCACATGGATCTGGTAGTGGTGTCATCGAGATTTCTGAAAAGTCCTGCTATCTGAACTGCTTCTTCACGCCGACGCTGGTTTCGATCCACGAACTGCTTCGGGCCGTCACGCGCAGGCGACAAAGCCCGGCACCGATTACGCCACGTTGCCAGCCAATTCGACTTCCGTCCCTTGGACCCTGGAAGAGCGACCCAGTAATCCCGAAATTCGGCGAACACCCGTTCCGCTTTTGCCCGGTCAAAGCCGCAGCTAGTCAGCGCGAACTCCGCCCACTCATCAGGCAAAACCTCGATAGTGAGCCGTGCCCCCTTTTCGGAATTCTCTTTTGCGGGAACGAGGGCGAGCGCGGGACGGTCAGACGGAGGAGCTTGCGAAGCAAGCGAAGCGATGTCTTTTTCCCCTTCTGTTCCATTCCCTTTCCCTTTCCCTTTCCCTTTCAATGGAGGATTTTCCGCATCATCCGTTGGAATCTGACGGATTTCGTCAGGTTGTTGATTCTCCTGGGTTAACTGTTCCACCCACCCAATTGCGGCGAGTCTTGGAAGCACTTCTTCGAAGATCGAGACAGGCAGCCTGGAGATGCGCGCAAGGGCTTTTGCGGTCCCGGTACTCGACTCCGGAAGATTCCCGCGGACCGTCTGCCTCGACGCGATCTCGAGGATTGCCAGCCATGCTCCAAGGTGCGCGGCGCCGTTCGGATGGTCGACCAGTTCGGTGTAGCCTGCGCCCTCCATCTTGTTCGGTACTGGAACCCAATCCAGCCGCTTCAGCTCCTTGGTTTTGGAGTTCTCGAAATTCTTGACCCAGTTGGCAACCCGGAACATCAGAACGGGATCCTCCCGAAGTCGATGGCATACTCGGATGCCGTCCCAGGGAGAGCCGCGGCGACCGCAAGGACTTCAAACTGGAACCGGAGCGGCCGGATGAAGCGAGGAAGCATCCACGAAGGAATCTGGGCCTGATCATGTAGTTCGGGCCCCGCGTGGCGTTCCCATTCGTTCAGCCGGAGAAACTCGTCAAGCAATTGGTCCTCTTCGAACGGGAGATTCTCCGTGCCACCGGGCGCGCGCTTCACAACGCTCAGTGAGCCGTTATCCAACAGATATAAGAGGCCGCAGTCGTGTGGAACCTCCGCTGCCGTAACGAGCCCGGCGGGAACGACAAAATAGAACTCAGTACAGAACCGGAGAACCGAGCCAGTCTTCTGTGGGGTGCGCAGTTCGTTCTTGAAATCTGCGTAAGCGGACTTGATTTCGAATCCGATTACTCTCTTCCCGCCGCGCGATATTGAAAGAACGTCGATGCGCCGGGAGCCAAACCGAATTTCCTTTTCGGCACTCCACCTATTCCCATGATGGGACCGAAGCAACTCGCTACGGATGCGATCCGTAATAGCCCGACGCGTATGACCGTTCGACTCAAGAGCACTTTTTGTTTGGTTTGGCATTTGTGGTGTGGTGTTCCTTGCTCCCGTCGGGGGCCGGCCGACAGGGCCATGCCCCTTCCCGCAGAATCCCCGCAAAACGGACGTGATTGGGCGCGTTTCCCGCGATCTACCCGCAATCGCCGCCGAAACCGCAGCGCGTAAAAACTGTTTGTAAACTGATGAAGGAATGGACTTTGCTCAACGCGGCCAGAACAGGGCGGTGAAATCCGGTCCTTTACTTTCAACGCGCACTTAAGTCCAATAGAATTATTGCATGGCCCTGTTTTATTGGGGTTCTGAAGACTTTCCCCGCAAAATCCACGCAGAACCGACACGACTTTGGAGGTCATTGAATCCCTCCCATAACTTTCCCCATGAGCGCCTCGACCACCTTCGCCCGTGCCGCCAGGTCGCTTTCGTCCTCGACGTAATAGCGGTCGTTCGTCGTCTTGTCGGCGTGCCCAAGCTGCGACTGTGCCAGATCGGTATCCTGATTGGATTCCCGCCGGAACCAGGTGTTATGCATTCGACGGAATGTGTGCGCTCCGAAACCCTCGTAGTCGATCCCTATCTCCTCGGCCGCGCGCTTCAACTCGTAAATCACGATGTGATAGAGCACCGGGAAAACAAAGTCGCTATCCTGCGCGCCAGCCGGCCGCGAGAGCTGCAGGTAGCCTGGAGGGATGGGCGGAAGCGTGCGCCGCGAGTTCTTGTTTTTGCCTCCGGGGTTCAGGTTCCCGTATTTGTCTCGGGATGCAACAACTCGAATCACCTCCCCGATCTCTGACCACTTCAGCGCGAGGCACTCGGAGATCCGGACGCCGGTTCCAACAAGCACAATGACTATGTCGCGGAACATCGGCTTTAGCTCGCCCAGATACTTATGGAATTGCTCGATCGTTGGCAGCGTCTTCGCCCGCGGCGCCTTTGCATAGTGCCGTGGCCGCTTGATCAGGGCCATCGGGTTCGCCTGCGTCGTATATTCCAGCCGCAGCGCAGTATTCCAGACTTGCGTGAATACGCGACGGATGTGGGTAACGGTGGTCTCGCGGTACTCCCCGGCTAGATCGCGCACCCATTCTTCGACACTCTTAACCCGGATATCGCAAAGCCGGACCGCGCCCCACTTTGTCCGGAGATGTGTTTCTGCGCGGGACTCGTATACTTCCTTGGTTGTTACAACGACGTCGGCGCTCTTGAGCCAGGCGTCGAGCACCTCGGAGAACTTTACCTGGCTCTGAACGATCTCCTGCGTCCGGTTCAGGTCTGCGACCATGGAGGCCATCTTCGCCCTGGCCTCGCGCTGTCCCATTTCCGAGCAATAGCCGATGTGGTACGGCTTCTCCACACGCCTCCGCTGGCCGGGTCCGGTGCGCACGTCCACGTACCCACGAAACCACCAGCGATCCATTTTCCCGTCTTTTGTGCGGCTACGCCGCAGCTTCATACCACCCTGTCCACGCCTGCGTGCCAACGCCTCGCCCTCCTGAGGAGGCAGTATGTCACGTCGGATCAGCCGATTCTCCGGGTCGAGTCCTGGGCGTCACGGCGCCGGTCTAGAATGGCTTTGCTTGCTTCGTACGATTCGTCGGATTCCACGGGCGGAACGCTGTCATTCTTCTGTACCGGCCTGCCAGCCGACAGTTCCTGCAAATCTTCAAATTCGAGAAGGGAAATGGGCTTTTCGGATTCCGCTGTGTTGCTTCGCATTCTGTTCTCCTGTCATTCATGTGAACCTTTCTTCGGATTTAGCTGTGGCTCGGACACACTAGAATCCGCCGGGTCGTCTTCTCCGTCGAAGCACATACAGGTGATCGGTTCCGGCTCAACGAACATCTTGAGTTGATTGCGGTCTGCCTCGATAACCTGCGTCCATGACCAATGCCGACCAAGCCCCTTAACAAACAACCCGGTGGCGTTCCTCTCCATTGCCGTCGCTCTTTCAAAGAGGTCTGGATGGTCTTTCGCAAGCCTCACAATCTCGTGTGGCTTTGAACTTGGACAGAAGAAACAGGCGGATTTAACTGGCACCGCAAGGCCAGCCCGTGCAATCGCCTCGACGCATTCCCTGCGACCCCAACTCCACTCGACCAGCGGATATTGATAGGTGACAGTGGCCGTATCGAAGTCACCAAGGCGATGCCTCTCGCCAGCGTCTATGCCAACCGCCATCACGCACGGGAAGGAGTCGTGCGCCTTCAGATACTTCTCGATTGGGCGCTTCTTATACTTGTCAGAGCAGGTGCGCCATCCCATCACAATCGGCGGAAGGGTTCGACGTGTGAGGCAGTCACTCTCCAGCGAATCGTACATGCCATCGTTTTTAACCGTCACGATTGATGGGAATCCATTGGAAGACAACCAGCCGTCCATCGCCTTCACGAAGCGGTAAGTCTCTGGTTTTTCTCCTGCGGTGTCAGCAAAGAGGATGATGTCTGGGCGAATACCCCGCTCCCGCATTCCGATAAGGAGTGCCGCCGAGTTTACCCCGCCGCCGAAAGATACAACCAAAGGAGTAGTACCCATTCAGTACCCCCTCCGTAGCACACTGAAATCCGAAGTCGCTACGCTTGTTTCTTGTCCAATCTGCTGAATCTCAACGGCTGGAGCACGTCGGCCACAGTCGAATCCGAGCACGATCTGCTCATCCCGGCTGAGTACAGGGTCGAGCCGCCGTGCTGCATCCGATGTGGGAACGCCGAACCCCGGCTGAAGAAGCACGGCGTTCAGGAGCAGTTGTTCATGGACACTCCGCTCCACGGGAAGCGAGTCGGCATCCGGGTGAAGCGCCAGCGATTCAAATGCTTCGATTGCGGCGGCACGTTCCAGCAGCAGCTTCCAGACATGGATGAAAAGCGGACCATGACTGGCCGACTGGTGAAGCACGTCGAGAAGCTGTCGCTGGAGCGGACCTTCAGTCAGATCGCCAATGATGTCGGCGTCCACGAAAAGACCGTCCGCAACATCTTCAACGATCACATCGGGGAACTGAACGCATCCTATTGGCCGCTCACGCCGAACTACATCGGCATTGACGAACTGTTTCTGGTGGGCAAGCCCCGGTGCATCTTCACGAACTGCATGGAGAACACCATCATGGACTTGCTGCCGAACCGGGATAAGGCCACGGTCACCGCATGGCTGATGCAGCGGCAACTCCGTGAACTGGTCGAGGTCGTCACCATCGACATGTGGAAGCCTTACCGGGATGCCGCACTCACGGCGATGCCGGATGCCACTGTTGTCGTTGATAAGTTCCACGTCGTCAAGCTGGCGAACCACGCACTCGATACCGTGCGCAGGTCGCTCCGGGAAGGCAAGACCGCAAAGGAGCGCCGGGTTCTCCTTCGCAGTCGCCACCTGATCCTGAAGCGCCGGAAAGACCTGACGCCGGAAGAGTTCACTGCCATGCAGGAATGGACCGATGCCGTTCCTGTTCTCTTTCACGCCTACCAAGCCAAAGAAGACTTCTTTGACATCTACCAGTGCCGGGATCGGCTGGAGGCGATGGAACTCTACGACGTTTGGAAGGCTTGCCTTGATCCGGCGACGAAGAGCACTTTCTACGAGGTCATCCGGGCCGTCGATAACTGGCGACCGGAAATCTTCAACTACTTCGTTTACCCGGTGACGAACGCCTACACCGAATCCGCCAACGGCGTGGCGAAGGTGCTGGCACGGATGGGCCGGGGTTACTCGTTCGATGCGATCCGGGCGAAGGTTCTCTTCGGTCAGGCCAAGCATAAGCGGCCCAAGTTCGGAGAGACCTTCGGTGTGTCTGTGCCACATTTGGTTAGGTTGGATAGAGGTCATGCGTCAGACACACTCAATTCCGAATAGCCGGGAAATGCGTACCACGTCTGTATCGTCGTCGCAGGTACCGTCCATGCCAATATCTACCCCGAAGTAAGCGCACCCGTCGGCGTCATGGAAAACGATCTCCATGTGCTCCGATTCAGGATGTTCCCGCGTGAACGCAACGAGGCGTTCGATGTACTCGTGAAGCGTCGGCGCTCTATATTCGAAATGCGATTTACGGGACGCGTCCGCCGGTGGTTTTAGGCAACTGTTCGGGTCTTCCAGTTCACGCCTTTTTATCACTGTCCGGCCTCCTGATTCATGGCTACCCAATTCTCGATGGCCTGCTCCGGGGTGTCTCCCCGCCTGGTCATGCAGCACGGCGCACCATCCCGTTTACAAAACACTCGGAAGCCGGCGGAGCCGCCTTCCTCGGCTGCAGTGACGGCCTTGACTTCCCCGAGTTCGCCGCAGTTGCACAATAGACGTTCGTCAAGCGTTGTCAAGCTTCGCCTCCAGGTCCGTCACTTCGCACCTTCGATCACCGGCCATGGAAACGGCTTCACGTCATAGCCGATATAGAGCGGATGTCCCGGCTGGCCTTCCTTTGTCACTGCGAGCGCATGCAACTGGCACACACCGCACAGCATCTCTCCAATGAACTTGTCCCGCCCGCGATGAGCGCCGTCCTTCCCCCATGCGGCGATTACGGTCCCGCCCGAACCTACCGTCCGGTGAACAGCCTCGAAAATCGCCTCGTCATTCTCCAGCGTGTTCGGCTTCGGATGCCGCTTCATCTCTCGCGGGTCCGTCGCCACGAGGTCGAAGGCGTTCGTCACCAGTAGTCCGCCACAGTTAAGCCGCTTTGCGCGCTCGATCTGCCGAGTCACCGTCGGGTCTGACTCCACCGCTCCGGCCTTGCTCGGGTTGAGCATAATCATGCAGAGCCACGGAAGGGACTCGTCCCAGCGGCGCCACAGTAGACGACGGTAGACGCGATCGGCGGAGAAGTCCGCGCCGGATGCTTCCTGGAGTGTCACCGGACCACCCCTCCCGCCTCGACTGCCTGCAACTCATCCGTGTGTCCCTGCCGGATTGTGACGCTCGATTGCGTGCGTCCGTCGTCCTGCGTGATTTCAGCCTCACGCCCCCGGTGGAGAGTATCCGCTACTGCCTGCATCATGCCGATAATCAGCTCTGCCGCCGCTGGGTCCACATCTCGAAACTCGACTTTGACGTTCATCTGCGCAAACCTCGATACGAAAAGACCAACAGCACAATCACCGCTGCCAGCATTAATCCGACAACCACGCCGATGGCGAAGGAAAGTTCAATCCACGTCTTCAGCACATCGGCGCTGGTCATCGCCGTGCCTAAAACCGTTCGCCGTCCAGCGCGATTTCCAACTCCCGCACAGCCAGCCAGACCTGATCCTCGGTCTCCGGATCCTTAATTCGCTCAAGTTCGTCCAGCGCGGCTCGAATGTGCTGCTTTGAGGACCGCGGGTTGAAGCGGACCGGCTTTCTGGACACGCGCTCGGCTGCGGCCACGATGCCGCCCCAATCGCAGCCCTCGAGTGCCTCGAATGACGGATCAGGCAACGGACGCCCCCGGTGACTTCAGCCCGTCGATCCACGGGTACTTCGCCAGCAACGTACGTACGATCTCGCGCTGCGGTTCGATTGTCGGCTCGCAGCAGCCCAAAACGGCCGCCGCAATATAGCTGAGGACTACGGCATCTGCTTCGTTGTTGTCGGCAACCTGATGACCCCAGCGCTCGCGGACGCTGGCGATCGTTAGTTCTTTCGTCGGGATCTTCATCTTGACGCCATAAACATTCTTTGTGGTTGCGGCGCTCCCGATCGCAAACTTTCGGAGTTGCTGGTTTTCAACATGCAGCACCGGGAACTTTTGCAGGAACAGCCAATGTTCGATCAAGCCGGCGAGTTTTGACAGCTCCACCGCCGTTCCCCCGTGCGCGCCCTGAAATTGCTTCTCGACAGCGACGAGCGCAGGCGCCTGGTTTCCAATCCACGCCTTGATGTGATTGAGAATGACTGCGCGCCGCTCTACGTCCCAGGTGTGCTCCGGGCTCATGGATCCTTTCGGCGGCCGTGGCCCGGTGCCGCGGGTCTGCCAGGTGACGTTTCCGCCGATTTCGAAACGCGAGAATCCGGTACCTGTGAGGGAGAGATCGAGTCCGATGATTGTGATCATGCGCGCCCCCGCAATAGGGTCTTCGCTTCAGACGGCTCCAGAATTCTCTCTGGCCAAAATTCGCTTCCGCCGCATTTCTTTCCCGCGTTATGATGTTGCGGCATAATCGGACCCTTTGCTTGATCCGGGAACAGGGACAGCGCCTGCTTGCAGACCGAGCACTCTCCGTAGTTGCCGTGCGCATAGGTCCGGATGAAATCTACCTGGCGGCATGGAACGCAGCCGTACTGCCCATCATGGACGCCACGGAAATGCCTGGCGCGTTCAGTATTCCGGTAGCAGTGGTGTAGCCAAATCCATCTGTAAATGTGATCATCCCAGCAGACTTCGCCACCGGTGACTTCCCAAAACTCCCCTTGGTGCGCAACGAAGGAAATATTTGGCTCAGTGCGCGGCGTCAATTCGTAATTCCGGAGCGTGACGCAGTTTCCCTTGCGGAGTTCTGTTCGATCCAGAAACTTAATCGTCGTGTGATAGCAAACGGAAGGCTTTGCCTGCCAATGTCGCGGCAGATCCTGCGGAAGAATCTGAAACACGCGCAGATACTGCTTTGCCAGTTGAACCTTCGGTAACTCATCTGCCCACGAAGTGTCCGGCCGCAGATTGTTAAACAGTAATTCTTCTATAAAACAGGCTGGCAGCCCAGTGTCGCGATGGAGTTCGTAGAGCGTCAGGCCGCCCAGCCGATGAATCGCCGGGCCGATGATCTCCGGCTTGCTGACCGACGCCGTCATAACCGCAGATTGCTCAACACGAATCGCTCGTTGAGCCCTCCGGACTTCTCGTAAAAGCCAGCGGCCGTGTATTCGTGCCAGCCGCCCTCGTGAAGCAGCCAGAAATGCGCGATGCCGGATTCGAGAACCATACTGGCGCAGCGCAGGCACGACGGATCGCCGCTCGGTACCGGCTTACCGTCGATGACCTTCACATGCAGCATGGAAGCGCCTGCAAGCCGATGGCGATTGGCGCGCAGAAGTGCGTGCTCCTCGGCATGAACAGCCGCTCGTGAACAGATGTTCCGGCAGCTACTGGAGCCGTCGCAGGCGAACGGCGACGGCAGATGATTGAATCCAGCGGAGATTATTCCGTCGCCGTCCCAGATGACAACGCCGCGCTTTGACTGGCACGGCGATTGAAGGGCTGCGGTGATTGCAAATTTCAGAGACCAGAGATGGTCGCAACTGTGTGTTTCTGAAGCGCCAAAAGTGGCAGCGCGCCGAACAGCCGTGTTCGGAGTGAGTTCTAATTTAGTGGCGCTCATACCGGGCGCGCCGCCATTGGCGTGTGTTGTGGTGTCATTGTATTGTGGTGTGGTGTTCCCCGCTTCCCTGTGTATCTACATCAAAGCCTCAATGATTTGGGACGATTAAGCGCGGAAATGATCAAACGGTATCCACAAATCTTCCCAACGCACAAGATCATCAGGTAGGCCGGCACCGGCGTTGGGTTTGACTCAGCGCCGGCCCGTGGATATCCCGATGTAATTCGTCACTCACCGTCGCAAGTGACGTGTTGAATGTAACTAATCCTTCCGGCTTAAGTCAATAGGCGGTGCGAAAAATCGCAGAATTAAATTGTAAACGTGAAAGGCTCTGTGTTTACAATGCACCAAAAAGTAAAAAGGCAGTCCCAATGAAGGGACCGCCTCTATCCTGTTCGTTAAAACCGACCCGGCGCCAGCCCCAATCTCCAGCGCGCCCCCGCAAAAGAAAATTGCCGGTCTTTCCCGGCTGTCAGGCTTTCGCGGGCAGATTCCTACTGCCTCTGACGACCCTACTGACCCGCTGAAGCGTTTACGGTTCGCGGGGATTTCGGCCAGCTAATCACCAATCTTTTTTGCCGGTCTCTCCCGGTGCCTGGCAGTCCCGTCACGGGATCTTGATTTTCCAATAACTCGTCGGATGTCGCGCTCCTGCTCCCGCAAATACTCCTCGTACCGCTCGGTCAATTTCCGAATCTCGCGCTCGATGTTGACGCCCCAGTGGCGCTGAAACTTTGTCTTGCCGATTCGCTCGATCGAAAACATCCCGAAGTCGTGCATGTGAAGCTCAGCAACCAGCCTGATTATCCGGCGATCCTGCTTAGGCGATCCCATTCGGCGAACGTGATGACTCGTCGCAGGGAGCCTGCCGGTCACACAACACGGCTGCGTTGCAGCCCACTTTAGGAATGCCGTGTCAACGTCTCGACCCCGGCGTGGTGTCTTCCGCCGGGGATTTATACGCGATTGCCTCACTTGGCGAAAATCATATCAATTGCGTTATTGCAATTCAACTGGATTCATGCAATCATCTGCTTGGGAACGACACTTTGGCATGCATGAGAAAATAACGCCTGTACAAAAAATGCGTATTGGTGAAATGCTGAAGGCCTGGCGGGAGAAGCGCGATCTACAGCAAAGAGATCTCGCGAAGATGTTGGATATTGACCCATCCACGCTGTCTCGCGTTGAAGACGGAGCCAGCCCCAACGGGAATACGTTGCGCGCCATTTTGTCGTTTGCCCTTTCCGATTCTCAGGAGAAGAGCGTTGACGACAATCTACGTAAGCAACCTCCCGTTCAGCACAAGCGAAGCTGAACTTGAAGCCCTGTTCGCCCAATACGGCGAAGTTTCCAAATGCAACATCATCGTTGATCGCGAGACCGGAAAGTCACGCGGCTTTGCCTTTGTCGAGATGCCGGATGACAGCGCTGCGGCAATCGCAATCCGCCAGATCAACCAAACCGAAATCAGGTCAGGCCGCGGGTCGCGCACGCTGAACGTCCGTAAATCCGAACCGCGCGAGCCTCGCGGCAAATCCAACCGTCCACGCCGATAGGTTTCCAGCGCGGACTCCGAACCCTCTGAACGGAGTCCTCCTTTACCTCGCTGGCAGGCCGGGGCGCGCTGGATGCCTGCCATACCGCTTAAAGGAGGCGGTTGTTTATGGGAAGTCACGGTGGTGACATTCCGCTTCTTGTGGACGCTTCAGGACGTCCGGTACTGTGGCGGTCTTCGGAGGACCGCATCACTGAGGTAGTCCGTTCGTACTCGCTGAAGTTGAATCTTCAGAACTACGGTGGCAACGCCTACGAATCGGTCGATTTGTTCGCCTCTCAAAAGGTCCAGTGCCTTGAATCGGAAAAGCACGATGCCTCGCTGGCAGTCTACTCATTCTGTCGCTCAGAAGTTATGAGTGCGCGCGCCGATATCGTCAAGGCACTTCGGGAGCGTCAGGAAGAGGCGCGGCGGAAGAGTGAGGCACAGCGGGCCGGGAGGAGCGCAGCGTGAGCGAATATCCCTTTCGGAATGAGGTTCAGAAAAAGTCTGCATTACAGCGTGAACAGGAGATATTTTGAATGGCAATCGTAGCTAAAGCAGGAGCGAAGTTTGAGGTGTGCCCCGCAGGCTCTCATGTTGGAGTCTGCATCGACGTTGTAGACCTCGGCATGATCAAGTCGAACTACAGCGGCAAGTCGAAGACCCAGCATAAAATTCGGGTCGTCTGGCAGGTAGCGGAGAATCGCGAGGACGGCAAACCGTTCCATGTATCGAAACGCTACACCCTCAGCCTTCACGAGAAAAGCTCGCTGCGGAAGGATCTGGAATCGTGGCGCGGTCGCCCGTTCACTGATGGGGAGCTGGAGGGCTGGGATGTGGAAGGCGTATTAGGGGCCGCCGCAATGCTGTCTGTTGTGCAGACCGCGCAGCAGGGAAACGTATATGCCAATGTATCGGCGATCATGCGTCCGCCAAAAGGAATGCCGGTACCAGCTCCCGATCCTTCGTATATCCGCGTTCAGGACCGACCTAATGATGAGGTGCCAGGGAACGAAAGCGCACCGGATAACGGCGAGTGGCAGCCGTCCGACGACGACGTGCCGTTCTAAGGAGGATTTATGGCTAAGCCCAGACAAAGCACCAAGGACCGATGGCTCGACGAATTTGCAGACTTCGACCTGGAGTCGCAGGAATTTCTTCTGGATACCTGCGAACTGATTCATCGCCAGGCGAAACGCCGGGAGGCGCGGCGATCCGACACGACGTCGCCTTCCGCCGCAAGTGATGCACAGCCGGCCGCTACATTGCTTGACTCACAGAGCGAAGGCGAGTCGATCCGGTGAAGGTGGACGTTGTTCAATACATGCTTCCGAATGGCAGGAAAGAGGGTCGCCAGGTGGAAATCCGCGACTCATTCGAGGCGCCCTACAATGCCATCACAATGCGCGGATGGCGCGTCGCTGCGGAATGCCTCACGACGGGTGAAGTATCCATCACCGTCGAGGATGACGAGCAGGACTTTGCCACAGAGTTAGTGGCAAATGGCCCCGACGTTCCTCGTGCTGTCGAGAGAGCGATTGCGAGAGCGATTGCCAAGGCGATATGCACACCTCCTCTGGAGGCTGCCCGATGAAGTCACGCATGGTCGAGATCCGAGAAGGGGAATTGCTCGGTCCCGTCGATTACGAATACAACTTTCGGCAGCACTTTGATTCGATGGGATCGCCTGATTCCGTGAAGGACGAGTATTGCGAGCGCGCGGTTGAAAGACTTCGACAGGTAGAGGGCTGAAATGGATTCAGGGGTACAGGTCTACCTCGCACACTCGTCCGTCTGGAAAGACGCGTATTCCGTTGGGATGTACGACGGCTGGCCGTTCTGGAAGCCAACTCCAGCGCTCCTGTGTTCCGGAACGCTTGGCCCAGAGTGGCATTTCTTTTATGACTTGCAGGATGTTCGCAAGAGATCACAGGCGGTGCAAAGATGACGGCAGTAGAGACTGATTTATCCCTCTCCCTTTACCAGATCGAGTCCGACCTCGCTCAACTGGTCCGCATGCGTGAAGAGGTCCGCGAAACGCTCGGCGAGAACGCCACGCCCGAAGACATCGCCCAGGAGCTGCAGGCGATCGACAACGCGATCCGGCAGTACGTGCGTGCGGAAATCCGCAAGGCGGATTCCATCGCAGACTACCTGCTGACGCTGGACCGTCTGGCCGGTGAGCCAAAGCAGCGCAAGGAAGGCACGATCCGCTGCGAGCTCGATCTCGAAATCGACCGTCTTCGCGAGCGTCGCGATGCGCTCCGCACCCGGGCCGAGCACCTGAAGGAGATCGTAAAGGCGGTCATGTCCGGAATGGATTGGAAGCCAGGCAAGCCGCGGAAGCTGGAAGGCCTGCGGCACAACCTGAGACTGGTCGGCAATGGCGGTGTGCAGCCGCTGGTGATCACGGATGAATCGCTGATCCCAGACGACCTGTGCGTGTGGGTCGGAGAGATCGATGGACCGGCATGGCGGTACCTGGAGCGATTGATCAACTCGCACCCGAATTTCGCACGCTCGGTTTCGGCATCGGTGCGGATGGTGCGCCAGCCGAGCAATGCGGCTGTACGTGCCCGCCTGTCTGAGAAATGCGCGTCGTGCAATGGCTCTGGATCGGTCCTCAAAGCAGAGGATGTGCTGGAGACGGTTCCGTGCTCGGAGTGCAACGGTACCGGCAAGCGTCTGGTGGCCGGCGCCTCACTGGGAGAGCGCGGCGAATCCCTGCGCGTGGAGTAGGCCGTCCTTTATGATGCGGATTCTATCCTCCCTTTTCGGCTGTTCCCATCAGCGCACCACCTTCCCGATCACGCCGACACGGGACAGGCGTGGACGTGAGATCGCGATCGCAGCGCGCCGCACTCACGTAACGTGCCTCGACTGCGGCCGAGAGTTCCCGTACTCGTGGCAGGATATGCGGATCTTGAAAGACCGCCGTCCAGTTGAGGCGCCAATTGAAAGCGAGGCGCGAGCGTGAACGGATACGTCGGGATTAAGCCGGGTGGATCTATGACCTTGAAATGCGAGGCGCGCAAGTGATCATCGGAAAATCTGGAGGCATCGATATAAAACTCGACCTCGATCGCCTGCTGGAAACCCGCATGTTCCTGTGCGCGAACTCCGGAGCGGGGAAATCGTGGGCCCTTCGTCGAATCATTGAGCAGACCCACGGCCACGTCCAGCAGCTCATCATTGATCCTGAAGGTGAGTTTCGCACGCTGCGCGAGAGATTCGACTATCTGTACGTCGCCGGTAAAGATGGTGACATCCCTGCCGACCCGCGGAGCGCACCGCTTCTGTGCCGTCGCCTGATGGAACTCGGCGCGTCTGCGATCCTCGACCTGTTTGATCTGGAACCAAAGCGTCGTCGCCTCTTCGTCAAGGCCTTCCTCGACGCCTTGATCAACCTCGACAAGACGCTATGGCACAACGCCCTCGTTGTGGTGGATGAAGTCCAGATGTTCGCGCCGGAGTCCGGCGAGAGCGTCGCGCTCGATTCCGTTATTAACCTGATGTCGATG
>Ga0134125_10005576_pt1 | contig 14273 bp, 10 predicted proteins | sample KB31751_FD_96464 | JGI IMG/M metagenome (GOLD analysis project Ga0134125, IMG submission 96464) | Terrestrial soil microbial communities with excess Nitrogen fertilizer from Kellogg Biological Station, Michigan, USA - KB3-175-1 | ecosystem: Environmental > Terrestrial > Soil > Unclassified ... | reverse complement strand
CCCAGCATCAGCCATTTTTTATTGTAGCGTTTATAGGTTATAAATACCCAATAGGCAATCGCGCAAATGAATAGAAAATAAGCCGTAAAAGACGCTGTGAAGATAATTGAGATGAATGACAGTGCTGTTAAGATATATCTCCGTTTATTTATGAAGTAATAAAAGAAAAATACCGAAACTATGCCGAAACTATTAGGGTCGTCCCAAAACCCGCCAAACCTAACCAGGCCGCCTTCATACCCCAATGCAGGAAGGCGTCCGAATAAGTAATAGTTTCCGATGGCAATTGCATTACTTAAAAAAAGCACAACAGCACCGATTGTTAGCAAACGATCGAAATTTATTTTAGTATCAAATAGGCTGCTGGTGTCAAACCAATAAAGTGCAAGCAGTAAAAAAAGGAAGCAATATTCTACCTCCTCCATATCGAAATCGTGATAGATAACAAAGTTCAGCACATTTACCAAAAGCACCATACAAACAAGCGAATAGATGATCCAAAACCACTGGCTTACTTTCTTTTTGTAGGAGCTGCATGCGTAAAATACCGCGAGCAGTACGATCAATATCAGGTATTTGAAAACCTTCCATATCAAAGGCGTGTTGGTATAGGTGGGCGATGTCCCTTCAGAGTTATACTTAAAAATATACCTGTGGAAATTATAAAGCAGCAAAACATAGAAAACTATTTTGTAAAGATATTCCCTGATCTGAGCCCTTGAGAAGATCATTTGTTCTGCTTTTTTAAATTCTCATTTTCGTTTTTGAACCTATAGCTTTCTTTGAATTCGTCAAAAAGAAAAGTCTGATTTTCAGGACGGAAATATCGCTGGCAAAATTTCAATAGCAGCGCATATCTGTCAAATCCAAGCGCTTTTTTTATGATGCGCATCATACGGTTCAGCTTTGCTATCTTCCCCTTAAACTGATCAATATCTTTAGTCTTAAGGCCATCCGGCGATTGCTTTGAAAGCAGATTGTTTTTCTTCAGCAAATCATGAAATGAACCGGCGCCGGCAGCAAAAGGCGCTTGGAAACTATGCCCGGCTTCAATAAGGCCTCTGTATAACCTCCGTTGGAAGGCTGTTATCGGGTCGTTATTATCAAATTTATTGTACCCATAACTCAGCGAAATATATTTCTTGAATTCATTGCGCAACAGTGCGTCCCGATACCAGGTAAACAGCGGCTTTAATTCAGGAAAATCTGCCATCTTGTATTCGGCGTGGTTCTTATGGATCACGGTTTCGGGATTCTTGATATCGTAACCGGCAAAATGGAACAACAATAGCGGCGTTTTTTCGCCGGTAAACCTGTTCTCAACCTCGTGAGCGCCATCTTCCCGAAATATCAATTTACGCTCATGCAGGTTCCAGAAAGCCATGTTTCTGCCAATATCCCGCGAAATAAGTACTTCATTCCCATACAGCGCAGGCGCCAGATCGACCCACTTCTGATCGGTATGATAGGCTTCTATTTTATCCTGGTAACATTTATCATAGAGCCTGTTTTCCCACCATTTTATAAAATGCTGTCCTTTTTCGCTGTTACTAACAGCTATAAAACCACAATTAAAAACACCGACATGCAACAGCAGGCTTTCGGTAATTGTGCCTGAATAATTTATTTCTGGCGATATAAAATGCGGCGTCAGATTTATACTGTTTGTACCCAGCTCATTAAATATAGGCTCCAGCGACGCAAACGCGCAAACATCCGGATCCAGGTAGATCACCCGTGTAAAGCCTTTTTCGAATAAGTGGCTAAAATAATAAGGCTTTACCGCGGTACAGAATTCGGTTATATTGTATTTAAATTCGAGGGATTCAAGGTCCTTGATGTTTAGCGCATCGAGCGTAACTACCGGATATGGTTGTGCAGCAATATCAAGCCCTTCGGCCGAATCGGCCAGCAGAATAGAATAATTGATGCCAGGGGCGTGCTTTTTAAGCGTTTCAGCTTGTGCAAAAGCAAGCGGCAAATAATTTTCGGCTACTATAGTAAATATCGCATTCATGAAATTGTCTTCAATAATTTTGCAGGATTACCTCCGATCACGGAATTGGACGGAAAACTTTTGGTAACAACCGCGTTAGCCCCTACTACGCTGTTTGCGCCAATCGTTACACCGGGCAATATTGCAACCCCTTCACCTATCCAAACATTTTCCTCAATTATAACCGGCCCTTTTGAAATAACTTTTCGTTGCGATGGCGGCAGTTCTAAGCCCTCTTTGCTTATTTCGCCATGAAAGTGATCGGTGATAAATACTTTGCTCGCAATGAGAACATTGTTGCCGATGTATATCTTATTAATGCAACCAAAATGGCAGTCGTGATTTACACTTACATTGTCGCCTATGGTTAATTCGGGAGTATAACTATTACCCAAATGGCTTTCATGAGCCTCAATACGCAAGCCGGCAAATGAGCTAAAGTTGTCGCCTATAACAATATGTTTCAATCCTTTGTGATAACAAGGCGACTGGACACTGAAACCTTTGCCGCATTGTTTTAACTTACCCGAAATATATCCGGATAATAAGCTATTATAAATGATGCTAAACAACCTTCCGGTTTGAATTGGAATAATCAATGAAAGAAATCTCCCGATTAGCCTGAAAAATTGAGGAATTAGTTTTTTCATAACAAGATTATCACATTACGCAGCAGGCGATAAAATTCTTTTTATTTTTTTCAGAAATGAAAGCACGGATGCGCAACTTATCATATAATAATATTGAGCACCGGTATAATAGGTTGTTACAGACTCTTTGATTCCCGACAAATCGTAGGTATAGCTGTTTTTGGCTATTTTGGTATTATAATACCATACCACAAGAAACCTGTAAAACAAATCGCGTTTAATGCGGGCAAAGGTTCTCTTTGATAAATGTTTTTGCTTAAACGATTCTTTTACCATATCAAGGTATTGAACCGAAAACGCCTGGAATAAATTATATCCTCCCTTAGTGTAAATGGTCCGATTGTAAAACAGTTCTTCATCATTTATCACAAATGATTCTTTATAGTACTGCTCAAACAACAGTGTGGTGTGGGGGAATATTTTGTTAAGATGCGTTTTGGGGAGCTTATCGAAATCGTCTTTCCAAATTGCGAAACCTGTGCTCCAGGTCCCTAAAAATGACACATCATAGCTAAACTGGTCGAATGTATCGTAGCGTTGTACAGTATTTCTTTTTAATTCATTGTTTGAAAAATACACCATTGGTTTGGCCGCAATTTCGGCTTTTACAAAATCTATCATTCGCTTTAGGGTAAGCTTATTAAACTTTGTATAGTCGTTATGCAGTTTAAGCAAACATCCATTACCCAATTGCAATGCGGCTATTGAATTAAAAAAGCCTTCAACTTTAGTTTTGCCATAAACTATATTGGGGTATTGCTTATAGCCGGTCAATAATTCCTTCAACTGATCATTTTCAGAATTATCTGAAAGGACAACCTCGAAATCATTATAGTCAACTGTTGTATCGGAAAAGATACTATCAAGCGTTTCCTTAACTATTTCTAATCTGCCTTTTGTAGGTATGCATATTGAAAGATAAATGCTCATTTAATGTATGACGATTGGGGAATTATTGATTCTGTTGTAACTAAATAACTTCGGCCTGCTTTTTAAAATATTTTTTACTGCCGAGCAGCAAAATGCAAATCTGCAAAACTGTAAATATGATTAGCGCAAGATTAAAGGAACGATATACGTCAAGACAAACCAGGAATATAACCAGCGTTAAAAAGCCGTTGATCAATGAAAGCAAAAGATAGGGTTCAACCTTATAGGCCCTGAGGTAGACTGCCCAGTTTCCGAAAAGCAGTTTTGCAAATTCCGACACCAGCACAATAGCTACGATGCCGATAGGTAAGAATTTCATCTGCAGGTTAAACAGATTTAGGCTCAACCCGGCTAACATCATTACAGAACATAGGCCAAAGAAAAACAGGCTGCTTACGTTGAGTGACCGGAAAACGGATCTGGCTACATCCGGTCTTTTTAATGATATGTGCATATTCAATTCGGGAATTTTATTTGCTACCCATGAATAAGCCATTTGTAAAATTGCCGCGGTTGTCGTAAAAGTTATACCCACCCGACCGGCCATAACGGGCCCTAAAAAGTATAAAGTTACGGGTGTTACAAAATTGAAAACGAAGTATCCCGCTATCCAGCTTAAAGAGTAGTGTGTTTGCAGTTTGTATACTTCGCGCCCCCAGTTAAATTTATTTTTGATGGGGTAGGTATAAACCTGGCGAAAGAAACGGCCGCATCGTATCCAAAAAAACAAGAACGAGGCAAGACAGAATATCAGGCTACTAATGGTCAGCGCCCAGATGTTTCCGCCAAGTATCAATATGATCCATATGGAAATGGTACTGATCACATTGGCATATAAATTTATTTGCAATACATCTTTTACCTTGTTGATACCTTGTATGATACAAGATAATAAAGATGTAAATAGGGTTAGGCCACCGGAACAGGCATAAAGGATCCAAACCAACGTCAGCTGCTCACTGTAAAGCGTACTTTTAAAAAAAATAAAACCTACAGCTAAAATAATAAGTATGCCAATGGGTATAATGATCAGGTACCTGCTGATGCAAAAACGAATTAAGCCGACAAATTTTTGCATTCGTTCGTCGTCGCCGGAAACGGTATTATCTTTCTCCAGGCTCAAGTGGGCGAACTCATGACTAACATATTGTACGATGATGGTTGTAAAGCCCATCTCCGCAAAAACAGTAAGGGCGGCCATGCTTAAAAAAGTATACCAGTATCCCTGGTAAACCGGGGTCAGGAACTTTGTAATAAATATGATTGACAAGGGAGTTTTTATGATACTCCAGATCCTTGTTATTATTGATAGAATTACGTTGGTATCTAAGTTTAAAAAGCTTTTTACTTTAGATAAGTGTAAATTCAAACTTTTCCTCTTCAACATTATTTGCAATATCCTTGTTATCTACAGTTAAAAATTGGGTTAAGACATCAGCGCGTATTATCGTGTAAATCTTTAACGGGTATCCTATGTCTAAAAAGTAAATAATATTTAAAATTATCCACTTTTTATCGATAGCTATTTTAAGATTTGCCAAGTAATTTCCTGAAACCCAGCCAGAAACAAGTGACGACGCTGATTACTATAAACCCGGCAGCAAATGCAATTATTTTCCCAAGCTTGTTGTTCTCAAGGGGTAATACCGGAACATCTATAAGCTGGATAAGCGGTGTATCCTTTCTCAGGCCAATTTTAGCTATTTCAAGATTCTTTACTATTTCGGCATAAACTCCTGAACTCGCCTGAACATCAACCTGCCTCCGTTGTGAGGGTACTTTTAACGATTGGAACAATGGATTAGCATTTGGCTCCGCGTCAATAGCCGAAGCCACCCCGCCAATCTGGCTGTTTAATACATTACGTACACTATCTGCCTGGTGCTGCAAAATCATTAGATTTTGATATGATTTTTTGGTCTTGGTGTGAACGTAAAAAAGGTTGACATTTTCTACCAGCTTATTCACGAAATTTTGGGCAAACAACTCGTCTTTTGATTTAACATCAACCTGGATTATGTTCAGCTTTTTGTCTGGTTTACCTACTCCTAAATACTTTTTATTAAAGATTTTAGTGATATCGGTAATGATACTATCCTGTTTGCGGTTAAAATGTTCCGGATCGCCGTCAAAGCGGATATTATCGATCTTATCCTTTTTCCATTTGGCCCGCAGATCATTAAATGCGATATATCTTTCAATCAGCATCTCTTTCTTTCCGTCGAAATCTGCAGTACTCAACAGTGTCTTTTCGATCATCAGGCGTGACCTGTACAGCTCAAAAATATTATCGCCCTGGAACAATCCGCTGTCGCCATTGTCAACATTTACCCCGGCCAACGCAGCCAAACCGGCATATTGGCCAAGCATACCGCCTTTTCCGCTTTCTTCCAACACAAAAGTGCAAGTAGCTGTATAGGTCAGCTTTTGAAATATGGAATAGCTGACCATTAATAAACCACCTATAATACCCGTTGAAACCAAGGTGAGCCACCTGAATAGGATGTATTTCAGCATTCCAGAAAATTTTCCCAGGATATCGCTTAGTAATATATCGTCGTCTGGGTTTCCAGTTTTTTTTGTGTCCGCCTGATTCATGTGTATTCTGGCCTTTGATAAGCCTACATTTTCTTCACAGTTATAAATAGTACCAACAACGAAACCAGTCCTGTAGTAAACGCTAAAATATCTTGCAGACCGGTTACTTTTCTTTCAGGTTTTTTGGGCACATATATTTCGCTGCCCGGCTTGATCTTTGGATGATTGTTAAAAAATAAAAACTTACGGGTACCTACTACCGATCCATTTGGATATACCACATAAGCCCCGCCCCGCAAAGCACGCGGCCCGTACCCTCCGGCGTTAATAATGTAATCTTTAAAGTTTTTGTCGTTAGCGAAAACGATCGCACTGGGGTAAAGCACTTCGCCATTTACTCTCACAAGCTGTTGTTGTTTTGGCACCCGCAGTATGTCGCCGTTCTCCAGTATAAGATTCTCATTACCTTCCGGCTTTTCAATTATCCGTCGCAGATCTATACCCACGTAATTGTTTCGGTACACGGTGGTATCCAGCTTAGTAGAATCGCGTAATGATCGCTGAATACGCTTTTCGCGTGCAGTACGCTCATTACGTTCTTTATTCAGTTCACTTGTATCGGCTTTGGTTTTATCCACCCCAAGTATTGCGTAGTTATCCCTTTTTAAACTGCTTCCGTCCACATCCGCAAACGCTGTAAAGCCACCGGCACGGCGGATAAGGTCTGATATTTTTTCGTCCTTCTTACGAATGGTATAATATCCCGGATACATTACTTCCCCTTCTACCTTAACAGTTTTTTGTATCTCAAACCCAGGCAGACTGTACACAGAAACGATATCAAAGGGCCTTAAAACAAAATTGGCTTCGCTGGCTTTCAAGTCGGCAGCAACATCGGCAGTGAATACCTGGGCAACCTCGCTGCTTTTTATCTGTGGGTTGCTGTTGAATATCCGGCGTGATACCTCGATCCTTTTGGCGCTTGCGCCTTCGGTAAAGCCTCCCGCCCTTATGATCAGGTCTGCTACGCTCATGCTGTCTGCGAACGCAAATTCTCCTGGCTTCCGCACCTCACCCTTTATGGTTACCTTGTATTTAGCATGCAGATCAAGCCGCGATGATATAACTACGCTATCTTCCCGGTTTAACGGAATGTCGCTTGAAGACGCATTCAGAACACCCAGAACATTAAATGAAAGTTGCTCTTTGCTATTGTCGGGCTTCAATCTTATGACGTTTCCGCGTTCAGTAAAAGCGTCTTCCTTAATGCCACCAGCTTTTTTTAGCAATTGCGACAAGGTCATCCCCTTTGTCAATTCAAATTGACCGGGCCTAAACACGGCGCCAGATATGGTGACCCTATTTTCATACCGGTCAAGGATATGATCCACCACGTATTTATCGCCCCGCAGAGGAATATAGTTCTTAAAATCGCTTGCCGCAACATCGGTCAACCGCTTTTGGTTGTTGGAAATCTGCGTAACTTTAATCAGTTCGGTATACGCCTGATCGCTAAATCCACCTCCAAAATTAATCACATCCTGCAGTGTCTCGCCGGGCAATACTTCATATAGCGCCGGTCTCTTGATCTCGCCGGCCATTTGAACCCTGACCTTGTAGGTAGGAACCCGTACTATATCCTGGTCCTGCAAACGAATGTTATCTCTTTGATCACCTTTCAACAGGAAATCATAAATATCCATTCTGCGGATGATCCGGTTATCCCTGATGATTTCGATCTGCCTGAAAGATCCGTTATCGCTCGGACCACCAGCTGAATAAAGCGCATTGAAGACTGTCGCAAGTGATGGCAACGTATAGGAGCCCGGCTTAATAACCTCACCTACCATAATCACTTTAATACTTCTGATATTACCTAAACTAATTTGTACTGAAGTGCCATTGTTTATGCTGTAGTTATTTGCTGCCAGTCGGCTCTTTATGAGCGTGGTAGCCTGTTCAATGCTTTTTCCGGCAACATTTACCAGGCCAACGCCCGGAATATTGATATTCCCTTCGGGAGAAACGGTTAGCTTCCAGTTAGCTACCGAGCGGCCATAAACATTTATATTTAATTGGTCGTTGGGCCCTACAATATAATTGACCGGGGTGGCTATATTCAGATTTGGCTCGAAAGTAAGGTTTTTGGTTCTGAACAGGTCGGCGCCAAATATCCTAAGCTGCAGCGGTTTGAACAGGTCTGCTTTCGATTTGGGTTTGAATGAAGTATCCTGTAAAGTATCTGGTTTGTAATTAAGTCTTCTCTGCTGAAAAGCTGACGTGTCCGGCTGTTGGTTTACATCTCCGTTATTGGTCGAACTCCTCATAACGGCTATTCTTTTCCGGAGTGCCTGCACCTGATCCTGAGGCAGGCCGCGGTTTGCCGCTTCCTGTAATATTTGCTGATCGGTTAATCCTTGCGCTTGCGCCTGTTGCAGTAATTGTCTCAGCTGGCTGTCAGAGATCTCGCTAACATTTACATTCGAAAGATTTTGCGGGAGAGCCTGCGCATTTGCCGAGTTAGCCAAAGCGGTTGCTATAATGATGACAAAAAGCAGCGCAGCTACTCTGATAAGTTTCATAATTGTCGCAAAAGTACGATTAATTAAACTTTAACAATAATTGAATTTTAGTCCTATTACGTTTCATTAATGGAAAATATTACAGCTATCCTACTAATATGTTGCAATTATGAAACAAATAGTTGGCGGTGGCAAAGATGGTTTTAGTTGAAATAATAGGTAAGGTTTATCCTGCCGTGCAGGTTGTAGCTTTCGCCATGCTGATACTCGTAATTCAAAGTGTACACAGGTGTCAGCTCAGACGAAATTACCAGGTTCCCTGTCTTAAAATTTGCATAAAATGCGCCGGCTATGTCCACCCAATGTAAGGTGTAGGTATTGGTGCCTGAAAAGGCTTTATAATATAGGTCGTTATTGTGAACCAGCCTTTCCACCTGGATACCGAAGGAGTCGGCTCCTTTCAAATAGCTCAGGTCAATCATCAGGCTATTGCTGCCCGGGCCAATGCCCGCACCTATATATCTGCCTTCATTAGTATAACCATCCTGTGGCTGCTGCAAATGAACATACCAGGTTGGCTCATCCCGCAGCAAATACGTAGGAGGATCCTGCAAGTGCGTCAATTCTAATTTTACCTGAAAATAACGGTTTAAACCCAGGTCGTATAGTTTTCTGCCTCCAATGGTGTAGGCGCTGGCGTGTTCGGGTTCCTGGAGAAAGTCATTAAGGCTGCCTGCATTATCGTTGCGGGCCCACTCAAAATAAATCTCAGCTTTGTCCTCTACAAACAGCTGCCGCATGTTTAGTGCAAAGGCAAAATCCTGCCCATCACCGTTGTTTGTTTTAGATATAGTATTGGCCCGGTTTGATGAACCGATGATAACCGGGAATATTTTCTTTATGGCTCCGTAATGATGATATGTCGAATCGATGTCCATATAATTATACTCGGTGAATCCTACAAAAAAGCCTTTCAACCATTTAGGATGCCAATTAATCGTATAAGCCGACAGATACCGGGTAACCCGCGGCTTGGGCACAAATAAATTATGCCCGTAGATGAGCTTATTGGTATCCGTTGGCAGGTAGCCCGACTGCTTTAAATAACCGCCTATCAATTGCCATTCAAAAGTGCCGATGGCTGTTTTTACAGGTGCCGACGAGTTAAATGTCCAATGTAAAAATCCGGGAGCCGAATTACTCATCATGATGGCATTTTTTACCCCGGGTCCCCACCACATATTCTCGGTTGATGCTCCGATCTCAATCTTTCCGAAGTTAAAGGTAACTTTTGACTGGCCTGGGTAAAACTTGTGCAGCGAAGCGTCGCCAAATCGTTCCGGAGCGTCTATGCCATTGATTATTCCAAAATACGACTGCAGCAATTGCGGATTGTTATTCCCCCCCTGCACGTCGGCAAACGCAGCAAAAGGTCTGTTTTGTGCGTATACAAATTCGGGTCTTGCTTGTATCTTTAAAAAGCCAAACCGGAAATAAAACCCCGTACTAAATGATTCCTGGAGTCCGCGATTAGGGAATAAGGAGCCATTATTGTAACCATAGGGTCGGCTTACATTGTATTCAGATGAAAGATTGACGGGAAGAATCCTGAATTCGATGCCCGACGAAAAAACACCGGTATCACCCGCGAGGTTTCTGCTTCCGGCTAATCTGTTTAAAAGAGAATCTTGTGACAAATACAGCGGTCTTAGACTGAAAGAGACCCCGGAACTATCTTTTCCCAGCACTTGACGCACCCTGGCTATTTCCTGTGCGTAACTGTCATTAACCGAAATGTTTTGAGCGAGCAAAGGGGAAGAAGTGAAAAAAAAGATTATAATTAAAATCCATTTTTTAAAACTTATTTTCCGTAAGGCCATGTGACAAAAGTAGCTAATTAATAAATATTGCAGCGCGCTTTAGGAAAGCAACTTAATTTGCAGCCACCTCAAAGTAAACGTCCATCAACGTTTTATTAGTTTTATCCGTTTGGTGCTGCGCGCGTACCGATTTTATGGTGACAGAACGGATCACGCCGATATTGGCGGTTGATCGGAGCTTGTCCAGGGTCTTCACCAGTCCGGAATAATCGCCTTCAAATGTCAGCTTCTCCAGGCTGCTTTGTGAGGCTTTGAGGAAAGGATCTTTTCCTGGAACATCAGCCAGCTTGACATCTTCTGTCAGCGCTATAGAGGTGATGGTGCTCAACACATTACTCCTGAGATTTGTTGTGTCAGCTTTATAAAGGCGTAGTATTTTGTCGATATTGCGGTTTTTACGTTCCAGGTAACCAGGCTGATAGCTCAGGTCACCGGCCGTTTCAATTTTACTTTGAAGCTGTGTGTGGAGTTGCCAGGCTTCTATGGTTCGTTTGAAAGCCAGCCGGTAGGCAGCTATGAGCAACAGGATAGCGCCTGCCAACAGCAAATATTGTTTATTTATTTTCAGTTTTGCTAACATTCAATAATCTATTGAAATCAGGAATCTGCCTGTATTGTGTTCGCTATCAAAATTATAACTATCCAAACTGATGCCTTTTACCCATTTCCTGGTCTTTATCCTTGCAATCCACTCATTAACCGGGATGATCTGATCGGAATTTCCGGCAATCCGGATCCTCCTTTTTAAAAAAGCTATCGATTTTTGTGCGCGGCTATTTGCATGATCGAGCGGGTTGACACTAATTTCGGACAACGTGATTTCAGCAGGGATCAGGGAGGCAACCTGGTCGATCAATATGCTCTTGTTAAGGCCACCTTCCCACCCAAGGGTGTCCAGCGATGCCTCTTTCTTTTTGACCGACTCCTCAATTTTATTAAGACTGTCAGTATTTTGATCGTTCATCGACACCTGGGAATCCAAACGGGAATTTGCGGCGCCTAACCAGGAAAGTATTACGTAATTGATCAGCAGGAGCAAGAAAAACACTGCAAGAATAATAAACCCCCTGACCTTTAACTTATTCTCGTCGAGCTTTTGATTGAGCGTTGTCTCCAACGATGGAACCTCTATCCCGACCGGATCTATCTGACTGCACAGAATGAGCTGGAAAGCTGCGGCGTAAGGTATCACCAGTTTTTTATCGATGGTCTCCGAGGCAAGTTTTATCGGAAATTGATCATCAGACGATTGATCATATCGATAATCTATCCACAGTTTCTTTTCGTTTCGACGGATATAGTGTCCGTCAATTACTATGTCGCCCTCATAAATATTTAGTTGGTCAGCTATATTAGCGATCACAAAAGGTCCAAGGCTTAACTTCTGCAATTGTATGCCCAATTGAGCAAACTGCCCAATCCATTTATCAGCATCGGTTTTCCGAATCACTGATACGAAAGAAAATTCGCCCGATATAAAATTCTGAATATAAAAGTCATCGAACCGTGCATTCGGCAATATCTTGCTGAATGAGAGTTGATCGATGTCTTCTATTTTTTCGGTCTGCTTATATAAAATACCCTTGCCCGACAGGTTCAGCGCAACGGAAAACTTAGCGGGCAAATGTGTTTTTAATTCATTTACCGAACTGATGCCCGTTATTTTCTTCTCGAGGTCGAGCTGATTCCCTTCCGCGTGCACAATACATAAACTAATAGCCAAACTACCATCCTGCCTAATGTCGACACTAATACCTGCCGCCTGGTTAATCCGATAGTACTTTTCCAGCATGGCTATCTCAGAATGGTCGGTTTAAGAAACAATACAGTGGTAACTTTCGATGTCGTTTTCGTTCGGCTGCTGAATATCCATTTGAGGATGGGAATACGCGACAATAGTGGAATGCCATTGGACGTCAGATCATTTTCGTTCCGCTCAATACCTCCGAGAAGTATGGTGTCCTCGCTGTGCACTCTCAGGCTGGTTTCGAACTTATTGATAGACTCCGAAGGCGGTGAACCGTCGGTGGGTATTGACGTAAAATCAGATACATTCACCTTGATTGCAAGTGTTACCTGGTCGTCACCGGAAACAATGGGCTTAATGTCTACAGATAAGTTGGCTTCAACCGGAGTGTAAGTATTTGTAAAAATAGAAGTTGTCGCCGCTGCATTGGAGGGTATCAGGTTTTGCGTAGTATTCTTGTAATACAACCTGCTCCCCAGGCTCAAGGAGGCCGGATGGCCGTTAAGGGCTGTTAATTTAGGCACTGATCTCACGTCGACATTGTTGTTGTTTTCCATCGCTTGTATCCGGGCATAGAAATTAGGCACAACATGCCCCAGGTTTATCGATGTAAATTTACTGATACTGCTGAGGAAGTTGTTGACGGACGTGGCGCTGAAGGTCATGTCAAAACCCGGCAGGACAGTGCCACCAGTCTTTACGCTGTCGGACACACCGGCCGAAATGCCTGTGGATATCGCCCGGGTTTTGTGAAAGTCAATCATCACTACTTCGATCAGCACAACAGGAACCAAAACATCCAACTGTTCAATAAAGTTTCCAACCTCTTTAATCTGGTCGGCCGAGCCGGAGATCAGCAGCGTGTTTTGTTCGCGAAACTCTTTTATCTCTATACCTTTTTTCCAGTCAGTGGGTATCATCGACATGATCGTGTCAATCGACCTGTTCTGCAAGTGAATCGCTTTGAAGGTCCTGAGCCCCTCGATTGCCCGGTCGCCAATAAGGTAAACACCTCCCTCCTGCTGGAAAGTATAGGTTGTGCTTTTGAAAAGCAAGGTTAGAAAATCCTCATAGGGCAGGTCGCTGACATGAACGTTAATGCTTCCTTTCAGGTCGGTATAGATAGAGTAGTTTTTTCCTAATTGCTGCGATGCCTGCTTAACGAGGCCGGCGATAGTTGCATTAGTAGCATCAGCGGAAACAAGCTTTTGCCCGTTTACTGTCCGGACAAACAATTGTGCGGAGCCGCCAGTTGTTCCCGGATTTGCCGGCCTGAAATTATTACGTACCGATGTGTTCTTATCACCGTTGATATATAATTCCTCATTATCCGCCAATGGTTGAAAAACATAAAAGTTATCACTGGTTTTAACCATTTTGATGTCATTGCCGTAGGCCAGCTTATCCAACGCCGTTTCAAACGGGGCGTTGGCTATAAATGCAGTCACCATTTTATTCTGTAGCGAAGTGGGTACCATCACATTTTTACCCGATACCTGGGTGATTTTTTTGGCAACGGAAGTGAGGCTATCATTTCGCAGCGAAAATGACAGCGTATTGCCGGAGTTGTTATAACTGGCATCGATTTCCCTGACCGGTGGCTTAATGAATTGGACAGGTTCCTGATATGACGTTACATTAATAATAGAGCCGACCACACTAATATCCAGGTTATATTTCTGCGCCATGAAAACTAAAATATTGGCAGCTGTGGCATCATTGAATGAATCGCTAACATTGAGCGTAAGCTTGGGGTCTATGCTGATATTCAGATTATTGGAACTGGCAATCCCGGTTAAATAAGCCTGGATCGATCCGCCGACAACCTGAAGCTGAACTTTTTGCTTTAGCCCGGGCATGGTAGCAGACAGACTATCAAGCTTTTTCTGAATATTTTGTATTCGCGGCGCCTGTGCAAGCGCGCAAATGGGCAGAAGCAACCACAAAGAAAAAATGATAAGGGAGCATGGTTTTTTGTGCATAAGGTTTAATAGTTAAATAACAGGGGGT
>Ga0134125_10005575_pt1 | contig 14276 bp, 11 predicted proteins | sample KB31751_FD_96464 | JGI IMG/M metagenome (GOLD analysis project Ga0134125, IMG submission 96464) | Terrestrial soil microbial communities with excess Nitrogen fertilizer from Kellogg Biological Station, Michigan, USA - KB3-175-1 | ecosystem: Environmental > Terrestrial > Soil > Unclassified ... | reverse complement strand
TCGACTTCGCCACCAGGCCTTGGCTCGGCGTCGGCGCGGCCTCCTCCGCAGGGTTCGATGTCTCGTCGGTTTTTTCTTTCATCAAGCCGTCTCCCTTTGCCCGCACGACCGTGCGAGCCAGTCGACCCCGGTTGTGGCGTCGATCGGCGTTCCCTTCCGTACGATGAGAAAGCGGACGATTTACGGCCGGGTCAAGCCCGCGGATCGTCCCTACGCGCGGACCCTCGTTTTCTCGGGATCGTAGAACGGGAAGCGGACGACCGTGGCAGGGATGCGCTTCTGGTGGCCGTCGAGCTTCCCGATCTCCACCTCGGTGCCGAGGCTGCTGCAGGCGACGTCCATGCGGCAGAGCGCGATGCTCTTCTTCAGCAGCGGACTCTTCATGCCGCTGGTGACGACACCCACTTGCGCGCGGCCCTGGTGCACGCAGTCGCCGTGGCCGGCGGTCTCGCCGCCGGCGAGCTCCAGCCCGACGAGCACGCGCTGCGGATGCTCCTTGCGCTTCAGCAGCGCGTCGCGGCCGATGAATTCTTCGTTGCTCTTGAGGGCGACGGTGAAGCCGATGCCGGCTTCGAACGGATCGGTCTGGTCGCTGAACTCGTAGTTGAAGAAGACCAGGCCGGCCTCGATGCGCACCATGTCGAGCGCTTCCAGGCCCAAAGGCGCAAGGTCGTGCGGCTTGCCCGCCTCCCACACCGCGTCCCACACCGTCAGGGCATCCTTCGGATGGCAGAAGATCTCGTAGCCGAGCTCGCCGGTATAGCCGGTGCGGCTGACCACGACGGCCGGACCGTTCCAGTCGCCGATGCGGGCGATGGCGAAGTGGAACCAGGCCAGCTCCGCCAGGCTTGGCTGGCCCGGCGGCGTCCAAACAACCTGCTTCAGGATCTCGCGGCTGTTCGGACCCTGGACGGCGATGTTGTGGAGCTGGTCGGTGGAGGACTTGACCCACACCTTGAGCCCGCGCTTCTCCGCGATGTCGCGCAGCCAGGTGCCGTCATACTCGTCGCCGCCGATCCAGCGGAAGTTGTTCTGCCCGAGGCGGAACACCGTGCCGTCGTCGAGCATGCCGCCGTGGTCGTAGCACAGGGCGGTGTAGACCACCTGCCCCACCGCCAGCTTGCGGATGTTGCGCGTGCAGGCGATCTGCATGAGCGTCTCGGCGTCGGGCCCCAACACCTCGAACTTGCGCAGCGGCGACAGGTCCATCACCACCGCCTTCTCGCGGCAGGCCCAGTATTCGTCGACGGCGCCGTGGTTGTTGAACCGGGTCGGCAGCCAGAAGCCGCGATACTCGGCGAAATTGCGGGTGAGCGCTGAGGTGCGCGGGTGGAAGGCGGTCTCGCGCGTGAGGCGCGGCTCTGCGTCGGGGGCCATGCGGAAGGCGATCGCTCTGCTGAAGGTCTGTTCGGCGGGATAGACGCGGACGTGGATGTCTGTCGGGTTCCAGGCATTGGCGGCGTCGATATCGTCCGGGCAGGCCGAGGAGGCGCAGACGATGTCGGTCGTCGCGCGCAACAGCACATAGTCGCCCGGCCGCGACCACGGCTCGTCCAGGAAGTAGGCGTTCTGGGCGTTGATGCCGGTGTTGTAGAAGAAGTTGATGGCGGGCCAGCCGCCGCGCGCCGCGACGCCGAAGGGCGCCAGCGCGGCGTTGAAGTTGTCGGTGCAGTTGGCGTGGCCGGGATAGCCGAGGGCATCGTAGTAGCGCGCGGTGCAGGCGAGGCCGAAGGAATCGTGGCGGCCGACGGTGTCGCGCACCACCTCCACCAGCGCCTGCAGGTCGTGGTCGAAGAACTTGCTGTAGAGGCCGGGTCCGGGATAGCCGAGGCCGATCATGCTGCGCGTCGCCGTCATGTCAAGGCCGCGCTCGACTCCCTGGTCGAGCCGGCGCGCATCGAAGGCCTGGAAGTCGGAGCATTGCCGGCCTGCCACGTCGATGATCTGGATGTACTCGCCGGCCTTCACCAGATAGCCCTGGGCCGTGCAGCGATCGATGCGCATCTCCGCACGCGGATCGGCGAGCGGCTCGGGCAGCGGCGGTGCCACGATGTTGGGCATGGCGGCCCGTTTGACGATCACCGAGAGATCGGTCGGCGCGTCCTGGGCGTGGGCGCCCATCGGACCGCCGGGCGCGTGGAAGATGGCGATGCAGTCGCGCTCGGCCGACAGCGCGGCAGCCTCGCCCGGCCGCGAGTCACCGTCGAACAGCTGGGCGGTCTTGTCGATGCGGCCGGGCAGGCCGCGCCGCCGCAACGCTGCCGCGATCGCCCGCGCATCCTCGGTCGCTCCCGCCAGCAGGCGGGCGATGCCGGCGGACTCCGTTCCTATAGCGAGACCGAGCGCCCCGAGGTCCGCACGGCCATCGGCACCGAAAGCGGCGATCTCGCAGCGCTGGCGACCCTCGCGGTCGATGACCGTGATGCGATCGTCCCGGAAGATCGGCACGACCACGGCACCGCCGCCGCTTACCTTATATCGTTCCGTGCCTGGCTCGAAGGCCGGCAGGCCGGGCTCGCGGATCTGCGGGAACCTCGGCATGTACGGCGTGTAGTTCATGGCGGCGATCTTCGATGATCTGCCGCCACGCCGCAAGGGCGGCCGGCCCTACACCGGTCGGGACCGGTGCGGCGGCCGTCCATCTACTGCACGGTCGACGTCGAACTCAGGGCCGAACTGATGATGTCGAAGAAGTCCTGGTCCGCCGTCTTGGCGGCGTTCTGGTCGTTGATGGACACGTGACTGATCATGTAGGCGCCGGCCGGCGAGAAGGTCTTGTAGATCGAATAATAGGTATACCAGGAGCTCTGTCCCTCGTGACAGGACACCGCCAGGCGGCGCACGGTGTCGCCGTTGCTCATGGCCGAGTTGACGGCCGCGCTGGCGACTTCGCCCTTGCAGGCCTTGCCGTCGTCGGAGGCCAGGCGTGCGGTCTCGTCCTCCGGGCTGACCTCGCCGACGATGACCGTCAGGCCGCCATAGGTCGAGCCCTGGCCCCAGGCCAGATCGCGGTCTTTGAAGGCCTCCGGGACGGCGCTGCCCCGCAGCACCTGAAAGTGCGCCAGACGCGAATCCTGCAGCAGAGACTGGAACAGGTCGACGCCTTCGGAGCGCGCCTTGCCGGCGTCGGTGGTGCTGGCGGTCTGGCCGCCCTGGTTGCCCTGGAACGGGTTGGCGGAAGTGCCGCCGAACGGGTTGCTCGAATTGCCGCTGCTGGTCGAGCCGCCGCTGCCGAAGGGGTTCGTGCTGGTGCCGGCGCGGGCATTCTCGACGTAGCATTGGCGAAGCCGCTGCAACGCCGTCTTGGTCCCCTCCAGCCGGAACGAGAAACTGTCGGATTGAGCGTTCACGCGCATGACACTGCCATACCGCAGCGCGTCCAGCAGATCGCCCGGCGACTCGAACTTAACGTCGACGGCATTGGTGTCATAGGCATAGGCGCTGTAGGTGCCGGACCACAGACTGTCGACCGCGAGCCCGATCTTGAACTCGTCGCCCACGGTCAGGCGCCAATCCGGATGGGTGAACGCGATGTGAAAGGTCTGGTCGTAGTCGATCTGGAAGTAGAGCGTGATGCCGCTCTTATAGTCGCTCGTGATGTAGCAGTCCTGGAACTCGCCGCTCTTGTCGTCATACACGATCGTGCCGGGCCAGGTGCCGGCCTGGAAGGCGTATTCCTTGGCATCGGCGCGCGTGGCGCAGGCGAGCGCAAGCAATGCCGTCGCGACAAAGAAGGTGATCGTCCGCATCTTAACCATCCCCGATCCGACCCACTGTGGCGCGCCCCGACCGCCGCCCGCGCGCTTCTTCTTGCTTGCTTTCGATTGTACCGAAAAATCGCAAAAAAAACAACGGGGGCAGGGCCGGTTGACGGACACCGGGCGTTATAGTGTCGTCGTCGCGCGGACGACGAATGGCGACATCGCCGGCTGTCGTCTCGACACCAGTGGGGGAACCGCCATGCCGAAAACCATGCGCGCCGCCGTGCTGCGCAAGCTGAAGACGCCGCTCAAGATCGAGGCGGTCGCGATGCCCGAACCGGGACCCGGCGAAGTGCTGATCAAGGTCGCCGCCTGCGGCGTCTGCCACAGCGACGTCCACGCGGTCGACGGCGATTGGGATCCCCCGCCCGGCCTGCCCCTCATCCCCGGACATGAGGTCACCGGTCACGTCGCCGCCCGCGGCGCCAATGTGCAGGGGCTGAAGGACGGCGACGTCGTGGGCGTGCCGTGGATGTGGAGCGCCTGCGGCGCCTGCGAGTACTGCCTCGCCGGCAACGAGACGATCTGTGCCGGCGGCGAATCGACCGGCTATTCCAAGCCGGGTGGCTATGCCGAGTACGTCGTCGCGCCCGCCGCCTATGTCGGCCGCCTTCCGGCCAAGGCCGACCTGATCGGCCTGGCGCCCGTGCTGTGCGCGGGCGTCACGGTCTATCGCGGCCTCAAACGCACGATGGCGCGGCCGGGTCAGTGCGTGGCGGTGTTCGGGGTCGGCGGCCTCGGGCATCTGGCCGTGCAATACGCCAAGGCGATGGGACTGCAGGTCGCGGCCATCGACGTCGCCGACGACAAGCTTCGCCTCGCTACTGCCCTCGGCGCCGACATGGTGGTGAACGCCAAGAAGGCCGATCCGGTGCAAACCTTGAAGAAAGAGCTGGTGGGTGGGCCGCACGCCGCCGTCGTCACGACGCCGGCCGGCATCGCCTTCGATCAGGCAGTCCGCTCGCTGCGCCCGAGCGGGACCTGCAGCTTCATCGGCGTGCCCGGGCGCGACGGCGACCGGCTGGCGATCTCCATCGGCAAGGTGATCAACAGCGAACTCTCGCTGCGCGGCTCCAACGTCGGCTCGCGGCTCGACCTGGCGGAGGCGATCCGTTTCGCGGTCGAGGGCCACGTCAAGGTCAAGGTCGAGCGCCAGCCGCTGCGCGCCATCAACAAGGTGTTCGACCGCATGCGCCGCGGCAAGATCGTCGGCCGCGTCGTGCTCGACATCGCCGCCGGAGGCTAGTGCTTCGGATACTTGATCGAGAGGATCTCGAGCGAGAGGTCGCCGGTCGGGCGCTTCCACACGACCGCATCGCCGACGGCGGCGCCGTTGAGGGCCTTGGCGAGCGGCGAGACCCAGCTGATCCGGCTGTGCTTGGGATCGGCCTCGTCCTCGCCGACGATGCGGAACTTGCGCTTCTCGTCGTTGTCGTCGACCGTCTCGACGACGGCGCCGAAGCCGACACGGTCGGCCGGCTGGCTGTCGGGATCGATGAGGACGTGCCGCTCGATCCGCTCCTGGAAGTAGCGGATGTCGCGCTCCACCAGTTTCAGATGCTCCTTGTCCAGCATCTCCGGCTCGCCGGCCTCGGTCAGATGGTGACGCTCCTCCTGCAGCTTGGCCAAATGCTCCTGCAGCGCCTTGAGACCGGACGCGGTCACATAGTTGGGGTGCGGACTCTGCGGGCGTTCCGGCAGCTCTTCGCCGGGTTGCTCGCCGTCCGCCTCTTTCACGAAGGCACGACTCATCGCCTGCTCTCCCTTCCTGGGATGCCCTAGCAGCATAAGTCCGGAAGGCGACCACATTCCAGGTGATTGTTGGCGGGCGGTTTATCGGGTTAGATCGCCGGGGTATGGTTAATGGGGCGGCGGCATGGCGACGGCATCGGCGACCTGCGTTCTGGAGATCCGCAGCAATCTGGGTGAAGGGCCGCTGTGGCATCCGGGCGAGCGGCGGCTGTACTGGCTCGACCTGGTCCGGCCGGCGGTCTATCGGTTCGACCCGGCGAGCGGCCGCAACGAACAGCTGCAGGCGGATATCGGGACTTATGTGGGCGGCTTGGTATTTCGGCAGCGCGGCGGCTGGATCGTGGTCAGGGAGGATGGCATCTCCGCCGTCGACGCTGTCAGCGGCCGCCGCCAAGTGCTGCTGCACCCGGAGGCCGACCTGCCCGGCAACTGGTTCAATGACTGCAAGTGCGACCGCCTGGGGCGACTGTGGACCGGCAGCGCCGACCGCAAGGAACAGGACCCGACGGGGAGCCTCTACGTGATCGACGCCCAGCTCGGCGTGCGCAAGGTCGACAGCGGCATCATCTGCGCGAATGGCCCGGCCTTCAGCCCGGATGGCAAGACCGCCTATTTCGCCGACAGTTTTGCCCGCAAGATCTTTCGCTACGATATCGATCCGGCGAGCGGCGCGGTTGGCCCGCGCGGGATCTTCGTCAGCGTGCCCGACGACGCCGGCGTTCCCGACGGCATGACCGTCGACGCCGACGGCTTTCTGTGGAACGCCCAGTGGGACGGCTGGCGCGTGACCCGCTATGCGCCCGACGGCCGCATCGACCGCGTCATCCAGCTGCCCGTACCGCGGCCGACGGCGCCGGCATTCGGCGGCGAGGACTTGAAGACGCTCTACATCACCAGCGCCAGCTACGGCCTCAGCGATGCGCAGCTGAAGGAGGCGCCGCTCTCGGGCAGCCTGTTCGCCTGCGAACCCGGCGTGCGCGGCGTGGCCGAACCGGACTTCGCGGGGTAGTCTGGCCCCATGAACTCCTGTGATGTCGCGATCATCGGCGGCGGCGTGATCGGCAGCGCCATCGCCTACTTCCTGGCCGGACGCACCGATTTCAAGGGCTCGATCGTCGTCATCGAGAAGGACTCCACCTACGAGACGGCGGCGACGCCGCGGTCGGCAGGCGGCGTCCGGCAGCAGTTCTCGACGCCCGAGAATATCCGGATGTCGATGTTCGGCGCCGCGTTCATCAAGGAGGCCGGCGAGCATCTGACGGTCGACGGCGAGGTGGTCGAGCTGCCGTTCGTCGAGTGGGGCTATCTGTTCCTGGCGACCGCCACGGGTTTCGAGACGCTGCGCACCAACCACACCACGCAGACGTCGCTGGGCGCCAGGGTTGCCCTGCTGATGCCGTCGGAACTGAAGACACGGTTTCCCTGGCTCGCGGTCGATGATCTCGCCGGCGGCTGTTTCGGCCTGGCGAACGAGGGCTGGACCGATCCCTATGGTCTGCTGCAGGCCTTCCGCCGCAAGGCGCGTTCGCTCGGGGTGACCTACCTGAGCGACGAGGTCACCGGCCTCGAACGGGTCGGCAACCGCGTCGCGAGCGTGACGCTGCGCAACGGCGGACGCCTCGCCTGCGGCGGAGTGGTTAATGCCGCCGGCTATCACGCCCATGAGATCGCCGGCATGGTCGGCATCAACATTCCGGTGCGGCCGCGTAAGCGCTTCGTCTATGTCTTCGACTGCCGCGACAAGCCGGAGCGCGTGCCACTCATCATCGATCCGACCGGCGTGTGGTGCCGGCCGGAAGGCGCCAGCTTCATCGGCGGCGTCTCCCCGCCGGAAGCGGAAGACCCGGATTGCACGGACTTCGAGATCGACTACGGGCTGTACGAAGACGTGGTATGGCCGACCCTGGCGCAGCGCATCCCCGCCTTCGAGGCGATCAAGCTAGTGCGCGCCTGGGTCGGGCACTACGACTACAACACGCTCGACCAGAACGCGATATTGGGGCCCCACCCGGAGGTCGGAAACTTTTACTTCGCCAATGGGTTCAGCGGGCATGGACTGCAGCAATCGCCGGCGGTCGGCCGCGCCGTCGCCGAGCTGATCGCCTATGGCGCCTACCGCAGCCTCGACCTGCGCCGCTTCGGCTACGAGCGGGTGCTGAAGAACCTGCCGATCTTGGAATTGAACGTGGTATAATCCAGGGTGTAGCCGATGAGTATGCACTATTATCGTCATACAAGTATAGTCGGGTTTTTTCCTAAGTCTGTGAATGGGTTTGCTGTACATAATCATGGCGATTCGGCGTATTTTTAGATTCTGACCGCACGGTCAAGAATCGATTGTGGGGACCTTCAGGTCATGCCGTTCAGCAGCGAAGAAGCGCGGCTGCATGCGGTTGTGAATACAGCAGTCCACGGGGTCATACTGATCGACCCCGCCGGCGCCATTCTTATGTTCAATCCTGCCTGCGAGCGCCTGTTCGGCTACCGCGCCGAAGAGGTGGTCGGCTGCAACGTCAAGATGCTGATGCCCGTACCCTATCGCGACGGGCATGACGGCTATCTCACGAACTATCTGACAACCGGCAAGGCCAAGGTCATCGGCATCGGCCGCGAGGTGACGGGCCAACGCAAGGACGGCTCGACCTTTCCCATGGACCTGTCGGTCGGCGAAGCAAAGGAAAATGGCACGACCGCTTTCGTCGGCATCATCCACGATCTGACCGAGCGCAAGCGGGTCGAGCGGGCCCTGCAGGAAAGCGCGAATCGGCTGAAGGCGGTGGTCGACACGGCGGTCGACGGCGTGATCCTGATCGATATGCAGGGCGTCATCACGATGTTCAATCCGGCCTGCGAGCGGTTGTTCGGCTATCGCGCCGACGAGGTGGTCGGTCGCAACGTCAAGATACTGATGCCGGCACCTTATCGCGGCGAGCATGATCGCTACCTCGCCAACTACCTCCATACGGGCGAACGCAAGATCATCGGCATCGGCCGCGAAGTGACGGGGCAGCGCAAGGACGGCACGACGTTTCCCATGGATCTCTCGGTCGGCGAGGCGAAGCAGGAGGACGGCTCCATCTTCGTCGGCATGATTCACGACCTCACCAGCCGCAAGCGCACCGAAGAGCAGCTGGCGCAAGCCCAGAAGATGGAGGCGGTCGGCCAGCTCTCGGGCGGCCTCGCGCACGACTTCAATAATCTGCTGACCGTCGTGGTCGGCAATGCGGAGACTTTGAGCCTGGCCCTGAAGGCCCGCCCCGACCTGAAGCAGGCGGCCGACATGATCGCGACCGCCGGCGAGCGCGGCGCCGAGCTGACGCGCCGGCTGCTGGCGTTCAGCCGGCGGCAGATGCTGCAACCCGCGCAGATCAACTGCAACCGCCTGATCGATTCCATGCAGCGCATGCTCTGGCGCACGCTGCGCGAGGACATCGAGATCCGCATCGCGCTGGCGCCTGACCTGTGGCCGGCGTTCGCCGATCCGGGCCAGCTGGAATCGGCGATCCTGAACCTGGCGATCAACGCGCGCGACGCCATGCCGAACGGCGGCGGCCTCAGCATTTCGACAGCCAACGTGGCGGTCGACGAGCACTATCGCGACCGCTACCCCGAGGTGACGCCGGGCAACTACATCCTGATCGCCGTGACCGACACCGGCGATGGCATGGCGCCGGAGGTGCTGGCCCGCGCCTTCGAGCCGTTTTTCACCACCAAGGAGGTCGGCAAGGGCAGCGGCCTCGGCCTCAGCATGGTCTACGGCTTCCTGAAGCAATCCAACGGCCACGTCTCGATCTACAGCGAGGTCGGCCTCGGCACGACCGTGCGGCTCTATCTGCCGGCCCACAACACGATGCCGGCGGATCTCACGGCCGCCCAGGCGGGCGCCGAGGGCGAACCGCCGCGCGGACGCGAGACCATCCTGGTGACCGAGGACGATCCGTTCGTGCGCGCCTATGTCGTGAGCGCGCTCCAGGACCTCGGCTATCGCGTCATCGCCGCGGAGGATGCGCGGGAAGCATTGAAGCACCTGACCGAGGGCGGCGAGATCGACCTCCTGTTCACGGACATCGTCATGCCCGGCGGCATGAATGGCTGGGAGCTGGCCGAGCGGGCGCAGCAGATCAGGCCGGGGTTGCGACTGCTGTTCACCTCCGGCTACGCGCTGGAGACCCTGGTGGCGCGCGGCCGCATTCATCCGGACACCGCGATCCTCAACAAGCCCTACCGCCGCCCCGAACTGGCCCGCCGCCTGCGCGAGGTGCTGGACACCCCGCAGGTGACAGTCCTGGCGCCGCCCGCGCCCGGCTAAGGCGGCGAATCCGAACGACGGACCCCATGCCCAGCGGGATCTCAGGCGGCGGCCCGGCGGCGGCCGCCGGCCGGCCGCGATTCTGAACGATGGACCCCATGCCCAGCGGGGATTGAGACGGCCGGGGCGGCGGCGGGCTGATCCTGCGCGTCGTTGGCAGGCCCGCCGCGGTAGAGGCTGGGCTCCGGGCCGCCCCAGACCGTGCCGGCGATCTTGCGCGGCTTGTCGGGACCGCCATCGAACTGCCGGAGAGTGAGCAGGCCGCGGCGGAAGCGGTCGCCCAGGCGCGCGACGGCGCCGGAGAGCTGGAGGGCGGCGGCCGGCTCTTCCTCGGTTTCGACGGCGCGGTCGAAGGCGCGGTCGGCACATCCGGCGAGGCGCATGGTGAGGTCATGGATGGCCCCGAGCTCCAGGGCGAAGAGGCGGCCGAGGAAGTAGGTGCCGCTGGCCTCGGCGGTCGCCGCGACGGCGAGCTCGGCCACCCCGGCCTCCTTGGCCAACCCGGCTGCGTCGGCCATGGCTGCCGCGCGCACGGCCTGGGCGCGCTCGCTCAATGGCGAGGCCCGGCGTGCCGGCGGATCATCCCACTGGGCGCGGGCGGCCTTGGCCGCGGCGACCCGGCGCTCGAGTTCCTCCGGGGAGCAGCGTTCGTCGGTCCAGCGGAGCGCCAGCCAGACGCCCTCGTCGTCCGGCGTGAGGTCCGGGCGCAGGCGCCGCAGCACGACCAGGCCCAGGCGCACCTGCTCCATCAGTCGGCCGGCGACGCCCGCCAGGCGGGCGGCGGCGAGATCGGCGGCCGCACTGTTGCCGGCTGGCCGTCCGGCCGCCTCGTCGGCGCCGTTCACCTCCTGCGACCAGCAGAGGACACCGTCGGTGGCGGCAGCGAGGCGCTGCATCAGCCGGTGGCTGGCGACCAGCTCGTGGGCCAGCAGGTCGGCCAGCACGACCGGACCGCATTCATTGTCGGCAACGCCGATCATGAGGTCCGCCGGCCCCGCCTGCGCGGCCAGATCCTCCGCCTGCTCGGTTGCCAGCGCGATGGTTTCGTCGAGTGTCATGGCTTGCCGCTCCTTGTCGGTGTGAAAGGTATGAATGATACCTAGAACATAGAGCGAACACAAGCGCAAAATGGAGATATATGCGTAAACTACATTTACGCATACAGTTTCAGCGGCGGGAGAATCTCATGTAGCGGCGACCTGCCGCCGCACGCCTGTCCCCATCGCCGACAAGTGATAACAGGGCCTCCGGGCGTTCCGTCGCATCGGCGCCCGCAAGCCGCTCTCCAGGAGGCGATGAACCTGACTTCTCACACACATAGCGTACGCCGCGACATAGATACGCCATGGGTATTGCCTCGCGAGATGGCGGATAGTTCCAGCCAGCAAGCCGTCACGAGGCTTACGCTATCTTGTTCTCGCTTTCCGCCGTCCGGCTGATTCCTTGCGCGTCGATAGCCGGGCATCCGACAGAGCGGGAGGACTACCCCCGACAAGGTGCAGCGCGTTCTCGTAGTCGGCACCGAAGCCGACACGGGTGATCTCGCGCATGGGATATTCGACGGGCTCCGCGTCCCAGGTCGCGCCAGGATTGATCTCCAATAGCGACACGCGGCCACGATCGATCGCGACAACACGCCCGATGTTGCACACGTCCGGATCGGCCTGCTCGCGATGGATATCGTCACGAGTGGGAAAGCACGGTTGGCTGAGAGCAGCAGCTCCTCGACACTGGCGAGGCTCACGCGTGGCTTCCTTGAGACGCGCTCACCCCGCTGCTTCAACGCCGCTTCTGCGAATGCTGCATATGGGTCGGGCCTGATATCACGCACGTCGGCGATGCGGAAGCACTCGAAACCATCAAACCAGAGACGATCGCTGACCACTGCGAGAAGAAAGAATCTCGGGCCAATGTCGAGCACATAGCCGTGGACCACAAAATCCTCGAACCGCCGAGAGAAGCGTACAAACTGGCGCTCACGCATTGCGTTCGCGAGGCGGGATGATCGATCATTCGCCATCGGCACATCCAAGGTCGACTTGGATCATGGTCTAAGCCTGCGTGTGGTCACGCTTCGCCTAGAGCTGGCCGGCAAGCGCCTCGGCGGTCGATTTGCCGGCTGTGACCGGGACGATCTCGAATGCGACGAGGTCGGACCATTCGGCGACCCAGCGCTGCAGCAGCGCGACGTCGTCGGTCTCCATGATCTGGAAGCACCTGCCGAGGTCGGCGGACACCCAGCTGCTGACGAAGGCGAGGCCGTCCGGCATCTGGCGGCCCTTGTCGCGGAAGCGGCGGTAGACCGATTTCGCGTCTTGATTGCGGAAGGTTTCGACGACCATGAAGAGCATGATGCGTGCCTCGTCTTAGGGTTCGCAGAGCAATGCCATGGGCACGCGATATAGTACAGGGCTGGAGCGCACCTGGGATCGGCGATTTGCGTCCTTCGACAAGCTCAGGATGAGGGGTAATTTTTCTGCCACCAAGATTGTCCCTCATCCTGAGCCTGTCGAAGGACGCCGGGTCGCCTTGCAGCGAAGCGGGGCGGCCACATGGGGCCGCCCCTACGATGATCGTGCGCGGATACCGCCCCTTACATCCCCGCGACGATCGTGCCTTCGGGGTAGGTCAGGGAGTAGCCGAAGTTGATGACGTGCTCTTCGGCGGGCTTCAGGTCGTAGGTCCAGGCCAGGACGCCCTTGTGGGCTTCCCAGTCGGTCTTGGTGGGGCGGGTGGAGTCGCTGAGCGGCGCGACCTCGATGCGCTCGTCCTGCGACACCGGCAGGGCGTCGAGCACGGTGACCTCCATCGGCTTGCTGTGGTGGTTGGCGATCTCGATGCGGTAGCGGCGCTCGACATGCCGGTTGTCGGTGAAGAGGCCAGAGGTCGACTGCTCGCCGTTCTCCAGCCGGTATTCGACGCGCACCTTGTCGTCGATGCCGAAGCCGAACTGCTCCTTCTCCTTCGGCCGCAGCGTATCCATGGGTTCGGTGCCGACGAAGGCGCCGTCGCGGAACACCGAGACCTGGCCGGGCAGCAGCGGCTCGGCGCCCTCGTAGGTGACCTCGGCATAGAGATGGGCGAACGCGCCCTGCTTCGGCACGGCGCGCACGGCGAGCGTGGCCGCCAGCTCATGCGTGGCGATGGCGAACTTGTGGGGCGCGGCGTCCGACGGGACGTTGGCCGTGCCGGGGATGCGGTACTCGGCCGAGAACTCGCTGGCGACGAGCTGGGCGGTGATGCTCGTGAGGCGATCCTTCTTCTTGTCCAGAGACCCGTTCATGTCGGCCATGTTCTGCGGCTCGGCCGTAGCGGGCGCCTGCGCCGCGCCCTCGTCACGCCGAAACTCTCCGTCGAGCTCGGGCTGGGCGACCTGGACGAACCAGCTGTCCAACTCCGGCAGCGCCGCGCCGACCGCGGGCTGGGCGGTCGAGAGGGTGAGGGCGACGCCGGTCCAGTCCTCGCCGGTGCGCTGCTGCACCTGGCCGAGCTGGGCTAGGCTCATCTTGCCGGCCTCGCTGTCGAGGCGGGCATCGTAGAGCGGGGCCCAGGTCGCATCCGGGAGCTGGTAGCTGAGGCGCAGGGTGGCGCTCTGCGCGGCATCCGCCTCGAGGTTGATGCGGGCGACGACCGTGGCCGAGCGTCCGGTCTGGATCTGCGCCAGTTCCTGCTGGAGCCGGGCGGTCTTGGCGTCGATGTCGCGCATCTCTATCTCGGCGGCGCGCATGCCGGCATGGGCCTCGGCAGCGCCGCCGCTCATGGCGGTCCAGGCCGCCTGCCATTTGGCCGGGTCCATGCTGCCGCGCTGGACCTCCTGGTTGGCCGTGGTCGGCATGTCGCGCCCGATCGTCGAGATGAAATCGAGCTGCACCTGCAGCGAGGCGACGCGGTCTTCGGCAGCATGGCGGCGGTCCTGCAGGTCGACGATTTCGGCCTGCAGCTGGCGCTCCTGCTCGCTGACGGCGGCATCGGCAAAGAACGGCTTGGTTTCGACCGAGCCGATGACGACGTCCTGGCCGCCCTCCCCGCTCACTCGCACGGATTCCGGAAACAGGCTGGCCGGGAGGTTTTCGATGACGAGCGTGGTGGCACCGGCGGGCAGGCTGACATCGACGACGCGCGTGACCTCGGCGCGGTCGGGGAAGACGGTGACGGCCTTGATCGGCGCCGTGACCGGCAGATCGGCGGCGAACAGCTGGCCGCACGGGACCAGGATGGTGAACAGGGACAGCATACCCAAACGCGTCGACATGGTTCGTTCTCCGGGCTGGTTGGTCGGGGGCGCCGGTTGCGCCCCGTTCAACCTGATTGCCGGCGGAATGTGGCGGAAATGCCGAGGCGGTGAGAAAAAATGCCGGGTGGGATGGTTAACGGCGCGGACGGTAAGAAGGTTCGCCACAAGGGCACGAAGGACACGAAGAAGAAATGAAACCGCAGATGAACGCAGATGAACG
>Ga0134125_10005574_pt1 | contig 14277 bp, 10 predicted proteins | sample KB31751_FD_96464 | JGI IMG/M metagenome (GOLD analysis project Ga0134125, IMG submission 96464) | Terrestrial soil microbial communities with excess Nitrogen fertilizer from Kellogg Biological Station, Michigan, USA - KB3-175-1 | ecosystem: Environmental > Terrestrial > Soil > Unclassified ... | reverse complement strand
TGATGACAAAAAACAGTAAAATCCGTATATGCTTCTACAATTCAGAAAATGGTTTAGTGAGCAAAAGGGGTACTCCAACAGAATTTTATATTTCAGGACAGGATAAGAAATTTTTACCTGCCCATGTGATTATTGATGGGAGTTGTGTAGTTGTTTCAAACAAATTAATTAGAAATCCGGTGGCAGTTCGTTTTGGATTTAGAAATGAAGCTATCCCAAATCTCTTTAGTAAGGAAGGGCTGCCAGTGAATCTCTTCAGGACAGATGATTGGGATGTGCCAACTGTTTCAGTTTTCGATAGAGGCAAAAAAGCGCTTGTGGGTGCCATACGATGGGATGCATGGATTGGAGATATTGGAAATGGATTAGGAGACGCATCTAATGTTGGTTTGCAGGTTGAAAGATCTTTGAGTCCTAATCAATATCACTATCGTGCTCCTTTTTATAGTAAAGTGATTTCTAAAGATTCAATTCAATGTCGAGGTGCTACCCAGGCGATCATGGATGAGGAAATAGCTTATGCGAAGGATGCAGGAATCAGTTACTGGGCATTTTGCTGGTATCCGCCACACAGCGGCTTGGATACTGCCAGGCAACTTTATCTTGCCAGTAAACATAGAAATGATATTAAATGGTGCATAATACTCGGTACGAATCCATTTGACTATAATAAGGATGCAGCATGGCTTATACAAAGGTTTAAAGAAAAGAATTATCAAAAAGTATTAAATGGGCGGCCTCTCGTATACGTTTTCCCTTCCACTGTTACCTATTCTGACCAAATAAGTTCGTTGAGAAATCAATGCAAAGCAGAAGGAATACCTGACCCATACATTACCATCTTAGAATTCTCAGCAAAGAAGGCCGTTGCTATGGCTGATACTTTACATGCAGATGCTATGAGCGCGTACATCAGTTGGGTCGGTAAAAATGGAGAACCCTATTACCCGGTTATTCCCCGTGCTGATTCTATTGGCTGGGGAAATTATAAAGCTACAGGGAGAAAAGTAATACCATGGGTAACTACAGGCCATAATACAAAACCCCGTATTGATAACCCAGTATCGTGGACAAAAGTTCCTTCAGATGAATGGGTAAGTGATGGAACGCCGCAGCAAATTGCAGCCAATCTAAATAATGCCTTACGTTGGATAAGCAAAAACAAATCGACGGCAGAAGCAGATGCTGTATTGGTATATGCCTGGAATGAATTTGATGAAGGAGGATGGCTTTGCCCGACGCTGGGAAATAATCAAATTCGCTTAGATGCTATTGAGAAAGTATTAAAATAAGATGAAAACAACTTTCTTTTCATTTGGGATTCTTATTATTTTTACATTTTCTACATGCCATAAAATGCAATCTAATACTTCATCCAATGAAAGGTCGAGGTCTATTGCAGGCACTATACGCTAAGATGGATGGTTGCTTTAAATAGAGATGGATTGGAAGTGGAACAATATGATAAAGCCGGTTTCAAGTTATGGCTTTTGCTCTTGAAATTGCGAGTGCGGTCAAATAGATTGTTCTATAGAACAAATCATTTTATAGAATTTTGAAAATAGAATATGAAACGTTACCATTTTTTAATTGTTTGCTTTCTAATGACTGCATGCAGCCAAAGATCAAAGACTGTTTTGTATGACGCTCCGGAACAGGAAAAAAAATCGGATAACTTTGAAATGTTTATAAATGACAAACCGGTATTTGTTTATCAGGCAAGAGTATCAAAATATCCGATCAACCAAATCTGGCCGGGATACCAACGGCCAATAAACCAAACAGAAATAGCTTCATTTACCTATTTTGATATCAAAGGAGAAATTGCAATAAAGATCATTTTAAATAAGGAAATTAAAACACTTGATATCCGTCCCAAAGAATATGGAATCGAACCAACAATAAAGGACAATTCTATTGAATTTAAATTATCAAAGCCTTCTCAATTTGTTATCGAGGTTAATGGGAATCACCATGCTTTACACATTTTTGCAAATCCTGTTGATACTTATAGTAGCATTAATAAAAAAGACCCCAAAGTTCACTATTTCGGACCTGGGATACATGAAGCAGGAGTAATAACTCTGAATAGCAATGAAACGGTTTTTATTGATGGTGGTGCTATAGTTTATGGCGTAATATCCAGTGAGAATGCCAATAATATTAAAATAGTTGGCAGAGGCATTCTCGATGCAAGTAAGATTGAACGGGGCAAAGCCCCAAATATGATTTCGTTGAAACATGTTGTAAATGCATACATAAATGGTATTATACTCAGGGATCCACATGAGTGGACAGTAGTTACTGCAAACTGCGATAGTATTACAATCGACAACATTAAATTGATAGGATTATGGCGATATAACACCGATGGGATTGATATTGTAAATAGTAAAAATATAACTATCAGAAATACCTTCGTTCGGTCATTTGATGATAATATTGCTATTAAGGGATTAATAGGATCCCATAATGAGCATAACAACAATATAATTGAAAATATTATTGTAGATAGTTGTGTCCTATGGAATGATTGGGGTAGAGTTCTTGAACTTGGTGCGGAAACCGCTACTGACACCATGAAAAACATTTCGTTTTCAAATTGTTATATTCCTCATTTCACAGCGGTTGCGATGGATATACAAAATTGCGACAGGGGATATATCAAGGATGTGCGTTTTGATAATATATCAATTGAAGACCCTATATCAGACAGCATACGAATTGGAAAAACTTCGATAGTTAAAAATGCATGGGGTAAAATAATCGTATTAGGCATCTATGGAAGTTTTTATTCTAAAGATACCATGAGGGGTAATATTAATAACATTCACTTTAGCAATATCAGATACAACAGAACTCATCCCGAAAGCATCGGTCTTTTTGGATATGATAGTGTATTTGTTGAGAAAAATGTCAATTATAAAAACTACTACATTTTCATCAGGGACAATATTTACTTTGGCGATATCAGATATAATAGCACTAATTCCAATAGTATCTATCTTTCAGGATATGATAGCAATCATATGATTGAAAATATTTTTATTAAAGACTACTTTATTAATGGTAAAAAGATGACAGACTTGCGATCGATAGGGAAAAATGAATTTGTAAAGAATGTACTTATGAAATAGTGGGTAAAAACATAAACCGATACAACATATAAATATAATAACAAAAAATTTAATTTGAATAAAATGAAGACAATTTTTATAATGTTTGGAATTCTTGTTGCTTTTACATTTTTTACATTTTCTACATGCCATAAAATGCAATCTAATACTTCATCCAATGAAAGGTCGAGACCAATCGTAGGCGCTATACGTTGGGATGGATGGGTGGGTACTTTAAATAGAGCTGGGTTGGAAGTAGAGCATACGCTCAGTCCTCATCAGTATCATTACAGGGCTCCTTTCTTTAGCAAGGAAATGGGATATGATTCTATTCAGTGTCGCGGCACTACCCAGATTATAATGGATCAGGAAATTGCATATGCAAAATATGCAGGGTTAAATTACTGGGCATTCTGCTGGTATCCTCTCCATAGCGGTTTAGATACTGCAAGACAACTTTACCTTTCAAGTGCCCACAAAAATGATATTAAATGGTGCGTAATACTCGGTACCAATCCATTTGATTACAATACAGATGCTGCGTGGCTGATAGAAAGGTTTAAAGAGAATAATTATCAAAAAGTATTGAATGGAAGACCACTGGTATATATTTTTTCGGCTGCTGGCACAAGACCGTATCAGCTTACACAGTTGAGAAATTTAAGCAACGCTGCAGGAATACCGGATCCTTATATAGTAGTAATGGAGTTTAGTGCAAAAAATGCTATTGCTATTGCAGATAGTTTACATTCAGATGCAATCAGTTGCTATGCTAGTACATATAATTTTGATACAGGTACTCACTATAATGGAGCAGCTTATTCGCCTGCTGTTCCCAAAAGTGATCAAGCTGGTTGGGTTACATATGCAGCTTCGGAGAAAAAGATAGTCCCATGGGTTACAACAGGGTGGAACCCAAAACCAAGAATTGAGAGATCAGTTTTATGGAATTCTTACTACACCTCCGATGGTTGTGCAGAAGATGGTACCCCTGATCAGATTGCTCAAAATCTCCAGAATGCAATAACATGGACAAAGAAAAACATAAATGCTGCCGAAGCCAATGTAATATTGATGTATGCCTGGAATGAGTTTGATGAAGGTGGATGGATTTGTCCAACATTGGGAAATAATACCAGTCGCTTAGATGCTGTTAAAACTATTCTTAAAAAGTAAAATTCAATAAATACAAAAACACATGAATAAAATATTTTTATTGCTTATTACCTTTTTGACTTTTAGTAATAGCCATGCAATTGTAGGGAACAGTGAAAAAAATCAAACCGATAAAGGAGGTGATAATTATATCGTTGAACAGTGGAATGTTGTTGAAATTACTCTTACCAGCAGCAAAACATATACTGACCCTTTCAACCAGGTTGAAGTTACTGCAACTTTCTCAGCCCCAGGGGGAGAAATAATAATACGGCCGGCATTTTGGAATGGAGGTAATTCATGGAAAATTCGTTTTGCCCCAACATTAACAGGGGTATGGAAGATGATAACATCCTGTAATGATGTTTCCAACGCCGGATTGCATAATATTTCACAATCGATAAAATGTAAACCATACAGTGGCACTCTTGATATTTATAAACATGGCTTTTTAAAAGTGAGTGCGAATAAAAGATATTTTGTTTACAATGATGGCACACCTTTCTTTTACTTGGGTGATACACATTGGCTCTATATTCATGAACGTTTCAATTCATCTAATGTAAAAGGGATCGCTTCTGAATTTAAATATATAGTTGATAAAAGGGCTGGCCAGGGATTTACCGTTTATCAAACAGAAGCTATTCAACAACCTCATGGACAAAATTCGAAAACAGGAGGTGGGAAACATGATGGGAAAGATGAAGAACCATATTGCAATTTCAGAAATGGGTTTGATGAAAATGATATTGCCGGATTCAAAAATATAGACAGGAAGTTTGCCTATATAGCTAGTAAAGGTTTAGTGAATGCTAACTCCTCTATTTGTTGGGCTTTAGACCCGGCAGAATATCCTGATGTTTATACAGAGGCATACATGGCAAAGCTTGGTAAATATTGGGCTGCACGTTATGGGGCTTACCCAGTGTTATGGACTGTTGCCCAGGAAATTGATAAAAATATGTATAATCATTTTGATTCAATTTCTATCAATAAATGGTTTGCAGTTGCAAAGTCAATTGCAGATAATGATGCATATCATCATCCTTTATCAGCGCACATGGAAAATACTTCTTCCACTCTTGCTTCGGATTCCTGGTGGGGAAATAAAGCCTATCATAACTGGTGGGCTATACAATGGCAGGAAGGAATAAATTCTGATATAATACCTGTTGCCAAAGACTTTTGGACTCATTTACCAGCAAAACCCTCTGTGTTATACGAATCGGCTTATGAAGGTTTCTGGACTGATGCTAAAGGGGCTCGTGGCGTTGGTTACAAAGCTTTTCAAAGTGGCATATATGGTTACGGATATGGTGCTAATGGCGTATGGAATGATTTATATTCTAAAGAACCCCCTGATTATGGTACAGATTATGAAATGCCTGTACGGTACCTCAGTTGGTATAATGGTGCAAATTTACTGGGAGCCACGCAGCTAATATTTTTCAAAAAATTTTATTCTGCCCTTAAATGGTGGAAACTGGTACCAAGGTTTGATGATTCCACTTGGTTTTCTTTTGCAGACAAAAGTCAATCATTGCTTGCTACAAACGGACAAAAAGTATATGTTGTGTATTTCTATAATAGAGTACCTTCTACCGGTATATTAAAAAATATGAAAAAGAATGTATCATATACAGCAAAATGGTTTAATACAAGAAATGGTACTTACACAATTATTAAAACATTTAAAACGAATGATGGAGCCTGGAAAATACCTGATAAACCTGATAGCGAAGATTGGATATTATTAGTAAAAAGCATAAATAAATAATTTTTTTCAATAAAACTAAACTTATGAATAATAAAATATTTGTTACAATTTCTATAGTAGTTTTTGGCTTTACAAATTTGAAGGCACAGAAAGCTTTAGATATTAATAATAAGGCAAAAGAATACGAAGTAGCAGTGTATTATTTCCCTAATTATCATCCAGATAGTATCAATGCTAAATGGCATGGAAAAGGCTGGACGGAATGGGAGGTGGTGAAAACTGCAAAACCAAGGTTTCCTGGTCATGAACAACCTAAAGTCCCTTCGTGGGGTTATTTTAATGAAGCCGATCCCAAATGGGCAGCCAAAGAAATTGATTTGGCCGCCAATAATGGGATTGATTGTTTTATTTATGACTGGTACTGGTATTCCAACACCGGAAGGTATTTAGCAGATGGGTTGGAAAAAGGTTTCTTAAAAGCCCCCAATCGTAATCGTTTAAAATTTGCAATAATGTGGGCCAATCATGATTGGCTAAATATTCAACCTGCAACTTATGATAATCATAGAATAAAGCTTACTAGTGGCAAAGTATCATGGCAATTATGGGATACGATTTCAACTTACATAGTTGAAAAATATTTTAAGCAACCAAATTATTGGAAAATTGATGGAAAGCCTTATTTCTCCATTTATGAAATTGTCAATTTTGTTAATGGATTAGGTGGTATTACAAATGCCAAAAATGCTATTGATTTATTAAATGAAAAGGCAAAAAACGCAGGATTCCCAGGTGTACATTTTAATATTATGAGCTGGCAGATAAATGATCAATCTGTTAAACAAATTGTAGGGCCGGATGCTCCTAATAGTGCAAAGGAACTTATCGATTCTCTAGGATGCGAAAGCGTGTCAACTTACACTTACATTCATCATTTTGATATTAGTAAGGTAGGCTTCCCAACAGTTCCTTATTCCAAAGCATTGGAAGCCAACAAAAAATACTGGAATTCATTTATAAAAGATTATCCCAATGTACTATATACTCCCAATGTTTCAATGGGTTGGGATGCAAGTCCCCGTTGTATGCAAAGCGATATATTTGGACTAAAAGATTACCCATGGACACCAGTGCTTATTGGCAACACTCCGGAGGCGTTTAAAAAAGCTCTGTTAGAGGCAAAATTCTTTTTAGATAAGTATAATCCCAAACATAAAATTTTGGTTATTAATTCCTGGAACGAATGGACCGAAGGGAGTTATTTATTGCCTGAAAAAAAATATGGAAATGCCTATTTAAAAGCCATTAAACAAGTATTCGGTAGTAAATAGTCAACTATTTTTTATTAAAAAAGTGCAATTATTATTTAAGTATTTTAATTATGACAGAAGGTAAAAAAATATTACTCAGGAACTTTAAAGAGGAGTGGAAAATTACTTTTCTAACGGAATACCTGTGGGTATGGTTGTTGATGGGTATGGTATTTATAATATTTGGATGTAGCGTCTCAAAAAGTAAAAATCAAAACCACGGAACAATACTTTATGGTACCAACTCAATAATACCGTTCCCGGTTAAAAAAGATATTTTTTTTAAAGTGGAAAATCTTAGGTCAGGGGCTATCAAGACAGAAAGGGGCTGGAACATCCAGGATTTTGCTCATTCTCTCTTCAATCCTGATTCTGGGGAAATCACAATAAACCTGAAAATGGTTAGTAACGACTCTAATTTTGTTTTTGGAAATCATCAGAAGGGAACGTTTACAAAAATATATAAGCTGAAACCATTTAGCGGAACTACAGATAATGTTTACATAGCTCCTGCATTTGAAAAATACAATCCCAATTGGCCGGTACTGGCAAATACAAACTTTACCGGTTCTGTAGAATTTTCAAGTTCGAAACCTTTCTATTATTATTTATTGCATGAAACACCTGTGGAAGATGCGAAGGATATTATGGAAGCCTATCATAAAGCATGGGATCCGTGCGAGTATGATGAGGAAGGTGTGTGGGACGATGCCCTTCATCAATTTGTAGTTCCTTATACTAATTATTGGCACAATACGATAGACTGGGTGGTTGGATGGCATTCAATATTGGTAATCAGAAACAACACTGATAACCCCGTAACCTATACTATGAGGCACATCCCATTCTACGGCGGTCAGTTTAATTCTGAAAATGGGTGGATTACACATTTTAAAGAACAGGTAGTTGATGTGACATTACAAAAGCATGAAGAGAAAAGAATTCCTCTAATGAAACTGTACAGATGGCCGATTAATGAGGCTACTTCTATGGAAGGATGTCTTTTTGTTTTGCCAGATAGAAAAGATGCTTCACGATTAGGAACTACTTTGAAACTCATGATTGTTCCTAATAAGTCTGGGAAGCCATTACATAATGCAATACCGTAAACCTGGAAAAATCTGTAGGGAAAGAGGGAATATGAAGGTGTACTTTTATTCACAAAAGATGCATTTAAAAATGAAAAAATGAAAAAATTACTTGCAGAGAGCCAAATTGAATCCTATCAAAGAGATGGATATCTGTTCATCGAGAATTTCCTTACTACTGATGAACTATCGTTTTGGCGTCAATCAGTTACTGAAGCCATAGAGCAAAGGAATGGAAGAAAAATGCCCGGCAGCGACACGAAAATTGGAGAAGACGATGGTATTAATAAAGAGAATGATTATTATAGTAAGGTGTTTGACCAAATGTTGAATCTTTGGCAAACGAATAGTAAGATGAAAAAGCTAATGCTGGATAAAAGGATAGGAGAGATGGCAGCGACTTTAGCGGGATGGGACGGAACCCGTATTTGGCATGATCAGGCTTTGGTTAAGCGCCCCTGGGCAAACCCTACTTCCTGGCACTTAGACATGCCTTTTTGGTCATTTAGTGATAGGCGTGCCTTATCCATTTGGATTGCTTTGGATGATGCAACATTCGAAAATGGATGTTTGTATTTTATTCCTGCCACTTATCTTAAAACCACTTTTGATAACCCGGGTATTGGAAAAAATATGGATGCTATATTTGAATTCTACCCTCAATTCATAAAACCAAAATCAGTAGCTGTTCCTGTGAAGGCGGGTAGTTGCTCTTTTCACAATGGGTTGAGGATACATGGAGCAGGAGCTAATATGACCAACGGTTTCAGACATGTCATGGCTTGTGCTTATATGCCCGATGGTGCTATTTTCAATGGTATCAAAAATATTTTGAGTGATGAGCAAGTGGCGAAATTAAAAGTTGGCGATTTACTAAACGATGATGCACAGAATCCGTTGATTTTTTCCAGATCAAATATATTAGCGTAATGTAATTCAAAATACTTTGTACGCAATGGGGGCTGGAAGATTTACAGATAGAAGATTTTTTTTCTAAGGTAAAAGGGGCAGGTTATGATGGCATAGATACGTGGTTACCAGAAGATAAAAATCAGAAGAAAAAATTCTTGTTGCTTTTGGATAAGTATCAATTAGCTATTGTTGGCCAGCAACATTAGGCAAAAGGAAATACAATTAATGAATAGTGTAAATCCCTGGAATATCATTTATCTCATTTATTAGAACGTAATCCTCTATTAATCAATTCACATTCCGGCAGGGATTATTTTACTCCTGAGGAACAATTAAAGGTAATTGATATAGTAGAGGGGTTTTCAGTTAAGAATAATATAGTAGTTTTCCCTGAGACACACCGGGGTAGAATAGGATATAGCCCTTACCAGGCCATGGAATTATTTAAATTAAGGCCTACTATGAAAATAACAGCAGATTTTTCTCACCGGACTTGTGTAACAGAAAGTTTTTTAGAAAATTGTTCTGGAATTTTACAGGAAGCAATCAGAAGGACAAAACACATTCATGCAAGGGTTGGCCATACTCAAAGCCCCCAAATACCTGACCCAAGGCTAATTTCCTGGCAGTATCCGGTAGAATTCTTTTTTAAAATTTGGAAACAAATTGTCCGATACCAAAAATCACAGAAAGCAGCGTTTTTTACAATAACTACAGAGTTTGGCCCACCACCATATATGTGGACGAAAACTAAAGATGATATGCCCATCGAAAATCAATGGGAAATAAACCGTTTTATGAAGGATTTATTAAGAAAGAGATTTGACGCTAGCAGGAATCCTCTAAGCAATAATATAAAAGTTATTGGAACAAAAGACGGCTGTACCGAGGTGGAAGCCGGTTCGGGTAAATATGGTTTTACGGTAAAATGAATAGTTTATGAAAATATTTCTTATTTGCTTTTTTAGCTTTACTTCAGTTGCTCTTTTTGGACAAAAGCAACCCGGTAACAAAGATTTTTGCACACAAAGCAGGGAAGAGTCCTTAATCCCAATCCGTCCTGGCGTACCAGGAAAGCAACCTTTCTGGAATGAAAAAGCAAAGATGTTCAAATATGCTCCTTCTTTTAAAAACAAAAAAATCGGAGATGTAATCCCGGTAAAATACCGGTATTCCGCTTTTTCATTTACAGATAAACAATATTATTCTTTCACTGACTCTACTGGGAACAAATCACTTGCTCCAATATGGAACCAATTGCCGGATGGAAATGTTTATCTTAAAATAGAAGGCATTAGTAAAGAGGGCTATGTTTGCCTTGCTCAAGACCGAATGTTTTATAAAGCTGCTACATTTTGTCCGCCATATCCGGAAGCAAAATATTCTTATAAAGATGCATTATTAAAAGGGCTGAAATTTTTATACAATCAAAAATATATAAAAAACTGGTATTCTACCGGTGAACCAGATCATAAGGAAATGCCTCTTTATTGCTATTCTGCTAAAGTTGTAGCAAGTGTTGTTGACGGAATGTTATTGTATAATAAATATTTTCCCAGGAATGATTCGTCGTTAATTATTGCCCGGAAAGCCGCGGATTATTTAATTGCTAAAGCAGAACCTAAAAGATCTCAATTAGAGTATTTTTCTCAAACGTACGAGGGAAAACAAATGGCGGCAAACATTTACGGTAATGAGATACTCATGAGTGAGCCTGCCTGGACAGGCACTACTTTTCTTAATCTTTATGATAAAACAAAAGAGAAAAAATATTTTAAGGCTGCTATTAATATTGCGAATACATACATAAAAAATCAATTACCTTCCGGTACGTGGTATATAAGGGTTAATAAAGAAACTGGAAAACCAAGCTCGCAGGTTCTTTGCATCCCAAATAACATAATCAATTTCCTTTCAATTTTAGTAAATAAATATAAGCAGGCTCAATATCAATCAAATATCCAGTTGGCTACAAAATGGATCATGGATAATCCGGTAAAAACATTTGATTGGACAGGTCAGTTTGAAGATGTTGCAGCCAATAGCCAATATCAAAACCTCTCTCACTATGAACCTTCATGGTTTGCAATGCGTCTCCTTGACACCAAAGAAAAGGACAGCTCTTATATTCGATTGGCAAAAGAATTAATCGCCTTTTGTGAAGACCAATTTATTGTATGGAAGAAACCTGATATATACGATGATAGAAATGTCTTATCTAATGAATGGCATGTTCCGGCAGCATTAGAACAATATCATTGTTATTTGCCGATAGATGCAAGTACTGATCAAATGATATTTTTGTTTTGTAAAGCTTACGAAACAACAGGCGGCCCAATCTATAGGGCTAAAGCAATTGCATTAGCCAACAGTATTGTGAATTGTCAGGAGGAAGATGGCCGGATTCCTACGTTTCTATATCCATTTCGTAAAAACAATTTTTGGCCTAATTGCATGGTGTATAGTTTGCGGATGCTCGAAAAGATGAGTACTTTAAAATAGAGAGTATTATTTGAATATCAGAATTCATTCTTCACTTGTTTTGGTGAATTCTCTAAATATACTGGTATGAAAAAATATTATTTTCTCTCTTTCTTTTCATTATCAATTGTCATTAACTCATATCGGAACAGTTGGCAAAAGAGGAGAATATTGAGATAGCCATTGGTTCAACCGGATTAAAAGTAAATGGCGAAGGGGAATGGAATGTGCGTAAACACGGTATTTCAAAGCGAAGGGCATGGCGCAAACTGCATATTGGTCTTGATGTAAACACCCAGGAGGTCATAGCCGTGGAATTGACAAGCAATGGTATTGATGACGCCTCTACAGCCGCAGAGATGTTGGATGGAAAGGCGGGGCGATTAAAAAGATTCAGAGGAGATGGCGCTTATGATGATTTTGATTTCAGAAAAATATTAGGTGCAGATGTGCAACAAATCATCCCTCCGCCTAAAAATGCAGTGATGCAGAAGGGGACAAAGAAAAAGCCGTTACCCCCGTATTTGGTAAAACGAAATGAAGCGGTACAATTTATAAACGAACATGGAAGCAAAGAATGGAAAATACAAAACGCCTGTCACCAACGAAGTTTGAACGAAGTAGTCATGTTCTGTTACAAAACGATATTTGGTGGCGAGATGAATGCCAGAAAAATGGACAATCAATGCGCCGAAGCAAAGTTGAAATGCGCCATCTTAAACAAGTACACTCAAATAGGAATGTCTGTTTCTTATAAAGTGACGTAGAAAAAAATGGGGGAAGGGGGAAAAGTATTGTTTTATTAACCGTTGCAACAAAGTCGCTTAAAAGTAAAAGGACAAATAATGGAGATTTTGACGCACTATAACAGTAATCATAGAAATTAAGAACAGTGGAATGATCAATTGTATAATCACAACGAATCCCTCAACGTCAAATAAAATGGCATCGCCACGTGAGCCTGCTCTCTATTCAAAATTATCTCAGCGGCGGTTTTTCCCATCAACATAAAATCGGTAGAAACAGTTGTAATTCCATTAAGGATTATTCGTTTTAAGGGTGTCTCATTGTAGGAAATAACACCAACATCTTTCCCTACTTCTTTTTTGCTGTCTATGATCTTTTCAATTAATGTAACGAGATCATCTTCCATTAAACTTAAATACACCGTTCCATCTTCAATAATCTCTTCAGTTATATTATGAATGATAGAATGATCAAATGCAAATTCAACACAAAAATTATAGAAGCCCATAAGTATTTCTTTTGGGTGATAAGTATATGATGGAAATATTATTTTTATGGTATGATATTTTTGAAGCTGCTGCAAAGCGCTTTTCAGGGCACTGCAAATGTCATGTTCGAAATCTTCAAAAATGGAGCTGCATTTGTCTTCCATGGAACTGATGGTTTTGTCCATTAGAACAAGTTTTTCGGGAGGTATCAGATTCAGTACATCAGCAAAAGTTTCAGTATCCTGGGTTAGATGGGGGATAATTACATAGTGTGAATAGTTATCAATACTTTTTTTTATGAGTTCTTTGAAAAGATTAAAGTCATTATTATAGATGTAAAAATCTATGGTGGCGGAATTACCAAATGTGCTTGCGAAAGAATCATAAATAATTTTCTTGTGGGTACTCAGCTTGTTGAACAATAAAAAAATCTTATAAATCTGAAGGGAGTCTGAGTTTTTAATAAAAAACCCTTTGCCTGCAACAGAATCCAAAACGCCAATTTTTTTTAGGTGCTTATATCCTTTTTCTACGGTATCTCTTGACACGTCCAATTCGTTACTGAACTCATTTATTGAAGGTAAGATATCATTATCCTGTAATTTGCCATTTGTTACAGCTTTAATTATTGAATTGGCAATTTGCAAATATTTGGGTGTAACAGATAAGATGTCAATATCAATAAATTTGAAGAAATAATCCATTCATTTTAGTTTAAGAGGAACATTTTTGGAAGAAACAGTCCGAACAAATATATAGCTTTACAAAAACATTTGTTGCTCAATTCAGCATAGTGCAGGATGGACGAATTAAAATGCAGAATTACATTTATCTCAAATCACTGATAGAAAATCAAACCGCTTATGCAAATAATTTACGGAATCATTTACCACTTCATCGGTGGCGCTGCTTCCGGAAGTTTTTATGTGCCTTACAACAAAGTAAAAGGCTGGCACTGGGAAACTTTCTGGATCGTTGGAGGTCTTTTTTCGTGGCTCATTGTTCCGCCCATCGCAGCGTGGCTTACCATTCCTCATTTTGCAGCAATCATTTCGAACACGCCTGCTTCTACCTTTGGCTGGACTTTCTTCTGGGGAGTCCTTTGGGGTATTGGCGGGTTGATGTATGGGCTGGGGATGCGTTATCTTGGCATGTCGCTGGGAAATTCCGTTTTGCTTGGTTTTACTTCCGCATTCGGAGCCTTGGCGCCTTCTATCTATTATAATTTTCATCCCCAGGAAGGCAAAGTTACCTTCACAGATT
>Ga0134125_10005573_pt1 | contig 14277 bp, 16 predicted proteins | sample KB31751_FD_96464 | JGI IMG/M metagenome (GOLD analysis project Ga0134125, IMG submission 96464) | Terrestrial soil microbial communities with excess Nitrogen fertilizer from Kellogg Biological Station, Michigan, USA - KB3-175-1 | ecosystem: Environmental > Terrestrial > Soil > Unclassified ... | reverse complement strand
GGGATACGCCAGGCGAACTCCGGCGGTGTGTTGCCCAGGTCAAGCACAATCGCATTGAAGCCGCCACTTTGCAGAAGCAGATCTGCCGCCCGCAAAGCCTGATCGAGTGCCTGCCACGGACTGCCGGCAGTCTGTGCCCCACTCCTGGATAAATCGCGCGGGGCCATGCGTTTGTCAGACGGTAGGCTTGCCTTCCGGCGGGGTTGTGGTTCGGCGCACCGGGGAGCTATCGCAAGATTGTCGCCACGGCGCGGAGGCAGACGGTCGGAGTTGACTTGCTCTTCGCGATGCTCGGAACGGTTCGATACCGGGCGATTCGGTGCTCCGGGAGTGCCGATCATTCTCTTTTCCCGGCGGAGTTGCTTGTCGTATAGGCCGCCGTGCGCCTGAAGAAGCGCACCAATAGCCTGCGGCATGTCGCGGCCTTCTGAGCGCGGATGCGGACTGCCGCCTCCGTTATGCCGAGGGGTTGAGCTCCCCGCAAGATACGGTACGTTCTGGGTGTCTCCAGACAGGGCAGGGGCCGGCAGTTGACCAGACCCACACCGTACCCACAGAAGCCGTTCCAGATCGAGCCCGTTGGCCGCTGCGGCTTCCGGGTCGAGAGCATCGGCTACATCAATCCAGGCGCATACGCTTCCACTCTGCGTTATGGCTGACAGGTAAGACAGTGCCGCGGAGGTACGTCCTGAGCACTGTGGACCCACCAGTTCTGTGATGGCTCCGAGCGGAAAACCGCCATCCGAAACGCCATCCAAAACAGGAATGCCTGTGGGCGTTACGGATCGGAAGACCCGTGGCGCCGGTGAGAGCGCGGACGGAATTCTGTTGGCTAGCGCAGTTTCGATTTGGCTTCGCAGAGCGAGGGCAGAAGGCATAATTCTTCGCCTTATATTCGCCTATGCGTGGCCATGCTGGCAATCAGCCTTTGCCCAGTTTTTCATGCAGTTTTATCGTCAAAGCTATGAAAATAAAAGAGATGAAAATAGCTTATTTGTCGAGATTCGGCTTGTCCTGTGCCTGGTACTTCGGCTCGCTTGAAGGGATGGCTGGGCGACTGGGTTCTGTGTCGCAAACAACTTCAGGGGAATACTCATAAATAGCGTAGTGCGCTCTACCTGGACAATCCTCCAAAAGGGGTACGGGATCATGGCCCAGGGTTGTGGCAAGTCGCTGAAATTCCTTCAGACCGGTGACGATAGTGGATGTGCCGCCCACCGTACCTGGTTGAGCAGGATATCCGGAGAAAGCCACGCATGATCTCGATTATTGGAATACTTGTTGTCTTCGCAGCTGTAATTGGCGGCTTTCTGATGGAAAAGGGGCAGCTTGCTGTGCTGGTTCAACCAGCTGAGCTGGTGACCATCGGTGGTGCGGCTCTGGGCACACTGCTGGCCGCCAACCCGATTTACATCCTGAAGGGTGTGTTCGGGGGCATCATGTCCGTTGTCAGCGGATCGCCGTTTTCGAAGCAGCGCTACACCGAGACGCTGAAGATGATGTTCGACCTGTTTACGAAGGCCCGCAAAGATGGGCTTGTAGCGATTGAGTCGGATGTCGAAGCCCCGGACAAAAGCCCTATTTTTTCGCAATATCCAAAGTTCCTGAAGGACCATCACATTCGCGATTTTGTCTGCGACACGATGCGCATGGCGATCACGGGAGGCGTGCTGGCATTCGACGTCGACCAGATGATGGAACTGGATATGGACGTGCATCATCACTCTTCGGGTCAGCCCACGAGCGCATTGACCACAGTCGCAGATGCGCTGCCGGGCCTCGGCATTGTCGCGGCGGTGCTGGGCATCGTGATTACGATGGGCGCCCTGGGCGGACCTCCGGAAGAGATCGGCCACAAAGTTGCCGCCGCGCTGGTTGGAACCTTTTTGGGCATTCTTCTGTGCTATGGAGTGCTTGGTCCTCTGTCCTCGGCTATGGGCAAGCTCAACGAAGACGAGCATGCGTACTATTACATCCTGCGCGTGGTCATGCTGGCCTTTATCAAGGGAACGAGCCCCATTCTTGCCGTGGAACTTGCGCGGCGTGCCGTTCCAGGACACCTTCGGCCAAGCTTCTCTGAAGTAGAAAAGGCCTGCCGTGCGAAGGCTGGTGCACCGGCATCTGCTGGTGCAGGCGCAGGCGCACCTGTAACGGCTTAGTCCTCTAACCACCAGAAACCGAGAAAAGACCATGGCGGACGCACAACCCATCATTATTAAAAAGAAAAAGGGTGGGCACGGTGGCCATCATGGCGGTGCCTGGAAGGTGGCCTATGCGGACTTCGTGACCGCGATGATGTCCCTTTTCATCGTGCTCTGGCTGATGAGTTCGACTTCGAAGCAGACACAGGACGAGATTGCGGGCTACTTCCGCGATCCGAAGGGCAGCGCAACCAAGCACGCTAAGGAAAGCAGGACGATCGTCGAAGACAAGAAACAGGATGACATGAACGCGCTCAAGAAGGATTTGCAGCACGCGATCAATGAAATCAATGACTTGAACAAGCTCAAGAAGCAGATTGAGATCACCGTAACCAGCGAAGGACTTCGTATCGAACTGATTGAAGACGCGAAAGGAACGTTCTTTGAAACGGGAAGTGCGCAGGCTACGCCGGCTCTGGTGGAAATTCTGAAGGTGCTCGCCGACAAGCTCAAAGAGCTGCCGAACAGCCTTTCGATCGAAGGGCACACGGACGCCCAGCCTTACACGAAGGCAACCAATTACGGGAATTGGGAACTTTCCACGGACCGTGCGAACGTTGCACGTCGTGAAATGCAACGCGACGGCATCCGTAACGACCAGGTGTCTCAAGTGCGCGGTTTTGCAGCCCAACGTCTGCACTTCCCAGACAAGCCATTCGACGCTGGAAACCGGCGCATCTCGCTGCTTGTCCAGAATCTTGCGGACTCTCCTGCGAAAACGATAGATCCTAAAGCAAATGTGGCCGAGGCTCCAGCGGCGTCCGAAACTCCAGCGCCTCCAGCTGCCAAGCCAAATGCAGGCACTCCAGCAACTTCGGCAGACGCAACCGCGCCGGATGCGGCAAAAAAGCCGGACGAGGGTCTGCTATCGAAGGTAAAACACGCGCTGTAAGGGGTAGACAGTAGAGGGAGGGATGGCTTAGCTGGGAGACAGCAGTTTGAGAAAGGCCTTTGCGGACTGCTTTTGCTCGTCGGTCTCAAAACAGAAGTGGAGGTGGGTTCTGTCTCCCCGAAGCGATGCGATACGGCCCTTAATCTGAAAGCTGCGTTCACCGTAATAGACGGTGGTGATGCCTTCCGTCCCGGGCTGAAGATTTTGGGTAAAAGTGCCGCGAAGTCCTGATTCGCTTAGGTTTAGGCAGGTGCCAAGGACGACTGCATTTCCCAGGATGAAGTCCATGGGAAGACTCGTTTCAACGCGTGGAAGCCTGTAGAGAAATTTACGCATGCGACTTCCAATTTCTGAGAAAACGGCCACTGCAACCCTTCCAATGCCACCATCATAGCAAACGGGTCCTCACAAAGTTCTCTAATAATGACGCTTAAGTGCCACGGACTAACTCTTCGTTTTGGCAAAAGGGACTGCTATAAGTTTATTCAGTCCACGAGGAGATTAAGCAATGCAGGCCATGTTGAACGAGCAGTCCGGAATGTTATCCAGGTTCCTTCCCGTTATAAATGAAGAGTTTACGCGGGACGCGCTCAGGATTGGGGAGACCTCATCCGCGGCATACCGGGTTCTCATCATGGAGAAGAGCGTGTCTCTCGCCAAACTTCTCGCGACTGGTCTTTCGACGGAGTCTTTTGCTGTGGACTTGGCTCACGATATCGAGTCCGCAGCCCGGCTTGTGAAGTCCTGCACCTACGATCTGGCGATTTTGGACGTCGGTCTGCCGGAGACGGAAGGCATTGAACTGCTGCAAGACCTCCGTGCCGCGAATCCCGATGCCCGGGTGTTGGTGCTTAGCGGACAAAAGGGGATCGAAAACCTGGTGGCTGCGCTTGAGCATGGGGTCGACGATTGCCTGATGAAACCGTTTTCGCTGCTGGAACTGATGGCCCGGGTACGCGCTCTGCGCCGTCGCGGATCGAACCAGGTCCAACAAAAGCCGAAAACCAGCAAGCTGGTGCTTCACAGCGGCCAGTGCAGAGTCGAACGCGACGGCCGAAACATCGACCTGACGCCGCGTGAGTTCGCATTGTTGGAGTTTCTCATCGAGAATCCGGGACAAACACATTCCCGCTCCACACTTTCGCAGCGAGTATGGAACATGCCTGCGGAGGCCAACACGAACATCGTCGATGTTTACATCAAGTACCTTCGCGACAAACTGGACGGCGGATTCGAAGATAAATTGATCCGTACAGTGCGCGGAATGGGCTACCTCTTTCAGATGAATGAGATGACGGCCGCGGCCTAGAGCCTTGTCAGTAACTAGGAGACTCGCGGAATTACCGCTATTCGCTTCTGTAACTTGTATCATCTAAGTTAACGCTAACCCGAAGAAATAACCCTTTACCCACATCTTTCAGGATGCAGGTGTGGTGCGTCTATCGGTGTATCTCGAAGTAACAGTTAATGGGTTGTAGTTAGAAAGGATTATCACACCTTGTTACAGGGAAGTTCATTGAGCCGCCGTGGAGAGAGCGCTACTATCGATATCTTGTTAGTCAGCGGAAATACGCCTCTTCGCGAGCAACTTCGAGATAAGTTAGGGCCATTAAGGTGGAACGTTCTGGAATCGGAGAGCGGATCCGAGGCGCTGGAGTTACTGCACTCGCGCAAGGGTATTGAAGTTATCCTGCTGGACCCGCAGCTCCCGGACTTATTGCCGGCGGAGTTCTGTGGCATGGTTCGGCAGCGATTTTCAACTGTAGAAATACTGACGATGAACTCCAATGCCGGTCAGGTATTGGTTGGCAGCAGTTCTCCGACGCCATTTGCATCGCAATTGGCGGAGTTACTGTATCAGGACTCCACAAATGTTTCGATGAAGCCATCGAACCCAGCCACTCCCCATTTGCGCAATGCAAATGGCGGCCTGGGATTGCGTGGAATGGTAGGAGATTCTCCCGCGATGCAACACGCCTATGGGCTTGTACATATGGTGGCGCCGCGCGATACGACGGTACTCATTACGGGAGAGACCGGCACAGGAAAAGACCTGATCGCTCAGGCGGTTCATCTTATAAGTCCACGCCAGAAATCGCCATTTATTGTGGTCAATTGTGCGGCGATACCCGAAGCGTTGCTTGAGGCTGAACTATTTGGCTATGCCAAGGGTGCCTTTACCGGCGCCATGCAATCCAGGATTGGACGAATCCATGCCGCGCATGGAGGGACCTTATTTCTGGATGAAATCGGAGACATGCCACTGGCGCTGCAGAGCAAAATCCTGCGTTTTGTGGAACAGGGCGAAGTGCAACGGCTGGGAAGCAACGATAACCTGCGGGTCGATGTACGTGTTATCGCGGCGACGAATGCGGCACTCCCCACCTTGGTGAAAAATAAGCAGTTTCGTGAAGACCTTTATTACCGCCTATCGGTATTCCCAGTCCGTCTTCCGCCTCTTCGTGAACGGCATCTGGATATAACAAGCCTTGCGTATGCTTTCGCTGCGAAATTCTGTCCGGGAGTTTCACTGACTTCCGATGCTATTGATGCACTGTACCGGCATGACTGGCCAGGTAACGTGCGCGAGTTACGGAATGTGATCGAAAGGGCAAGCATTCTGGCCGGACCAGAGTCGGAAATTACTGCCAAAGAAATAGTTTTCTAACGGTGTATGGCACTTGAATTGCATCTTGTAGGTACAGATGGAAACTATCTCTCATTTTCAGCTAATGAACGCCTCGGGAGCAGTAGGGAAACCTGACGTAATGCTGCTTGCCGGCGCGTTCACCGAGTTCATCTCGGCCTCGACGCGGCTCGAAGCTTCGTACGCGAAGCTGCAGCAAGAGGTAACGCACCTGAGCTACGAGCTGGCCGATCGCAACTCGGAGCTCAAAGCAAGTCTGGCGGAGAATGAGCGCGTCCATCATGCGCTACAGCAGATTGTCGAATCCATGCCTTGCGGGGTTCTGGTGGTTGAGGCGGACGGCAGCATATCGGTGATCAATCCCGAAGGACGCCGGCTTTTGGATCTGGATGCGATTCCCGTGGAGCGTATCGAGACGGTCTCGGCAGCCGCCGGAATCGATCTGGCGGGCTTTTTGAAGCGTCACTCGAGTGCGGCTGGCGAGCAGGAGTTTTGCAGGATGTCCACCAGCGGGAAAAGATGGCTCGCGGTTCATGACCGGGTTCTCTGCCAGGGAAACGAAGGCGATGGCGCTCGGCGTGAGCACAAGCAGACGATTCTTATCCTTCGCGACGTTACGGTCCATAAGCAGGCGGAGCATGAGCGCGAACGGGCCCGCAAAGCTACGGCGCTTTCGGAAGTGGCAACGACGCTCGCTCATGAAATTAGAAACCCGCTGGCGAGCCTCGAGCTCTTTGCCGGCCTCATTGCCAAGGGCGGTGAGGATACATCGGAGTGGGTTTCGCATTTGCATGCCGGCATCCGGTCGCTCGGCGCCACGGTAAACAACGTTCTCAGCTTTCACGGCGCCGGCTCACCCGCGTTGATGACGCTCAATCTTTCCCAGGCGATTCGCAGCAGTGTGGAGTTCGCGCGGCCTATTGCCGACGAGGCCGGTGTGGCCCTTCGATTTACATCGGACGCCCCAGAAATCGACGTTCAGGCAAACAGCAGTGCGCTACAGCAGTTGGTCCTGAACCTGGTTTGCAATGCGATTCGGCACACCAGCGCCGGTGGCAAGGTGCATGTGTCTGTACGACGCGACGCGGATGACCGGCAGACCGGCCGGGCGATCGTCGAGTTTTCCGATACAGGCTGCGGTATTTCATCGGAGCACCTGGACGATATTTTCCGTCCCGGCTTCAGCGGCAGTGGAACGACCTCGGGCTTAGGGCTCGCGGTCTGCAGTCAGATTATCAAGCAGCACGACGGTGCAATCCAGGTAACAAGCAAACCCGGAATGGGCACGACTTTCTTTGTGGAGATTCCGGCATTATGACTTTTTCTCAACCATCATCGGTGCTCATTGTGGATGATGAGGCAGGTATTCGCACTGCGCTGCGAGTGAACTTCGCTCGCAATGGCTGGCACGTCGAAACGGCAAGCGGTGTGAACGAAGCCGCGCGTCTCCTCGAGAACCGTGCGTTCCATCTCGTGGTTAGCGATATGCGCATGCCCGACGGCAATGGTCTTGAGGTAATGCATTCGGCGCGCAAGGTGTCGCCGGGCACAGCAGTCATTTTGCTGACGGCTTTCGGGAATGTTCCCGATGCGGTGCAGGCGATGCGTGGTGGCGCGTTCGACTATCTCACCAAGCCGATTTCTTTTGAGCAGTTAGAAGAGGCTGCCGCCCGCGTTATGCAGGTTGGCGGCGAACGCCGGCGCGACGAAACCGCGGACGGCAGCATCGTCGGAAATGCTCCTCACCTTTTGCATGCCATGGAACGTGCGCGCGCCGCAGCCACAACCGACGCCGATGTTCTGGTGGAGGCCGAGAGTGGTACCGGCAAGGAGCTGTTCGCGCGCTTTATTCATGAAGCAAGCAACCGCGTCCGCAAGCCATTTGTGGCCGTGAACTGCGCTGCGGTGCCGGAACACCTGTTGGAGAGTGAACTGTTTGGCCACGCACGCGGCGCCTTTACCGGAGCGACTACCGCGAAGGCCGGGAAGTTCGAGATGGCCAACGGAGGCACACTGCTGCTGGATGAGATCGGCGAGATGCCGCTGAATCTGCAGCCGAAGCTCTTGCGTGCTCTGCAGGAGCGCGAGTTTGAGCGGCTCGGTGAGACGCGGTCCATCAAAGTGGATATCCGTGTGATTGCGACGACGAATGTGAATCTCAGTTCCATGGTGGATGAAGGCAAGTTCCGTAGCGATCTCTACTATCGGCTGAATGTCATTCCTCTTTCAATCCCTCCTCTACGCGAGCGCGCGGGAGACATTCCGCTGCTCGCGAATTACTTCGCAGAAAAGTTTGCAGCCAGGAATCGCGGCCCGGTGCCGCAGTTGAGCCCTGAGTTTATCGAGCGGCTCAATGCGCACCACTGGCCTGGCAATGTCCGGGAACTCGGCAATTTTATGCGCCGCGTCTGCTCGTTGCATCCGGGTGTGTTGCTGGATGCATCCTGCTTCGACCAGGAGTTCCAGACTCGTGGAAAATCTCCAGCCGCTTCGTCGCCTGTTGTCACTGCCGGTGCTCCTATTCGTGAGTTAGAGCGGCTGCACCTGGAAAACACGCTCGCGATGACACAGGGCAATCGGACGCAGGCTGCCGAGATGCTCGGAATCAGCATTCGCACCATGCGCAACAGAATTCGTGAATATGGGCTTCCGCCCCGGAGGTATGCCTAGATGTCTTCTTCAGCTTTACTCCCCCCAACCCTCGAGCGGTTTCTCACCCTTACGAGCGACCGCGAGCAGACAATCGCAAGCAACATGGCCAACGTCGATACTCCCGGTTTTCACACCAAGGACGTGAACTTCAAACAGGCGCTGAGCATGGCCAGTTTCGAAGGCGACGGCCAAGAGATGACTCCGACTGTAACCAATGTGCGAGGTCTGCTCGAACGGCCGGACGGAAATAACGTCGATCTCGATCGCGAAAGCCTGCTTTTGGCACAGACACAACTGCAGTATCAGATGGGCGTGCAACTGGTGAAACAAAACTTTCACCAACTATTGAGCGCCATCAATGGAGGTAGCTAGACATGGGCGTTTTTGACATGCTGAGAATCAGTGGATCGGCGCTTTCGGCCGAGCGGCAGCGCTCGGAAGTCATCGCCACAAACATGGCGAACGCCGAGACCACGCACACCGACACTGGCGGACCCTTCAAACGCAAGGACGTAGTGTTTGCGGCGGCAGGCAATTCTGCGTTCCATCTGGCGTTTGCCAGCAGTGGAAACCAGCTCGGGCGCGCCGCGGGATCGGTTCATATCTCGCGTGTCGTCGACGATCAGGCGCCGCCGGTCATGCGCTACGAACCCGGCCATCCTGACGCAAACAAGGATGGATACGTGGCGTACCCCAACATCAATCCGGTGCAGGAGATGGTCGACCTAATGGGATCGACGCGCGCCTATCAGCTCAATGCTTCTGCCGTAACAGCGGAAAAGCAGATGATCTCGCAGTCGATCGATATTTTGAAGAGCTAGGCACGAGAGGTTTGAGGACTTCGATATGAGTATCAATTTTTCAAGCGGAATGGTGGCGCCGAATCTCGGTGGTGCGGATTCACTCTCGATCGGGGGAATGACCGCGCCCAATGAAGGCGGTGGGTTTGGCGATGTACTGAAGAATGCGATCAGCCAGGTGAACACACTTCAAGGCAGCGCCGAGCAGCAAGTCATGGGCATGATGCAGGGCGGAAACGCGGATATGGGCCAGGTCATGATCTCCGTTGAGAAGGCCGACGTGGCGTTTCAGTTGATGATGCAGGTCCGCAACAAGATTGTCAGCGCGTATCAAGACATCGAGAAAATGCAGTTCTAAAAATTTTGTAAGTAAAGTTGAGTGTTCATGGCAGAGCCGAATCAAATACTTTTTCAGGCCAAACAGTTCTGGGCCAGCAGGACCCGCAATCAGCGTCTTGTTCTCGGTGGCGGCGCGGTGGTGACGCTTGCCATGATTGCGTTCTTTGGCAACCTGATAACGGGGCCGACGTATCAGCCGCTGGTCAGTGGGTTGGAGCCCGCCGATGCGCAGACGCTCTCCGCTGATCTCACCGCAAAAAAGATTCCGTTTCAATTGAGTCCGGATGGAAAGAGCATCAGCGTGGCCGCGGATCAGATCGATGCGGCACGATTGGATGTGGCGTCCAACCAGTCCACACATAGTGGACGGCTCGGGTTCGAAATTTTCGACAAGGTTTCATGGGGACAGACCGAATTCGACGAGAAGGTCAATTACCAGCGCGCTCTTGAAGGCGAACTGGAAAGAACGATCATGACGCTCGGTGGCGTAAAGAGCGCGCGAGTGCACCTGGTGATGGCGACCGAATCGGTGTTTCTCGATCGTGACCGCAGCGCCAAGGGTTCCGTGACGCTGAAGCTTGGAACCGGTGGCCTTACCCGCGAAGAGACGATATCGATTCAGCGGCTGGTCTCTGGAGCAGTCGAAGGTTTGAAGCCGACCGACGTCGCGATCATCGACGCTGACTCGAACGAGCAACTCGGCCCCACAGGCGACCAGCTCCCGGGAGAGGAAGGAGCGGAACGCCAACTGACAGAGCGTCTCATCGCGACTCTGGCTCCGGTTGTTGGTAAGGATCACCTGCGGGCCAGCGTGAACGTCGAATACGATCCTGGGACCACAGAACAGAGCCAGGAGAAATACGATCCCACTGTGAGCGTTCCTCTTTCGCTGCAGACCTCCGAAGAGCGTACCGGAGCGGGCGACAGTCCGTCCGGCGTTCCCGGCACAGCAAGCAACGTACCTACGCCGGGAAAGGCTCCTGCGGCTCCTGCGGACAGCGGAGATCCCGCGCAAATTTCGAAGACGCAGAATGCGACTTACGGTGTCAACAAAACCACGCTGCACTCGCTTGAGCCGGCAGGACGCATCAAGCGCATCACAGCGGCGCTTATCGTCGACGACCTGGTGACGCGCCAGAAGGAAATGAGCGGAAAGACGCTGGTGACACGCGTGAAGCGCTCACCTGCGGAGCTAAAGCAGATTGAGACGCTGGCGGAGAATGCCATCGGTCTGGATAGTTCCCGTGGTGATGTGATCAGCGTTCAGAATCTCGCGTTTGAAACGCCAGCCCCCGTGGATGTGCCGCCGCCTACGGCCCTGGAGCGAGCACAAAAGGGAATTTCGGACCATTCGTCCCTCGTCCGGTATGCCGGGCTTCTGGTGCTGTTCGTGCTTGCTTACATGTTGATGATCAAGCCGATACAGAAACGCATGATCGCGGGAATTGCCGAGATGCCGAAGCAGCCGCTGTTGTCGGAGCCGGAAGCGGTATTGCAACTGCCTGTACAAAGCAGTGAAGCGTCTCGCACATTGGCATTGAAAGAAGCAATCGTTCGTCAGGTATTGGCAGAGCCTGTAACAGGCGCACGCGTCGTCCAGTCATGGATGAGGGGAGAAGCATAGTGGACATGGATATACACTCAATGACCGGTGTACGCAAAGCGGCAATTTTTATGACGTTGCTTGGGGATGATGCGGCCGCGACGATTTGCAAACACCTTACAGAGGATGATCTGTCAGGCTTGACAAGCGAAATCGCACGGGTCAGAAACGTGCCTCGTGAGGTTTCAACCAAGGTCCTGGAAGAGTACCAGCATCTAAGTGCGGCTCAGGGGCAGACTGCACAAGGCGGCCAGGATGTGGCGACCCGCCTGCTGGTGAAAGCATTTGGTGAAACCGGTGCGAAGGACATGGTAAACAAGCTGGTGCGTTCGCAGGAAGTCAACTCGTCGCGTGTGGAATCTCTGCAGCATATCGATCCGAAGCAGTTGGCGCGCTTTCTGGAAGGCGAACATCCGCAGACCATTGCGTTGATCCTCGGTCACCTGGAAACGAAGCAGGCTTCGGCGTTGCTGCTGTGTCTTCCACCTCCGGTGCGTGCCGATGCTATGCGGCGGTTGGCGAATTTGCGCCAGTTCTCGCCGGCAATGGCGGAAAAGGTAGCGAGTGTTTTGAACCGCAGGCTTCGTTCGGTTGGCGACACGAAGAAGAAAACTCACTCTGGTTTTCAAAATGTCGCCGACCTGATGAACAACATCGACTCGACCAGTTCGAGTGAGATTTTGGAAGCCATCGAAAAAGAAGAAGCGAGTCTTGCGGTCAGTATCCGCGACCTCATGTTTACTTTCGACGACTTCCTGAACGTATCGGAGATACAGCTTCGGACAGTGAGTGGCACGGTCGACAAAAAGACATTGACCCTGGCGCTCAAGGGAGCGAGCGAGCCGTTGCGCAATCACTTCTATCAGACGATGTCGTCCCGAGCCATCGAAATGATGAAGGAAGAGGCGGAAATGATGGGTCCGGTTCGTTCAAAAGAAGTCGCCAAGGCACAGCTTGAAATTGTCGCTATTGCCCGAGGCCTCGAAAGAGAAGGCAAGATTGTGCTGAAGAGCGAAGGAGGTGACGATTATGTCGTCTAGCAGAGCATCTGTTACCGATATGTTCCCGGGAACGTTCGCTGCATTCCAGTATCCGCAGATGCTGCCTTCGGCGTTACACGCTTCGCAGTCTGGAAATCATCGGACGGAGCCAGTTGAACCGAAGATCAGTTTCACAGAAGAGCAGTTGGCGGAGCGCATCGCCACAGAACGCGCGGCTGCCGCGGCGGAGACCGAGGAAAGACTGCGCAACGAGTATGAGCGTCGTGCCCAACTGGAGAAAGCGAAAATTTCGGCTGCCGTATCCGCGTTTGAAGACACGCGCAAGACGTACTTCTCGAAGGTGGAAGCGGAAGTTGTCCAGCTCTCCATTGCGATCGCGTCCAAGATTCTCCACCGCGCCGCGCAGGTCGATCCGATGCTGGTTGCGGCACTCGTTCAGATTGCGCTCGGACAGTTGCGAGAGGGCGCCGCCGCGTCCATCCGGATTCGTCCGGAAGAGGCAAAGCGTTGGCGTGAGCACTTCGCATCGCAGTCTTCGAAACACGCCGTCACCATTGTGGAAGACGCCGCGCTTGAACCGGGCGATTGTTTTCTGGAGACCGAACTTGGGTCGGTAAACTTCAGCGTGGATGCGCAGTTGAAAGAAGTGCAGCAGGGCTTCTTCGATGTGCTCGCTCAGAAGCCGCAGCTCTAGTGCAAATTTCCTTTCACTACGAATTGGATCATTGTGTTCAGTGCCGTTTTTCTGAGGGAAAACGGACATTAGTTTCTCCGCTTTCCTATATACCCAAAGGGAATTTGCTTTAATGCCGACACCGCTTGCACCGTACTTCAGCGAACTGGAACGCGTCAGCACCCTGCGTTGGAGCGGGCGTGTGCTCCAAATCGTCGGCAACCTGGTGGAGTCGGAAGGACCGTTCTGCTCCGTGGGCGATGCCTGCGAGATTGTGACCAGTAGCGGTATAACGTATCCCGGCGAAGTTGTCGGCTTCCGTGGACCGGTGATGCTGACGATGACCCTGCAACTTCCGCATGGCGTTTGCTATGGCGATCGCATCGTCGCGACCGGAAGCAGGCCTTCCATTCGCGTTGGCATGGAACTGTTGGGGCGAGTGATCGACGGCACAGGCGAGCCGCTGGATTCGCTTGGTCCATACACCGCACGACGGTCGGTGCCGGTCGATGGTTCTGCACCCTTGCCACTCACTCGTGTGCCCATTCGCGAGCCGCTGGGATGTGGTGTTCGGGCACTCGATGCCTTTGTTACGTGCGGTCGTGGACAACGGCTGGGAATTTTCGGTGGCAGCGGCGTCGGCAAAAGTACATTGCTCGGAATGATGGCGCGCGGAACCGCGGCCGATATCACGGTGATGGCGCTCGTCGGCGAACGCGGCCGCGAAGTGCAGGAGTTCCTTGAAGTCATCGGAGAAGAGGGAAGAAAGCGATCGGTGCTCGTTGTCTCGACGTCTGATCAATCGCCTCTGCTCAAAATGCGGGCCGCTCTCTCTGCAACAGCCATCGCCGAATACTTCGCATCCACGGGCAAGAATGTTTTGCTGGTTGTGGACTCGCTCACTCGCTTCGCCATGGCGCAACGCGAGATCGGGTTATCGGCAGGGGAGCCACCGACGACCAAGGGTTACACACCCTCGGTGATCAGCACTCTGGCGCGGCTCGTGGAGCGTGCAGGAAACTTCAATACCGGCAGCATCACGGGCTTCTACACGGTCCTGATGGAAGGTGACGATCAGCAGGATCCAGTGGTCGACACCGTGCGTTCGCTGCTCGATGGTCACATTATTCTCGATCGCAATCTTGCCGTGAGAAATCACTATCCACCGATTTCGATCCTGGATAGCCTGAGCCGTCTCATGTCCTCGATCACTTCTCCGGAACATCTGAGCAAAAGCCGGGCTTTGCGTATTCTGCTGTCTTCCTACGCTCGCTCAGAGGACCTGATTCGCATTGGCGCGTATCAGAAGGGTTTCGATGCCGTGTTGGATCGAGCTGTTGAAGTCGTGCCGGAAATCAACGCATTCCTCAATCAGAAATCGACTGAGACACCTGACTTCAATACGGTAAGTCAGCGTCTGCTCCAATTGCCCAGCTAACTATGGCGTTCAAATTTTCACTCGCGACTGT
>Ga0134125_10005572_pt1 | contig 14278 bp, 17 predicted proteins | sample KB31751_FD_96464 | JGI IMG/M metagenome (GOLD analysis project Ga0134125, IMG submission 96464) | Terrestrial soil microbial communities with excess Nitrogen fertilizer from Kellogg Biological Station, Michigan, USA - KB3-175-1 | ecosystem: Environmental > Terrestrial > Soil > Unclassified ... | reverse complement strand
CAGGCCTCTACATCTTTCTGCTCAATAGGACGGATTAATATATTCATCAGTTGCAAATTACAGAAACAATTTCCTAAAAAGCATTTCTATAAAGTATCTAATTTTAAGGGCTTGATCAATTTTACTTTATCTTCTCAGTATGACTATTGTCATTATTCTGGTTATCAATACGTCCTTTGAAATCTTCCATCACATTTGGACGTTTGTTTTCGTATATAGCAATATGATTACCTGCTGGATCGCGAAAAGTCCAACAAGGACCATTTGGTATTTCCAATCTTTTTTCTTACATCCAACCTTTTGATCTAAGTTCAGAAGATGTCTTGTCTAGATTATTGACTCTATAAATCAACATCAAGTCTTTCTTTTCGATATGGTCAGCAAGCAGGATATATGGTTCTTGTTTATTAGAAAGCTTGATGCATGCAACCCAGACACCATATGCATGTATTTTCCACAGCAATTCACCATCAAGTATATTGGTATAGTATCTGATTGATTCTTGTATATTTGAAGCAGGAACATATAGAAAATCAAGCGATTCAAATACCATGTACTTATGATTAAGGTGGTACGATTATTAAGTTACTTTTGGATTCTCCTAAGATATTGTTCATGCTATACTACTACTGTCTATAATGGATCATGAAACAATATTCTGGACAGCACGGCAAGTGACAGATACCAAGAATACAGCAGACATAACGCCACTGTTCAACAAGGGGAAAGGCGTTACAGGCACAAGACAACCCCCTCATAAGTGATAGAGCACCGAACTTTCATACAGCTTTTAACAGAACTTTATAGAAATTAATGGCCTAGAATCAGACATATCAATCATATTCGATTGCAAGGCGACCACAACAATAACAAGATGGAAAGGATGAACGGCGAAATCCGAGACACAGAAAAGACAATGAGAAGCCTGAAGAAGGTTTACACGCCTATCTTGAAGGGTTTGAAAATATATTTCAAATACATTCGTGAACATCAAGGTTTACAAGAGAAGAAGACTCCAGCGGAAAAGTGCGGGATTCAAATAGAAGAAGAGAACAAGTGGTTAACGATAATACAGAACGCTAGTAGAGAAAATATTTAGTTATATTTCAACATATCTATATCGATCACAAAATTTTGCAGTGGATTCATGGTTTTGCTCCATATATATGATAAATTTTATCGATTAAATAATAATCGTGTCTATAGAGCAACTTCAAAGGTATACTATTAATATAATATAGAAATTGTTTATAAAAAGCAAAATTTGTTTCCACATTGATCGCAAAACTTGGCATTTATTCTATTCATTGTTTGACATTTTTCACACGTTTTTCCATCTCTTGGGATGTGATTTGGCATTATTTCTTTTATTTTTGCCTCCAAAACCTGTTTACCAATATCTTCAGATAAAAGGCCTTCAAACTCAGAAGGAGAATTGAAACTGGGGCAGCTAGTAGCACTTAATAATAGATTTATGTCATTTATAGCATTGAGATATTTACTCAAGGGGATTGATGCTTGATTATGATGAGTCTGCAAGTTGCACCGGAGATTAATCTAATCTATGATAGGATATGGAAGATGTTCGATGATTGTATAAAAACAAACAGATTCTCAAAAGTTCAAAATTTGTTTTGTGTCGGATCTAGGGAAAGATGTGCACTGGGCTTGATAATGAGTTACACTGGTGTTATATCACCCCATGGTAAAATAATAGATGAAGACATATTTTTAGAATGTATTAGACCATATTACAAGATGGTATCTATAGGGAGTGATAGTGAAATTAATAGAATAGAAAATCTTAAGGATAAGGATGTATTAGTAAAAGAACTAAAAGATTATTATCACAAAACAGGGACTATTAGAAGCGGATATATATCACAACTAAATGATCAAACTGATTATAGTTTCAAAGAATTCAGAGATCTCTTTAAAGAGCTCGATGTATGATTATGACGATCTAAACGCTTTTGTATATACACCGCTTTTGACAAGCTCTGGCAGATAATTGATGATAGTATAGAAACAGGAATATAAAACAAATGAGTAATGATTATACAGATTGTGACTCAAGATGTATTATCGGTTTGTTAGTTTATTGTGGTGTATATAGTCAAACACAGTATATGAACATAGACAAACACATGAATCTTTTGAAAAGATATTGAGACCAAAATACAATTTTTGCCATGACATTAAGATTCTTTATATGACGATGTATCATCATTGTTACCTATCCTTGATTTGAGATTATCAATCACTTGTTCTAGATATCTAACCTGCAATTGTTGTCTTTTTATATGCTCATTATATAGTTCAGATCTTCTTTCAAGAAATTTTAGGTCTTGGTGATTTTCTACCAATTCTGTTGTCCTCTTTACTTAATCCTTCTTTCTTCATTGGTCTATAGAGATGGGAGAATAGCGGAAAGTCGTTTTTGAGTTCACGGCATATGAAAGATAGACCATGCAAGTTTTCCATCATGAGATAATACAACGTGTTTCTCATAATCATCTTTATTATTTGTTGGATCAAATTTATCGCAGTAATAACATTCATATGATTTTTTTTTTGCTTTTTGTTGAAATAGTTCTTTTGCTTCATCCAGATTTTCTATTTCACTATCCTTTATTTGCTTGACTATAGAACTTTCCTCTATAACATGATTATAGTATTTAGTTTCAATGACGGAGCAAGAGGTGTAGGGGTTTTCACTAAAAAAATACCTATCTAATAAATCAGTTAAAGTTATTTCCGAACCATCAATATCAATAATTTTGTATTTATTTGCCCCACCCACGTTGCTCTATCGTCCTAACGATGTCCTAATACTTTCTTCAAACTTTTTTCTCATCAAATGACTGTCTTTAAATTTTAATTACGTGAATCGTTGGAATAAATTATTTTTACAATGATCTCATTATCATTATTGTCAGAACTTTTCGAGTCTCTATTGATACTTTTGTCTTGTCACTGGCGATTTCATCGCATATAAATACAGTGACCATACACTTTGATTGGCATTACCCTCATTAATTTGATATTGGTTTTCTACCACTATTTACTTACACCTTATTATTAGTAGAATCCCTTTAAAAGCTCCTTTATTATCACGGGCCCGGAGGTTTCCGCTGCATTTTCACTACTAGAAAAGGACTCGGTTACTATATTAGAAAAGATAATTAAACATTGTGTTTCAATGTAACGTAGTTTGTTTAAGAAATAACAAGTATACTTTTTATGTTATGCTTATGCTGTATCCATGGTAGATGAAAATGTCATATTCTACATATATCCAAGTTATATTTTAATCATATGCTCTGGTCTTGAGAGTTGCTAGGATTGATAGTATGTGTTAATTTCTATGCTAAATGTTCTTGTGAAGATGAATTATCTATATCATAATTTGATTGTGCTTGTAGTGCTTTTGAAAGTTCATCTTGATTGCTTAACCCATTTAATCTATTGATAGTATTTGTAATATGACTATCTTTTATGTCAGAAAAATCAAATTGATTTCCTTGATCTGCTATGGTATCAAAGATTCTTTTATCTGATCGATTAGAATTATTTGAAGACGATTTCTTATATAATAAATCATCGTATTTTAAATCAAGAATGTCCTTATCATAATCCTTCGATATATTAGTAACAAACGGAATGTCTTTTATCAATAAAGTGTAGGTCTTGGATAGACTATGAAGCTCTTTTAATGCTTGGATTCTAGTAGAATGATCTGTTTTTGAATCTAAAACGATATTCCAAACTTCTTTTTTATATTGAGCTATTTCATCTATACATTTGCGATAAGCTCCAACATATGCAAAATGATCACGGGCCATATGATAAAACCATTCTTTGTTTTCCTGCTCTTCTGTTTTCTTTAGCTGCTCTAAACAGGACCATTCAATCCATATCTTTGTCTTTGAAGCAATATACTGCTGTATACCTTTTAGAGTAAATCCTTTAATAATAGCTTCCTTATAACAAAGCTTGACTAGCTCTTTTTCAGTTCTTCTTAGTTGTCTTAGAGACTTTACTTTCTTTAGTATTATGATATTTCCAAAATCTGTATTGTTATTTCGATCAGAATCGATATTTGAAAAAGCCAAGATTATTGTTATAAATAAGTTTTAAAAGTATATAGATCTTTTGGCAATTACCTGAATGTGCTTTCATTTATTCTCCAACTGCAAATATGGTTCTCAATTCGAGTATCTTTATTACTGAAAAGATATTTTGATCTTATCTATAAATCTTATTCACAAAGAGTTTACGGAAAATGGAAGATTGACTGGCCTGATTACACAACATTTCCTGACATGCAAATACCTTTTTTGAAAAAGAAATCATACGTTCCCCAAAACTGATATTATCTAGGTATCGTAGGATGCAGACAATAGGGATTATTTAGGACTTTATATGTACACATTATTCCATACCATTTCTGATAACTTTGATAGAGCTTCTGCTAGAGGTTGATTTGTACTATAAATTATTAGAGTATGGTCTGCTGTCTTCTGATCTGGCCAAAATCCTCCAGGGCAATACTTACAGGTAGCATAATGGAAATCATATTCATTTAAGATAGAAAAGCCATTCTTTGGAAACTCATTTGTATAGTAACCAAGCCATCCTGGATGAGATCCACCGTCATTATCTAACTTGTTTGCTACTTGATTAGTTGGTGTATAGAACCCACCTATTATGAGGTTACTACTGCGACCACTAATGACATTATTATTGTCTGTTATAGTAAGAGTGCCTTTCATCCATGGATATTTTGTGTCTGTTATCTCATACTTGCCTACAGGCAGGATTGTTGGTTTAGAACTGTTTGTATAATCTAACTTCCCTGTGGAATATACAACATTTCCAGATCTGCTGTCTAATATGTTGATTGTATGTGGATGAGGCGAATCCCATGGAGCATCTGCATCAAGGAAAACTAAACTAGTTCCCTGTGACATTACAACATTAGTGGGAAGATAGTCTGGATTATGATCTGAAACTTTTTTGCGGGAACTAGTATTGGTATTTTCATGTGCTTCATCTACTATATACCAAACAAAAGATTTGACTGTTGAAGGTAAAGTTATTGATTGAGATGCATATACTGATTTAGCACTTGGAATGTCAGTAGTAGTAGGAGCTGTAGCTTCCTGTGTTGTTGTATTATTATTACTTGTTTTAGGCAATAAGGCAGTAGTTGTTGTTATGGCAGGAGATTCTGTTGTTATTATTTTTTGTTGATTTTGATATGTTGCATTTGCAATATTGATATCGTATAGTTGTAGAGTAATGAAAGTAGTAATAGATAATAATATCAAAAGTACTATTGAAATGTATTTCAAATAAGTTATTTTGTAAGTTTGAATATTTCATTTTTTCGGAATACAATGCTGCCTCAAAGGAGAAAGATGGACCAATTCCCCCTTGAGTTAATGATATGCAAATAAGTTTTGTTAGTTAATAACTATTCGCATAAATATAAAATCAATATTGTTAATATAAGGGTTTTGTTAGAAATATACACCAAAAATGTGCTAAAACTAAATTATAAGGCTGTATTATACTGTTTGTTTTTGTAGTGTAGAATATATTTTGAAATTAGTAAAATCTGAGGCTTGTTTGGTGTTTGTGTTCAACATTAGCAGAGTTTTGTCGCTCTTACTCTACTTCTATCGTCCATTCTTATATTTCAGGTTTATCTATCAATTTGATAAAAGTATTAGCAGACTGAGGCCCAAACACAACAAAATGAATATTGGAAGAAATTAGAATGCAATTGTTCCTACATGTATTAGATTATTATAAATAAGCATACTCAAATTAGTGGATTTTAAATACACTTATCGAACAAGAGACTTTAATATTATATCTTTATCAGATATGTTATAGGCTACATTATAATGAAATATAAGCACATTTCGATACCTCAGTTCGGTTGGCCAGAGAATCTCTCATTAGTTGAGAAGGATGATTTTCGCGAACCGCAAGATAACGATGTGCGTGTAAAGGTGCTTGCTGCAGGAGTATCCTTTGCTGATATTCTTATGAGAGAAGGGATACATCCAGAATCTTGGAACCTTGGAAGGGCACCATTTACCCCCGGATGGGATATTGTTGGAGTTGTTGAAAAATTAGGAGACAAAGTATCAAAATGGCAAACTGGTCAGATGGTCACTGCTTTACCAATAGTTGGAGGGTATTCAGAATATATATTTCTGCCATCAGATGAGTTAATACCTGTGCCTCAAGGACTTGATCCTGCTGAGGCTGTAAGTTTAGTATTAAATTATACCACTGCTTACCAAATGCTTCACAGTTGTGCTCACATAAAAGAGGGTGAAAGAATACTAATGTATGGCGCTACTGGCGGTGTTGGCACAGCACTACTTGAGTTAGGAACTCTTGTAAACCTAAAAATGTATGGAACAGCCTCACATAGTAAACATAATATCATATCCGGTCTAGGTGGTATTCCTATAGATTACAAGTCAGTTGATCTGGTCCAAGAAATTAACAAGGTCACCAGCAATGATAATGATGATGGAGAAAGGGGTGTAGACGCAGTATTTCATGGCATTAGAGGAATATCGCTAAAGTCCTCATATGATCTTCTTCGTAGTGGTGGTAGATTGGTAGCTTATGGTCCATTTTCGCCTACAGACATTGGAGATTGGATGATGATGTTTACCTTGAATCTAGTTCCTGATAATAGAAACTTTTTGCTGTATAGTATACAAACGCTAAAAAGAATAAAGCCTGATTGGTTCTATGAAGATTTGACTTTATTGTTAAATTTACTAGAGCAAAAAAAGATTAAACCTATTGTTGCAGCAAGAATGCCTCTGAATCAAGCTGCTCAGGCTCATGAATTGCTAGCAAGTGGCTCAGTTCAAGGCAAGATTGTGTTGATCTGTAACGATTGACAAACTCACTGAGTAGAATAGTCATTAACAAAAATAATTTAAACGAGTGTTTGGTTAATGATTAATTTCTTTCTGTAAACATTATATTGCTACAGTCATCATTATCTATTTGAGTTTTTAACAGTATTTTATATACTTACATATGTTGCTGATTATTTTCTTCTTTTCATATCTAAAAATTATGGTATCTCTAAGAATATATCGAAAAATGTCTCCGGTATGTCCGTGACTCGGGTTAAGCACAAATTGTAGTAGTAAATACTAGAGATATTTTTATTCTGGTTATTTTATCTCCGGATTTTAGTATTTGTCTCCGGAGAATATTAAAAAGAATAAGCATAAAAATCAAAGTTTCGGAGTCATGGAGACATTGGAGACAAATTCTATTTCTTTATTATCTTTGCTTGTTACCATCATCCGTTTAGTAAATTCTAAGAATTTATCCCACTGCTATTTACTTTTCTTTTTATATCTTGATTTTTCTCGATTTATTATTCACGTACCAAAAGATTTCCCCTTTGTTCTGTTATCTTACTATGCGTATGTGATAGTTAACTTTGTTATCCCACCCATAAGGACCTGCAAAAGTAAAATTATCAGTTTTATTTTCGACATTAGATGAAATATTTTTTAAACCTCCTTTAAAAGAAATTATATAATTGCCGATTGGAAGAGGCTTAAGGAAAATCCAATTACCATCTGAAACAGCAGATGTTGTTTGAGGTAGAAGGCCTAATATGTTATCTTTGGGAAGAGTAAAATTAAACAAGGGTGATTGGATTCTGAATTTTTCTAATCCTGAAATATTGGTTCCATTGATACTTGCTTGTAAACTTATAACAGAATCTTGCATTTGTTTAGCACATTGTCTCAATTGATTTTCAGTTTTAAGATTGGGAAACTCTGCAAAAGAACACTCTGAATTAAGTATTGTTAACAAAATAGACTTTCCGAAAGGAATGGAGCAAAATCTATCAACTGGATGTTTATAAGAAGATGTTAAAAACCAAACAGGGCCGCTTTGGCCTTCTGAACAATATTTTCCTGTATCATCATATGCAGGATTCAAGGTCTGAGAGATAGAGTATGCCCACTGCCACCATTTGCTAGTCCATTCAGCATAAGATATTCCATATGGTTTTGAATCAGAATCAAACATTAATTTTTGATTATCTTTTGTAATTTGATTTGTAATTGGTTGGGCTTGAGAATATAAAAGATGAGTTGGTGATGCTAATATAATTATTAAAGTAAAAGATAATATTGCAACATGAGAGAACAATTTTATAAAACATATGCTTTTATTCATAAACACAATTACTATAACAGGAGTAATAAAGGCTCTGTAAAATTAAGTATTTGACTTATTATTTAATATCCATCAAAATTTATTATGCTTTTTCTATATGAAAGTGATAAAAGAGTATGACTGCTTTTTTATTTATTTTAATTTCATTAGTTTTATTATATTTTTTTCTCTCAAGTTTAATTTATTTAAATTCAAATGTATTTGCAATAGGAACCAGTATTGTAGATAGATTTGGTATAATACAGATTTATCCAACAAAATTAGCCGGAGAGCAGTGGTTTATGAATATGACTGATCCTAATCACGATATCCAAACCTTTCCACCACTTTTAACAAAAAATGCAGACGGTAGTTGGAAAGCAAATAGTTCAAAAGTAAGATATGATGTATATACATCGGCTGGATTCCATCCCAAACTTATAACTACTCTTAATGAAACTGTTCTTCAATCAAAAGGATATATGCAATCTCCAAACGACTGGAAGAATATAGAAATGACAGGTATTGTAAAGTTTAATTCTGGCGATTATACAAATCACTGGACTTGGTATGCAAGAGGCGCTAACCATACGATTTCTATTCCTTGTGAAGGGACATCTTATAAAGAGGGTTTAAACTATGATGGTAAAAGCGTGAAAATTGCAAAAGAACAGTGGCATGTATCATATGTATTTTCTAAAAGTAACTCTACTTCTACATCTATTTCCACTTCGGCTTTAGGAAAATTCATTGGTTTTAAAGCTATAATGTATAATTTTGTTTTGAATAATAAAACTGCAGTTAAATTAGAGATATGGATAGATGCAAATTTAGATAATAATTGGAAAAGAGTATTTAGTTTTACTGATTCAGGAGGTTTTGGAGGTTCAGGTAAAAGATGTGGAGGAACACCTGATCAAATTATAACATGGGGTGGCCCCATTGCATCATTTAGATGGGATAATGCAAAAGATGTAGACATCAAAAACTTAAGTATAAGAGAGATTCAACCACCTCCTTCATAGTAAATAGTAGTAAAATCTTTGATTAACATTTTGAATTAATGATTATAAATAATTTAGTATATTCTTGAGTGTAGTAATACTTATTTCGGTTTTGCATTTTAATAAAGATTATTTGAATTTAAATAACAAAAGTAACTATAGCAATAAATTAATTGGCTTTTTTAATTGAAAAAATTACAAATAAAATAGCTAACAAGTTATTTATTTAATCATACTTAGAAATTTTATCTGATCTATAATGAAAGTCTTATTATTGCATATCCACTAGAGTTAATATTAGGATTCTCGTTATCATTTACTATTGTATTATTGTTATGGTTATATTCAGCAATAGAAGAAGATTTGGTTAAATCTATTTCGTCTTGATCATTATTATAGCTTAAATAGCGATGTTGACAGGAAAATTTATTACCAAAATTATCTGAATCCTCAACTACTTTAACACACGCAGTATATGAAATACTCATATCTAAAAGACCTTTTTGAACTTGTAGTGGGACTTGAATTATTCCTGTTTCATCATCTTCTGGATTTAAAAAAGATATTGGATTAACTATCTGTGATATATTTTGGCCACTATTTGTAATAACCTCTATTAGAATTTTTTTAACAGAATAGTCTATTCCATCAATTTTAAACATTATTTTTGATGGATATTTTTCCTCTCCTGTTTCATTTGCTATTAAGGAATTTGGTGAACTTAAAGAATAGATATTTGTAAATGCAAAAGATAATACTAAACATACAAATAATGCAACCAAAATCAAATATGATTTAGTTGTGAGTTTCATTAATCTGCTACTAAAATAACAACCAATAATTATATAGGCTTTAGCATAAGGAAGTAAATTGGTCTATTGTACATTTTTATTTTTTTTATCAAATTAATTGTAGAGCATAATAAAATCAATTTTAACCACTAGGTTATCATATTTACATATTTAATAATTATCTTTTAATTATCTATTTCTCATAAAGAAAAAGAATAAAGCTAGTGTTTTCTTTGATTTTTCCTTTCTTCCGTAGTAGAATCTTTTCTTTTATACTTATTTGTTGGACTGTTTTCTAATCTGTTTCTCCTCAGTATTACTGACACTATTAGGAAAGATGATATTGCAACTATTGCTCCTTGTATTATCTTAACAGCAATATCGGTTGTTCCTACATCAGTTTGCATACCTATCGAGGGGATATCTATTACCCTTGTCAGAATATAGAATACTATTAGTGCCGCAGAACCAACAATTGCTATTATATATGGTATCTTACTACTGTGTTTTACTTTTAGCATCCATATAGCTATGGGAATATAAGAAATTGCGACTATAAGGAAAAATGTCATTTCGTTTCTTGTTGCTTGTATATCTGCTGCCGATGCTGCTGTATCCTTGTTATCTGCATTAGATGATGATGACTGCAATAGTTCCTGATAATCTTCGTAAGCTACATAAAAATATAGTAAAGAAGTAGCAGCCATCAATGCTGTAATAACATAGACAATCAATGGTTTATGGGCCAAGGATATTGCCTTATGTTCTTTTTGGTTGTTATCTTTATCCATATCATTATATGCAATTAAAAGAGATTTTAAACTGACTATTGTTCTCAATTGTTGAGAATGCTCATTAATTGAGCATATTGAAGTAAAGTGCTTAGAAACAGTTTTAAACCTGATTGAATAATAAATATCTTATATAAAATTCTGTTTTATTGAGACTATTGTATAAATATCTATATAATAAATATGATTAAAAAAAGAAATTATTTTGGCTGGACTACTAGATGTCCTGTCATAGTAGGATCATTTTTTGAATAAAATGGATAATCACCTGGCGATATGTTAGAAGATAAATATTCTGCAAAACTGGTAGGTTTTATGTCTATTGAAAATATTGTGCCATCAAGCGGATCACCTACACCTTTTCCATTAGTAAATGTTTGTGTTTTAGTTAAATTATTGGCAATCATAATTTCTTGACCTTGCTTTATTGTTGTATTTTGAGGTTCAAATACATCTTTTCCTTGACTATTTTTAGTCATGATTATAACTGCAGCAACGGGAGTAACATCGGCTTCTGAATGAGAGCTTTGAGCAAAGCTTTGATATACAATTGCAGAAGAAGAAATTCCTATGACTATTGTTGCTATTAACATTAAAATAAATTGTATATTATTTTTCAATTTCAATTTTAAAATTGATAAACAAACTATTAAAAATTATCATTAATTGATTGGCATTTCAAGGATTTCTTAAATATTGTAAAGTTAATATGTTTGATGATAATTCGATTTATTTCAAAAGCATATTGATTAAACCATTCAAACTCATTGAAAATGATTTAATCTTGTCAAAGATGTAGTAATAGAAGTATACAATGGATTTATATCGCATAATAACTTTTATTCATATTTTCTTAGGGTTCTTACTAGTTTTCTTTGCAGCCAGAGCTTATAAGCGAACAAAATACATACCAATGATTTATCTTGTGTTTGGTTTTATTCTTATTACATTAGGAGATACAATAATAGGTGATTCTCTTGCATTCTTAGATGAAGGAACTCGAGACATAGTCGAAGAAATGGTTGAAATATCTGGCTTTGTGCTATTAATCCTTGCTGTAATTAAAAGTTGAATAATCCTTCATCTAAAACAAAGGATATTTTATCTATTCTTTTAGATGACGCAAATTTAAAGATAATAGAGTTATTAGATGGAAAAGAACTAAACATACAGCAAATTGCCTCATCACTTGATATACCATTATCATCAACTTATAGAAAAATAGGCAAATTAGAACGATACGGTATTATTAAAAAGACAAAAGTCATAAGAAAGTTAGATGGATCTGAGGAATCTGTCTATACAAGTTGGATCTATGAAATAACAATAAATTATAAAGATAACACGCTTTCATTTAAGATAAGGCAAAAGCCATTACAAGATAAGATTGTAAGATTATGGCAAAAGTTTAAGAGTTAATTTTCTAAGAAAAAAGATTTTTTTATTTATTTAGTACTAAATTACTATTTTTATGATTAGATACTATGAAAAAATAAAGAGATTCATTAAAATTAATGAATGATATTTTAAAAAAGAAACCCTTTACAGGCAAGGATCCTATGGGGTTGGCTGGTGCAATAGTTTACTTGACTTGCAAAAGAAATGGTGAGAAGATAATCCAATACCAAATTGCAAATGCAACTGAAATAACGTTAGTAACCTTAAGGAATAGTCTGAAGTTTATAGAAACGTATTTGCAGTAAGAGATACTTGTTAATTCTTTAGATAAAAGATAATGATTTTGATAAAGAATTAAGTTCTTAATGATCTTTATTATCTTGGTTTGTTAAAAGTGCATTTAAATCGCCTCACTTTTTTGCATGATTAGGTAAATGATATTTATCTGATTTTTTATCAAATAGTTGATGGCATCATTTGTTGTTTATTGACTTTGGCTCATTTAGAATAGGCATTAATCTCTTTGTTACAGGCAAATAGATCTCATTGTTCTAATTGGTGAACTGCAATTTGTTTGCTTTTCAAATAGACATAGTAATACCACAAAGGAAACGAATTACGAATTGTTGTTCTATTTGTGGTTCTGTTAGTAAATGACGATAATTGCTGTCGCACAATAAACAAGCGAGTCCAGATATAAAAGATTTTGGAAATCAATAGCAACAACATTATCATAAAAAGAATAATCAGTCTAACTTCATTCTTATTCTTTTTTATACTAATCAATGTATAAAATACTATATCATAAAGTTTCGTATAAAGAATAAATCAATTCTGGTATCAAGAAAATGCAGATAGACAATAAATAGAATATATAAGAAAATAAAAGAACTATCTTGCTCTCACTATCGCTAAAAAGAACAATATCAAGATAGCAAGAGTTAGTGAAGATGATATAATACTAGTAATAGGATTTTCTAGAAAATCAAATGTCTCTCCTAATGCTTGTAACAATAATTGAATTGCAAATAAAGCAAATGCACCTGCTGCATAGATTATCATCTTTAGCCTTGTTCTCTTGTATGCTAAAATTGATAATGCAAATAATAAAAGAGCAAATATGCCTGTTAACGCTTGAATTCCAAATTCTATATCATCAAAATGCTCAAGTTTAATGCTGTCAGAATGCTCAATATCAAGCTGCCATAGCCATTGTGATGGAAACAAAAGCGATAAAGAAAATAATAAAATTGTTACAGGCATCATTTATTGGCTATCTCCTCTAGATAAAGATAAAAAGATATTTACTAATCTGTTACTCCATTTGTCCCAAATTGCAGGATAATAATTTTGCAAAAGTGTAGTAATTTGCTTAGATAGAACCTTTCTATCATGCAATTGATATCTTTTAAATTTGCCTTCTTTAATTTCCTCAAGGAGATTAAATTCAATCAGACGTTTGATATGCCAGCTAACTGAAGCAGCAGAGATATGAATACTATTAACGATATCAGTCTGAGTAGGTGCCTGCTTCTCTATTATAATCATAAGAATTTTTCTAGCTGTTTCTTGGCTTAGTATTTGTAGTATTTCTTTCTCATGATCTTGGAATAACCCAATTGGAAAATAATGTTTATAAAAACCTGTTCTGGTAGATGTTATTCGTCCCATTTTTTCAAGTCTATCTAATTGATATTGTGCTGTTCCCATTGAAATATGCATCATCTCTTTGATTTTCCGAAGATGACAACCTGGATTATTTTGGATAAAATACAATATTTTCTGTGCTGTTTCTCCAAGTTCATCCACCACAATCTACTCATCCACCATATGAAAATCAATATAATACTTATTCCAACTATCAGAGAAAGAATGATGAAGTTGATGATAATAAAAATAATTACAAAATAATTTCTCTGAATACAATATTATGTTTTATTGCACTATTGCTAAATATAAAACATTTCTGGTACAAGTGACAAAACGACTCTAGATTTTCATTCCTAAAATTGAAATCACATTTAATCTCTTGTATCAAATTTCTTATTATCTATCAACTGGCAAATAT
>Ga0134125_10005571_pt1 | contig 14282 bp, 7 predicted proteins | sample KB31751_FD_96464 | JGI IMG/M metagenome (GOLD analysis project Ga0134125, IMG submission 96464) | Terrestrial soil microbial communities with excess Nitrogen fertilizer from Kellogg Biological Station, Michigan, USA - KB3-175-1 | ecosystem: Environmental > Terrestrial > Soil > Unclassified ... | reverse complement strand
CTTTCCTCCAGAAAGTGATGCGCCAGGTTGAAGAAAATTGCAATCAACAAAAATGAACAAAATAAATAAGCAAATAATGTAACTGATTCTATAAAAAAACGATCCTGACGGGCAATTACAATTACTTTATCAGCATTCGCTTTATACCATAATTCTTCATAACCATTTCTCTGTACCGTTCTAAATTCATTATAAGTAAAATTATTGTTGTCAATATCGGTAGTAAAAGGATAATCATTGTAACTACTACTTAGCTGGTTGTTATTATAAACTGCGAATGCATACACAGGCGAGCTTTCTATAGAATTATTATTCCCTTTCGAAAAGAGTTCGGGATATAACGCGTCGCTCTTGTATCTTTTTGGTTTTGAGATAATAAAAATAAAACCTTGCTTTAATCCACCGGTATCGGTGATTTCCTTTTTACTGATATAATTAAACCGGTCGTACGAAATGTCGTAATAATAAAGATCAGGAATATCAGTTGGTTTTCCCTGCGTTTGTATAATGGCATTTAAGGAATTATAAGTCGTGGAATCCTCATTAAACAAAGGCATTTCTGCGGCATTGAAAGTATAGATCTTGGTGTCGTATTTATTGAGGTAACCGGAAAAATTTTCATTGATCAAGCTGTCTTTCAGGAATTTATTTTCGCTGCGGTTTTTAAACCTGTAAAAAATATTGGAGAGATAATCATTCCTGAAATCTTTTAAAATAATATTTACAATAACCGGACCTGAAGGATCTGCTTTATTAGCAAGGTTTTCGGCAAAATGTTTTCGTTCTTCCAATTCCTTTGTGCGATTTTGAAAAACAATAATGGAAGTGATAGAAACAGAAAAAAAGAAAACCCAAAAAATAAATTTTGAAGAAACAAGGTTGTATGCCTGCAATAAAAGAAATTTGAAATTCAGCAGATATAAAAAAAGTAAGAGCCATAGCAAAACTGCAAGCTCAAAACTTAAATGAACAGAATGTAATCTGAAAGTTAGAATAATGAGGCCGGCAATCGTAGTGATGAAATACATTAAATACTTTCTGTTGCCCAAAAAAACATTCAACGGCTGCAGTAATAATTGAATGAGGAAAAAATATCCTGTGGCCACACAACTCAAAACTATAAATCCAATAACGCTGTAGATGTTTAAGGTAAAAAAATTAATAACATCAAAAGAAATCTGCGAATCAGCAACAAGCGTTTGCACTGTATAACTTCCTGTGAGCGTAATCACAAACATGATAATACAAATGGCAACGATCGTTGAATATTTTAAAAAATCATTTTTGAATTTAACCTTTGAGAAATCATATCTGAAATGAAGCCAGGTAAATAAAACGACCCAGATAAATAGTAATGAATTGATGAGAAGATCGCCCAGTGACCGTAAAATAAAATTCGCGCCATATACAGAAGGGTTGAATAATTCGAGCGCTTTAAAATTTAATGGAAAAGGAAATAAATAACTGAGTATCCGCAAAAAAATTAACGGCCCGATTAGAACCAGCAAACCAACAAAAAAGCCTTTTTTCTTTACATAATAATTTGCCAGTTTGTGAAGAAAGAAAAGAATAAAAACAGATGCCAATATTTTCAAGACTATTGCCAGGATATTGTAATGGCCAAGTGGATTGCTCAGTTGTTTCAGATAAAAAAGCGGCCTGCCTTGCTGATCTTTTATTACGTGCCGCGTCGGAGAAGTACTGATGTCATATGTTTTGTCAATATTTTTTTCTGCAACAAAAGAATTGTGCAAATATTTGTTCTCTATGTAGTAATTCCATTTAACCGGAATTAAAAAAATCATTTTATAAAGTGAACCGGAAGTACTTTGAAAATTCCTGATATCAATAACGTACCAGCCGTTTAATAATTTATGAAAACTCGTAGAATCGGTTAAATTTATAACTGTTGAATCAGGTTCTATAACCTGTGTATTCCAAAATACCGGAATCAGCTTGTTTGATTCAGTGATTTTATAAAAGAATATAAAATATTGTTTGTCAACCTGCGCAGTCAGTTGTTCTTCATTATACTTTCCGGAAGCAATTTTTTTTATTAAACCAGAGTCAGAACAGAAAGCACTAATATCTTTTTGTTTTCTATTGATGTCTTTCTGAATTACTTTTTGCGCTGCATTGGAAGTAGAGCTTCCGCTCCAGTAATTATTGATAATAAAAGCAAAAGTTAACAACCATGCTGCAGCTATCAGCAAAAAAGAATTTCTTTTAAGAAAACTATCGTTGGTTATCAGGTTCAATTTCAGTGTGTTGTTTTTTGATTTCATTCCAAATCGCATTCATTTCAGCAAGGGTCATTTCACTCAGCTTAATTCCTTTATCTAAAACAGTTTCTTCCATTAAAGTAAATCGTTTTATAAATTTTTTATTGGTCAACTCAAGCGCATTTTCCGCGTCTACTTTTAAAAATCTAACATAATTAATTACAGAGAAAAACAGGTCACCTGCTTCCTCTTCAATATGCACATCGTTGCCGGAGTTAACAGCGTCTAACAACTCAGCTTTTTCTTCTTCTACTTTTTCCCAAACCTGTTCTTTATTGGTCCATTCAAAGCCGACCTGCTTTGCTTTTTCCTGGATTCGCATTGCTTTCACCATTGCTGGCAGCGATTTGGGAACACCACTCAACACTGACTTTTTTCCTTCGGCTAGTTTTATCTGTTCCCAGTTTTTCTTTACATCTTCATCATCCTGAACTTTTACATTTCCATAAATATGAGGATGTCTTTTTATCAGTTTATCACAGATGCCATCTATTACTTCCTGTAACGTAAATTTATTTTGTTCATTGCCAATTTTGGCATAAAAAAGAACATGCAATAATAAATCGCCCAATTCTTCTTTTATTCCACTCCAGTTTTTTTCGGTGATCGCATCTGCAAGTTCGTAGGTTTCTTCGATAGTTTGCTGTCTTAAAGTGTGAATGTTTTGTTTCTTATCCCACGGACATTTTTCACGAAGTTCATCAAGGATATTTACGAGGCGGCTGATGTCAGCAGATTGATTCATTTAATAGATTTTAGATTTGAAAAATTGACACAAAGCAAAAATGGTAAAGAGAACCACAATCAAAATAAAAAATGAAATTAAAAACAATAGATATTTTAAAATTGTTTTGAATCTTCTTTGCTCATAAAAATTACGCATCGCTTTATATCCGTAAAATAAAATAACCAGTATGAACAGATTATTTATAATGCTTAACCAACTTATGCCACTCAACTTTTGTAATTGCTGAATTCCAATTTCAAAAAGCATTGCAATAAAAACAAAAATGTACAAATGAATTGTAAAAATTGCGTGGCTTACGTAGTAAAACTTTTTTTGTCGGATGTATAATAATCTTAATAGTAGTGCAACAAATGGAAGGGACATAAAAAGCATTTGTGGAAAGTGATGCATGATGCTTTCGATGAAATCTGCTATAAACTTGCCGCCGTTGTTCCGGTATTTCTCTGTAAGCTCAATTTGTTTATAGGCAAGATGCCTTTTGAACCATCCCTGCTTTAGATGATTTTTTGAAAGAGCAGAATCATATTGAGCTTTGCTGTGATAACGCTCAGTTTCGACGTTATCAAAAAAATGTATAGTGGCGTTGTCCTTTGTACTATCCCGGTAATGGTTAAATTGTTCACGGCTCATCGGCACCCCGTGATTGAGTATTTTTGTAAAATCACTAAACTCTGCAGGTGTTAAGGAATCAATTTGTTCCAATGTTTTGCCCTGCAGCATGAAATTCACTTTTTTAAATTGCTGGTTATTAAAATGAAACACAGAAAAAAACACCAGGAAAAAAATGAATGATGTGAATAGATACATTCTCACAGGATTCAGATACCTGGCTCTTCTCCCCTTCATATATTCTTTTGATAAAAAGCCGGGGCGGAAAAGCAAACGTTTTAATGTCGAAAAAAACTTGCCGTCAAAATGGGTGACATCATTAAAAAAATGAGAAACCAGGTGGGATACCGATTCTTTTGGTTCTGTATTTTTCTGGCCACATTCAGGACAATATTTTCCAGTTACAGTAGCGCCACAATTAAGGCAGTCGTTTTCTTTGCGCAGGGGAAGATGCGACATGAATTAAAGATTTGTTTTTATAATTTCCGGTTAAAAATAATAAACAAAAATTGCAATAAGAATTAATGAATTATTTTACACTCGTTTCTAAAACGATAAAATCCAAAAGCCTCTATTCTTAAAAAATGAATAAACATATTTTTCGTTGTATAGTTTTTTTTATTGCTGTTTATTTTAATTTTTCTGCTGCTAATGCTCAATATTATTATAAAGATATTCTGAGCACACTTCAGCAAAACAAGGAATTTTTGATTCTAAAAAATGGAAATATAAAATTGATTAAAATATCCAGCTTTGATGAAAACGATCAGCCAAGTGATGGTTTTTTCTGTGAGAAGAAAATCAATAAGACTTTTACACAATCGCAGATGTTGTCAAAGTCAAATATTACCGGACAATCTTTGCTGGTAACGGATTACAACAACAAAGGTGAAGTGGTAAAGACAACGACTACGACACCTACTACAGATAATACAGTTGAATTTCAATATGATCAGGATGGAAACATTTCTATGATCACGACGAATACGACTGCTGATGGCGATAGTTCAGGAATCACGGAAACGCATCAATACTTTTATCAAAATGGGAAGCCGGTAAAAATGCTTCGCAAAAAAAATAATAAGCTTGTCTCTACGGTTACTTTTGTTGCGGATGATAAAGGGAATGTAATTGAAGAAGACCCTTCAGGAAATACAATCGATAAAAAATATTATTACTATTATGACGATCACAATCGTCTCACAGATGTTGTCCATTTTAATGTAATTGCAAAAAAATTATTGCCCGATTATATGTTTGAATACAGCACGGGCTCACAACCAAAACAAATGATTTCTGTAGATGAAACCGGAAGGAATTATTTTATCTGGAAATATGCTTATGATGAGAAAAACCTTCCTGAGATACAAAAATGTTTTTCAAAAGAAAAAAATCTTCTCGGAACGATTCAATTTGATTATGTACAATAACTGCCGGTAAACCAATAAATAACGTCGATTTTAAATCATCTGTGTGAAGTTGAATAAGATGAAAAAAATGGCCAGCAATACGGTAATCAGCATCAGCACTCTAAGTGAAATCAAATGTTTTTTAAAACTTCTCGAAGCTAGAATTATGGCTATCACACAACAGATAAGAGAGATGACATGAACTGTTGTTATATTTCTTAGAAAGCCTGGAAAATAGCCAAGAAATGTATCCGTTTTATCACTATTGCTGATATCGCTATATCTCAGTCCAATCGATGACCACATCATAAAAAAAACCAAAGGTGGTAATAAAAAAAGGATGGCAATCGCTGCAGTAATTTTGCCAGGCACATGAGATTTGGTTGACATTATTTTAGTTTTTTGGTTGACTAAAAGTAACAGAAAAAAAGAAGAGTTTCAAATTGTAAGTTATTTTATCATCGATTTTTTCGTTCTGTTTTTTTGATAATTAGTCCGATAAAAACATTGTTTATAATATTTTAACAAATCCATTTTTCCTGCCCGAGTCTCCTTTAAAATCAATACAGAACGATCTTTTTATTTTCATCAATTATTTTTTTGCAAACAAAAAAATAAGAATGGCATGATTTTAGACTTTTAGTGTATGTATTGAAAAAAAAACATTTTATTCTTTACAGAAAACCCTTCTAAAATATCATTTCAAAAACAAAAAAAACAAACATGAACGAATATACCGATCAGTCTGAGACAGTCAGAAAGCCGCGTGATTCAAAGAATTTATTCATTGGATTATTAATCGCAGGCCTCGTTATTCTTGCTGGATTCTTCATTTACGATCACAGCAAATCTGCTGAAAATATTCAGGCACAGCAAACTGAAGTAGCGAAAGTAACAACAGAAAAAAGCAACATCCAAAGCAGCTTTGATGCATCGCTTGCAAGGCTTGATTCTATGCAAACTGAAAATACAGAATTGAACGGCAAACTTACCGCAAGCAATGAAGAAATTGGAAAAATGAAAACTGAAATCCGCAGCATTTTGAACAAGAAAAATGCTACGGCATCTGAACTTTCAAAAGCCCGTAATTTAATCGCCCAATTGAATGGAAAAATCAATGATTTGGAATCTCAAATCGTAATGCTCACACAGGAAAACGACAGCCTGAAGCGAAACGTAGTAACGCTAACCAACGAAAAACAAGCGATATCACACACGCTTGATTCTACCAATGTTGTAAAAACAGTTTTGGAGAAAAAAGTAGATGTAGCCTCCACTTTGAACGCTGATAATATTACGATCACTCCTGTGAAAGTTCGTAATAACGGAAAGCAGGTTGTAAAAACCAACGCCAAAAAAGTGGACAAGCTTTTGGTTAGTTTTGACGTCAACAATCGTATCATTCAGCCCGGAAGCACTGATCTGTATGTAGTAGTTATCGGACCGGACGGCAAACCAATCACTACAACCGATTCTGCAGGTAATACATTTGTTACCCGCGAAGAAGGAAGCAAAACATTCACCGCCAAGTTGCCGGTTGACCTTGAAACAGCAAAAACAAAAAATGTAGAATTTGCTTTTGCACCGGCCAGTCACTTTCAACAGGGAAACTATAAAATCCAGATCTATCAAAATGGATTTTTGATCGGTGAAAAAACACGCGAACTGAAGAAAGGCGGATTATTTAGCTAAAAATCTTTTGAATATCTTATCTCCTTTGAAAATGAAAAGTTACCCGGATTTTAAATGATCCGGGTAACTTTTTTTTATTCGTCTTTAATTTTAAATATATTTTCGTTTACTTATCACCGTTAGTCTTTTTTTTCAAAAAAATCTTCTTTTTTTAATTGACTTCTAAACATGAAATCGGCTTTTTTATTTGCTTGCGGTAAACAATACAGAGAAGATGAATAAAATAAATTGCATTAGCTGACTTTCCTTTACATTTATTTCTCAATTTTTATTCAATGAGAAATAATTTTAAAAGAATTCTTCTTGCTGCTTTCTCTATTTCTTTTTTTTTCAACAGCTTATTTGCTCAGTTTAATCCTTCCAATATTCCAGCTAACGAATTGCTGAAAGGTTATGTAAAAGACGTATCCGGAGAAAACATTTCTTACCATTCTTTTCATCCGTATGCCACTGAAGCGCTGCTGACAAGAGTAACGGATGGAAATAAAGCCATTGAATGGCAAACCGAAAATATTCCTTTAGATTATAAAGACAGCGCCATTTATTTTGCGTGGATCGCGGGTTATTCCTGCGGTACCAGTGCTGCAGACAGGCATTTTGATTTCTATATTAATAATCAAAAAGTGCTCACATTTACTACCGTTGCAAAAAAGGTAATCAAGGCTTGGAATGTAAAAGGATTGAACGGAACGGAATTATTTTTTGACCAAAAATCCATTGATAATGCAGGAGATGTTTATGGAAATATGTATTTGAAAATTCCTGTTAGATTGCACAAAAAAGGCCAAGCTCTTTTACTAAAAGTAATTGGAGAAAAAGCAAACAGCGCGGATTGGTACATGACTTTTAAATATGAAATGAGTGAAAAAATAAACATCATTCCGCAACCGGCATTGGTAAGAAATGATAGAGATACACTTCAACTAATTGATGTGCAGATCGACCATACAAAGCCTTCCGGAAGTGTCATTATTACTTCTAATGTTAATAAAAATAAGATCATTAAACCATTATCATTAGGATTAAATACGATTGAATTATTGGTACCAAAAGTAAACGCGCAAAAAAGTATCAACGTAAATGTATCAGTTGAAGGCTTATTGAATAAAAATGGAAAGATTGATTTGAAGCCAGTAACTTATCGGGAATTCGATTTTGTATCTCATTCTCATAATGACATCGGATATTCCGATCTGCAAGATACCGTAGAACAAAAACAGATCCGGAACATCAGAGACGCGATGGAGCTGATCAAAAAAACCGCTGATTATCCTGGCGATGCGAAATACAAATGGAACATTGAAAGCTTGTGGACGGTGGAAAACTTTATGAAGATTGCCAGTGACGAAGAAAAGAAAAATTTTGTAGCGGATGTAAAATTTGGAAGTATTGGTTTACCTGCTTCTTATGCAAATCAGCTAACCGGATTGTGCACTCCTGAAGACTTGATTCATTACACAGAATATGCGTTTCAACTAAAGCAATTGTATGGAATTGATTTTAATACTGTAATGATCTCAGATATTCCGGGAGTAAGCTGGGCAATGGTTCCGGCTCTTGCTGAGAGAGGAATAAAATATATCTCCAGCGGGCCAAACTATGTTCCTTCCATTCCCGAACTGGGCGACAGGGTTGGCTATTCCGACAGAGCGTGGGGCGATAAACCTTTCTATTGGTTATCACCATCAGGAAAAGAAAAAGTTTTGTTCTGGCAGGCAGCAAAAGGATATAGTTGGTTTCATAATTTCAATGTAGGTCGTGCAGGTGAAAAAACAAAAAGCAACTTAATGGATTATCTAAGAGAATTGGATGTAGAAAAATATCCTTATGAAATGGTTCAATTGCGTTATACGATTCCTGCGGATAATGGAACAACAGATTCTCATCTTTCAGACTTTGTAAAAGACTGGAATGAAAAATATATTTCGCCAAAAATTGTTTTGGTAAATGTGAGCGAAATGATGGAGAAATTTGACAAGAAATATCAGAACATTATTCCTGTTTATTCCGGCGATTATTCACCTTATTGGGAAGATGGCGCCGCTTCCACTGCAAAAGAATTGGAAATGACGAGGCATACAAGCAACCGCCTAAATCAAAGTGAAATATTAAGCACAATGGCTAATCCAAGTAAATTTGATAATGAGAAATTCTATAAAGCCTGGCGCGACGTGGTTATGTTTGAGGAGCATACCTGGGGATCATGGAACAGCATTTCTGATCCGGATAATCCATTTACCATTTCACAATGGAATTATAAAAAAGCATTTGCAACAGATGGCGAAGAACGTTCCAAAAACTTATTGGATGATATTTCTTCTCAAACGAACTACGGCAATGTTTATGAAGTGTATAATACCAGTTCATGGAACAGAACCGATTTGGTTTTTCTTCCGAAACAACAAGATATGAATTTGATGAATGGCGTTATTGATTCTGATAATCGCATTTGCCCGTCACAAACTTTATCCGATGGAGCGATGGTTTTCCTTGCGCAAAATATTCCGGCACTTGGTTCAAAAAAATACCGGTTGATCAATATGCAACCTTCTGCCAATAGTCAACTTAAAATCAGCCGAAGTGAATTGGAAAATGAGTTTTTAAAAGTGACCGTGAATCCTGAAGATGGCTCGATCAAAAGCATTATCCGCAAAGACAATAATGAAGAATTGGTTGATAATAAACAATCCGGTATCAACCAGTATTTGTATGTACCCGGAAGGGATCCATCAAAAGCAGTGAGCACAAAAAATGTTTCAATCCGCATAAAAGAGAATGGGCCATTATTGGTTTCTTTACTGATAGAATCAGACGCTCCGGGAACAAAAAAACTTTCGCAGGAAATCCGGCTAATAAAGAGAATTAACAGGATTGATATTATAAATACTATTGACAAATCAAAAGTGCGCGAAAAGGAAGCAGTAAATTTTGCATTTCCATTTAATGTTCCGGATGGGAAAATGAAAATAGATTTGGGCGTTGGAATGCTTGAACCGGAAACCAATCAATTGGAAGGCTCCTGTAAAGATTTCAATTGTGTGCAGCGTTGGGTTGATATTTCAAATAATAAAAGCGGAATCACCTGGACAACAACCGATGCGCCACTGATTGAAATCGGTGCGCTGATCAATGAAGAGTTGATAGATGGTTACAAACAATGGAAAAAGAAAACCACTTTATCCAACACTTTTTATTTCTATGTAATGAACAATTACTGGCATACGAATTTTAAAGCCGACCAGGAAGGTGAAGTTACTTTTCGTTATTCAATATTCCCACACAATGCGTTCAATGAATCCGATGCAACAAAAAGAGGAATAGAAACGAATCAGCCATTAATTGTTTCTGCTGCAGATGAAAATTCTGCTGAATTAAAATCTTTATTTACGATAGAAAATAAAAACATTATTCTATCCAACATCAAGCCGTCACTGGATAACAACGGGATCATGCTTCGATTGTATAACGCAAGCGATGAGTCTCAAAAAAAAGCTGGTTTGAACTGGGAAAAACTGCAACCAAAAAAAGTGTATTGGAGTAATGCCAACCAGGAAAAATTACAAGCTTTTAATCCTGATGAAAGCTGGGCGCCATTTGCTTTTAAAACCTTATACCTTGAATTGTAATTAAGAAATTTATAAAATGAAATGGTGAACCTGAAATCATTTCTTATTTTCATTCTCAAAAAATTAATAATGAAAAAATTACCCGCTTTCATTTTTCTGCTTTTATCGCTAAATGCTTTTGCGCAAAAAACAGATGTTCATTTGCAAAATCAAATCAAAGACCTGGTGCAGGGTTTTAAGGGTGATGTAGGAATTTATGTTTATGATATTTCTAAAAATAAAATTGCAGAAGTAAATGCTGATACGATTTTTCCTACAGCAAGTATGGTAAAAGTGCCGATATTAATTGGGGTAATGCATAAAATTCATAACGGCGATTTAAGCTACCACCAGGATATGCTTTTTACTGATTCTGTTCGTTATTCTGAAGGACAGGAAATACTTGCTTCATTTAAAGACAGCCAAAGAATATCGTTAAATACCTTACTAATGCTGATGATGAGCATGAGTGATAATGGCGCAAGTTTGTGGCTCCAAGGACTTGCAGGCGGTGGTGTACAAATCAATAAATATCTTGATAGCTTGGGAATGAAATATACGCGTGTAAACAGCCGCACAGAAGGAAGAAAAGGCAATTGGCAACAATATGGCTGGGGCCAGACCACACCAAAAGAAATGGCGACTTTAATGCGTGATATTGTTGAAAATAAAATCATCAACAAACAAATTAGCGAAAGAATGCTTCGATTGATGAGCCGGCAGTTTTGGGATGAAGATGCCATTTCTCAAATTCCTCCGAATATTTTCGTAGCCGATAAAAGCGGTGCTGTAGATCGAACCCGCGACGAAGTGTTGTATGTAAAGGGCGCAAACCCTTACATCTTCTGCATTTGCACCAAAAATAATCAGGATAGCAGTTGGCAAACCAATAATGAAGCATGGGTGCTTACCCGAAAATTATCCGCTTTATTGTGGAAGCATTTTAATCCAAAATCAAGCTGGCAACCGAGTGAATATTTAAAATAGGAATCCGGATTATTTGTTGGTTTATTGCAAATGATTTTAAAATAGAAGGTTGCCGACTTTTTGAAGTTGGCAACCTTCGAAAAATAAATCAATAATCTTTTACAAACTTGATCGTCTGGGTCTGACTATCGGATCTTACCTGCAGGATATAAACTCCCGCCTGAACATTCAGTGGGATAGAAAATAATCCATTTTCATTTTGGAACTGCCGCCTGTAAATTTCTTTTCCTGAAAGACTATGAATTGAAAGAACCGCCTGAGTTTTAATTCCTGATAACATCACGTTCAGATTACCATGAACCGGGTTTGAATAAATTTCTACCCTCCATTGGGTTGTATTGTTTATTCTTAAAGAAATAATATTACTATTAGAAATTTTTCCATCAATATCAGTAGAAAGCAACCGATAGTAAACAACATTTTTGCCGGAATTCATTATTTCATGATCAATAAATGAATAATCGGTTTTTTCAGAAGAATTTCCTTTGGCTGTCACTTTTCCAATGCTGTTCCAATGTGTTGCATCGTCACTTGTTTGAACTGTGAAGTAACTGCTGTTTATTTCCTGGGCAGTGCTCCATTCCAATAAGGCATCTGGTTTTTTTGGAGTAACGGTGAAATCTAAAAGTTGAACCGGCAACGGTGAGAAAACGCCGTCCACTACAAATAGATCCGTAACATCAGGATCTGCCGGGGTGCCATCTGAGGCGTTGAAAAAGAGTTTTCCATTTGTAAGAAAGAAGTTCAACATCGGGTTGGAATTACCGGCACCAGGATTGATATCTTTCACCAGCGCAGTTCCTGCAGCAGTTCCATCACTTTTCCAAAGTTCGATACCATGTGAGCCATCGTCTGCAGAAAAATACAAGCCGGCACTTGTATAAAGAACGCTTTCAAAAAAAGTAAAGTCGCTTGGAATTCCATCAGCCGTTCCGGAATTGATGTCTTTTACCATATTTGTCCCTGCAGTAGTTCCATCAGATACCCACAATTCATTTCCTGCTGTCGTGCTATACGCTGAGAAGAAAAATTTTCCTTTATAGAGAGAATAAGCAACGGTTCCTGTTCCAATATCAAAACTGTAAGGAGGATATACCACCGGAGCTCCGGATAAAAAAACCATACCGCCAATTACCTGTTGTTTTGGATTAGCAGTGAACGTTTTTAAAACATTTGTTCCGCTTGCCGTACCATCACATTGCCACATGGAGTAAGTGGCAAAAGTATTGTCTGTTGGATAAAAGAAAATGAATTTTGTCGGAAACGAGACCATACTTAGCAGGTTCAAACTCGAAGATGCATTTGCCCCGAGATCTTTTAAAAAGGTAGTGTGGCCAGAAGTGGCATCAATGCCGTCAGTACTCCACAAAGCAATGTTGGGATGAATGTTGTCATTTATGAGAAAGTAAGCTTTGTTATTGAAAATATCAAAGCTAGCGATGTAGCCGGCTCCGGAAGATCCGGTATTGATGTTGCTTACCAAAGGAATAGTGCCTGTGGGAGTCCCGTCGGTGCGCCAGATAACGGCAGTTGTTCCCACCGCTGAAGGCACAGAAAATAAATACAGGTTTCCAACAGTTTTTGAGGTATCTGAGAAATTACTCGGAAGCTTAGAGGATGCTGCGCCACTGGTGATGTCTTTTAAAATATTGGTGTTTGCTGCTGTACCGTCAGTAGAATACCAGTATTCATTTCCGAACGTTGGAGTTGTCGCTTTAAAAACCAGGTTGGTACCGATGATGGTAATTGAAAAATTGTTGGTATCAATACCGCTGGTCGTACTGGTTCCAATATCCTTTACAATTGCTGTAGTAGTGCCATTCGTACGCCAAAGTTCTGCCCCTTCGGAAGGCGTTACCGCAACAAAATACAGAAATCCTTTAAAAATTATTTTGTCTGATTCTGTGATCAAAGGCTGGCTGCTTGCTGTTCCCGGGTCGATATCCATTACTAACGTAGTATTCCCAGCAGTTCCATCGGATCTCCACAATTCATAACCGGAACCTGGTGATGTAGCCGGAAAATATAAATATCCATTTAGAAGATAAAAATCAAAGGACCCATCGTCAGGAGAGATTCCATCAGCGGTGCCGGGATTAATGTCTTTCACCATCGTTGTGTTGGCACTAGTTCCATCACTTCGCCACAATTCACACCCGTTGGATGCGGTAATGGCAGGAAAATACACATATCCGTTTAATAAAGTAACACTGGTATTACTCGCTACCGACCCTGCTGTTCCCGGATTTATATCTTTTATCAGTTTTGTGCCTGCAGCGGTTCCATCTGTTATGAAATATTCTTCGCCACAATGTGGAGAAACGGCTGAAAAAATGAATTTCCCGTTCAAAATACCTTCTTGTGAGTTGCTCGCTTTGATGGTGTCAGAAAGTTGATGCGTGCCTGCAAGGGTTCCATCGGTAACCCAAAGCGTGGAGTCAACACCGGATTCATAAATAGATTTTGTCTGGTTCAATACAGTTCGCAACTGCATGTTTTGATTTGCAATCAATTGCGTAACCTGTGCCTGTAAATTAGAAAAACATAAAACAGCTGCAATAAAGAATAGAATTCGTTTCATTTTCTTTGTTTTAAAATATTACAAAATTGATATAATGTATAATAGGATAGAAAAGCCGGGCGATCTGTAGTGATCAAAAGCGATAGGAAAATGAATTTTTATTTACTCATGTTTTATTAACGGACGGGAAAGTGGAAACACTTTTTCTAATTAAATCAAAAGTAAATTGAAATATAAAATTAAAATAAAGAAAGATCATTGAGCATCAGATGAAATATTGATTTTCCGGTAGGAAAAATGACTTTTTTATTACAATTGTTCTTCCAATAATAAAGTAAAAAGTATCTTCGGTTTTTTAACATGTAAATCCATTCCTTTAATCATGAACCGCAGAAAATTCATTAGGAATACATCTTTAGTAGCCGTCGG
>Ga0134125_10005568_pt1 | contig 14284 bp, 10 predicted proteins | sample KB31751_FD_96464 | JGI IMG/M metagenome (GOLD analysis project Ga0134125, IMG submission 96464) | Terrestrial soil microbial communities with excess Nitrogen fertilizer from Kellogg Biological Station, Michigan, USA - KB3-175-1 | ecosystem: Environmental > Terrestrial > Soil > Unclassified ... | reverse complement strand
GCGAATGGGCGTCTGGACGTCCTGATGGAAGCGCACGAACTGGATGCGCGCCTGCCGCATACGGCCGACCTCGCCAGCCAGCACAGCGGCATGGGCCGCGAACTGTTCGGCCTGTTCCGCCAGGCCGCCGCCAGCGCCGACCTCGGCGCCGGCGTGCTCTGAAACACTCGTAGGGCGGGTATTGCCCGCCGGCTTTGCGCAAGGATCGGGCAACAACGAAAACGGCGGGCCGTGCCCGCCCTACGCATGAGCCAGGCCTCCCGCCACCGAAGGAGGCAGGACAACCGGAGCCTCAGGTGACCAACCTCATCGAACAGAAACAGCAACAGATCGAAGCCGCCATGCGGCTGGCGCCGGTAATCCCGGTGGTGGTGATCCACGAGTTGAAGGCGGCGGTACCGATGGCGCGGGCGCTGGTGGCCGGCGGCACGCCGGCGATCGAGGTGACCCTGCGCACGCCGGTCGCGCTGGAAGCGATCCGCGCGATCGCCGCCGAGGTCGAAGGCGCCACGGTCGGCGTCGGCACCGCGCTGAACGCGCGCGACCTCGATGCCGCGCTGAAGGCGGGCGCCCGCTTCGCGGTATCCCCCGGCATCTCGCCACGCCTGCTCGATGCCGCCGACGACAGCGCGCTGCCGCTGCTGCCCGGCGCGGCCACCGCCAGCGAGGTGATGACCCTGCTCGAGCGCGGCTACACCCACCTGAAGTTCTTCCCTGCCGTGCCCGCCGGCGGCCACAAGCTGCTGGCCGCCTGGGCCGGGCCGCTGCCGCAGCTGCGCTTCTGCCCCACCGGCGGCATCAGCCTGACCAGCGCCGCCGATTTCCTGGCCCTGCCCAACGTGCTCTGCGTGGGTGGCTCCTGGCTCACCCCCGCCGACAAACTGGCCAGCGGCGACTGGGCCGGCATCGAACAGCTGGCACGCGAGGCGGCCAGCCTTTAGACGCCTTCGATAACCGGCGTTCCTGTGCACCAGGCCGCCGCCCATGATCGGCGAGCCAAACGCAGCCAGACGCCGCCCCGTGATCCGGCACTTCGCACTGGGGCAGTCCATACCCACCGTGGTGATTCGCTGGGTCGCCCGTGACCCGGGCCGCCGCGCGCACGATGCGCCAACCCTCTGAATGCGTGCGTTTGCGGGCACCGCTGCCGTGGCATGCATGTTGCTCAGTCAGTCGACAACGGGGAAGTCGCCACCGGCAATGCCGTACGGGAAGAACCAGCGAACAGTTCCGCGAATCCGAAACGACTCATGGCCGGTTCGGCACGTCACGTTGAACGCGAATCGGGGTATGCCATGAGCAGGTCAGTGTTTCGCTCACTGTTTGTATTCGGTGGTATCGCCTTTGGCATCACCGCGGCGGGGATGGTTGACGCCAGTCAGGTTTCCGGTTGGTGGGGCGGCAGCTGGACGTGCAGCATCGACGGCCGCCCCGCTCGCATGAAATGGGATGTCGTAGACGCTGGCGAGACCAACTGCTCCGATGACGGAGGTGAGCGCGCTTGCAGCACGACCTCTGCCGTACGGTGGCGCGGTCGCTTCTCCGACAACGGCGCACCCTGGGCTTCGCTTGCCAATCCTCACCCCGGCAAGCAGGGCGGGGTGTTCTTCACGCACGCCGACGGCAATCGTTGGTACCTGGCGAAGCCGGTCGGAGGGAAGTCGACGGGTTGGACAACCTGGAAGGGGCGCAGGTACCCGCTGTCCTGCCGGCACTAGGACGTTGTAAGGCCTGACGTTTCGCTGCCGAAACGGGGCCAGGTTCGCTTCCGGCATGGGCCCGCCGTGGAGCGGGCGGCGCGCTTCAGCATGGCCGCCACCTGTGGGCATTGGAAGTCAGGAGAATCACGATGATTCGTTATCAGGGGCGGGTAGCCTTTTTCCTGTTGGCCGGCCTGATCGCCGCGGGCTGCTCCAGGCATGCGCAACCCGAGCCGGGCAAAGTACTCGACGAGGCCAAGCAGGCCGGTCGCGACGGCGCTTCGTTCCCGCAGGCGTCGGAAGACTACTTCCATGACATGGACGGCGCCCTGGCGCTCACGCCGGACGAGATCAAGGGACGCAACATGTGGCTGGTCTGGAGTGGCGGCAACGACTACTTCTGGAACCGCATGAGCGACTACACGTTCGGCGCGTTCGACCTGCTGAAGACCATCAGCTCGCACCCCAGCCTGGGCTACTCGCGGGACGACCGTTGGAGCCGCTTCGGCATGGTCAACGAACCCTGCTTCGAGAAGGCGGCCGGCCCCGACAAGGATCGCCGCGGCCTGTGGCTGGACGTGCGCAGCAAGGGCTGCCCACTCGATCCGTTCGAGAACGAAAGCAAGTACCCGGGCGTCGCGATCGGTTCGCGCGGCAAATCACTGGGCGACGGCACGACGCAGCCGGTGGGTTCGTTCTACGGTTATGCGACCGGCATCGTCGGCCTGCGCCTGTTCCCGAATCCGGATTTCGATGCCAAGGCCGCCAAGGCCTGGGATCCCGAGCGCTATTACACCGATCCTTCCTACTACAACCGCAAGGATCTGGTTCGCCCGTACCGGGTCGGCATGTCCTGCGGCTTCTGCCATGTCGGCCCGAGCCCGGTGAAGCCGCCGGCCGATCCGGAGCATCCGACATACGCCAACCTCAGTTCGTCGGTGGGCTCGCAGTACATGTGGGTCGATCGCCTGTTCCTGTTCAACTCGAACAAGCCGGAGGGGCGCACGAATTTCATGTACCAGCTCGTGCACACGTATCGGCCGGGCACGATGGATACCTCGCTGGTTTCGACCGACAATATCAACAATCCACGCACGATGAATGCGCTCTATGACTTCGTGTCACGCCTGGGAGTAGGCAAACGCCTTTGGCACGAAAAGCTCGCGGGTGGCGAGCGTGACAACAAGCAGCTCAACGACTTCGTCGGCAGCGGCCCGCTGACCGAGTTCTACACCCCGCCGGACACGGTGCGCACGCCCCACATACTGAAGGACGGCGCCGATTCGGTCGGCCTGCTCGGCGCGCTCAACCGGGTCTACCTCAACATCGGGCTGTTCGGCGAGGAGTGGTTGCTGCATTTCAATCCGGTCATCGGCGGCAAGACGATCACGCCGATCCCGATTGCGACCGCACAGAAGAACTCCGGCTATTGGCAGGCCACCGAAATGGGTACGCCGAACACGGCCCTGTTCTTCCTGAAGGCCGCGCAGCCGGACTACCTGAAGGATGCGCCCGGCGGCGCCGCGTATCTTGGCGTCGACGCGGCCACGCTGGATCACGGCAAGCAGGTGTTCGCCGATACCTGCGCCCGTTGCCATTCGAGCAAGGCGCCGCGACCGCCGGCCGACCTCGGCCTGGGCCCGGAGAAGTGCGCAGGCGCCGGTTATCTCGACTGCTTCAAGCACTGGTGGAAGTGGACCCAGACCGACGATTACAAGGCGCAGATGCGCACGATCGTCAAGGCGGATGACTTCCTGCAGGGCAACTATCTTTCGACCGACGCACGCATTCCGGTGACCCTGCTGCGCACTAACGCGTGCAGCCCGCTGGCGACCAATGCGTTGGCCGGCAACATCTGGGACAACTTCTCGTCGCAGTCGTACAAGCAGCTGCCGTCGGTAGGCACGGTGACCCTCAGCGACCCGTTCACCGGCGCACCGGTGCCCTATGCGATGCCGGCGGGAGGACGAGGCTACACGCGCGTGCCTTCGCTGATCGGGCTGTGGTCCACGGCGCCGTTCCTGTTGAACAACGCGGTCGGCCCGTTCTCCGGCGACCCCTCGGTTGCGAGTCGCATGAAGGTGTTCGACGCGTCGATCGAACAGATGCTGTGGCCGGAGAAACGCGAGCGCGATGCGGTTCTCGGCGACAAGCTGCCCGGCACCATCGACCGCACGACCCAGCGCAGCGAGATCGTCATCCCGGCCGGTTACGCCCCCAAGGCGCTGCAGGGGCTGCGCGGCCGGCTGCATCGCTGGTTGCCGTGGCTCGTCGGCGACGGCGACGACATCACGATCGGGCCGATCCCGAAGGGCGTGCCGGTCGGGCTGCTCGCCAACCTCAAGCTGCGCGCCGAGAGCACGGATCCGGCGGCGATCGCCACCCATGTCCGCGACACCGGCGAGATGCTGCTCAAGCTCAAGCTGGATCTGGCCGGGGCTCCGGCAAACGCCAGTGACGAGGATCTGCGCGCCCGCTTTGCCAACCTGAAGGCACCGATGCTGCGGCTGAGCAAGTGCCCGGACTTCGTCGTCAATCGCGGCCACTACTTCGGCACGGCACAGTTCAACCAGCAAGAGGGCCTGAGTGCCGACGAGAAGGCATTCGGCCGCGTACCGGAGTTGAGCGACGCCGACAAGCGCGCGCTGATCGAGTTCCTCAAGACGTTCTGATCTCCAACCGTCGCAACCATGGACCGTATCGATGAGCTCGCGTGGGACTACGTCATCGTCGGCTCGGGCGCCGGCGGCGGCACGCTGGCGGCGCGACTCGCCGAGGCCGGCATGCGCGTGTTCCTGCTCGAAGCCGGCGGCGACCCGTGCACGGCGGAAGCGCCACGCCTGCCGGGCGACTACGACGTGCCGGGCTTCCATCCCTTTGCCAGCGAGAACGCGGCGACGAGCTGGAGCTTCGAGGTTCGTCACTACGCCGACGAGAATCGCCAGGCGCGCGATGCCAAGTACGACGCCGCGCGCGGCGGCGTGTTCTATCCGCGCGCAGCGGCGCTCGGCGGCTGCACCGCGCATAACGCGATGATCTTCATGCCGCCGCACGATTCCGATTGGAACCACATCGCGCAACTGACCGGCGACCGCTCCTGGCGCGCGTCGCGCATGCGCCGCCATGTGCGTCGCGTCGAGGCCTGCCATCACCGACCCGCATGGCGGGTGCTGCGCTGGCTCGGCATCGATCCTACCGGGCATGGCTGGAACGGCTGGTTGCGTACCGAAAAGGCGATGCCGCTGGAAGCGCTGGGCGACGAAGACATGGTCCGCGTGGTGGCCGAATCCGCGCGCATCTTCGTGCACTCCCTGCCCAGACCACTGCTCAGCATCCTGCGCTGGTTGCGTCGCCCGGGCGATCCCAATGCGCGGATCTGGGGACAAGGCAGCTTCGAGGGACTCTGCTACACGCCGCTGTCCACCGCGGGGCACCAGCGCACCGGCGCACGCGAGCGCGTGAAGCAGGCGCAGAACGAGCACCCGGATCTCCTGCACGTCGAACTCGATGCACTCGCGACCCGGGTGATCTTCGACAGCGAGGGGACGGCCTGCGGGGTCGAATACCTCAAGGGCGCACGCCTCTACCGTGCGCATCCGGCCTGCAGCGATGCGCCGGGCGAACGGCGGGAGGTGCGCGCGCGTCGCGAAGTGATCCTGTGCGGCGGCGCCTTCAATACGCCGCAGCTGCTGATGCTCTCCGGCATCGGTCCGGCCGCGCACTTGCGCGACCAAGGCATTCCGGTTCGGGTCGATCTGCCGGGCGTCGGATGCAATCTTCAGGATCGCTATGAAATCGCGGTGACGCACCGCATGCGGCAACCGTGGAACGTGCTCGATGGAGCCCGCTTCGAGCGAGGCGATCCGCTGTGGCAGCGCTGGAGCGCATCGCGCATGCCGGTTCCGCTGTGGCGACGCTGGCGCAGACCCGACGCCGGCATGTACGGATCCAGCGGCGCGGCGATCGCGCTGATCCGCCGTTCGGCGTCTGCCCTACCGGAACCCGACATTTTCTGCATGGCCTTGCCGACGCGGTTTGAAGGCTACTCACACGGATTCTCGCAAATCATCCGTGACCATCTCGACTATCTGACCTGGGCGGTGCTGAAAGCGCATACGCTCAATCGCGCCGGCACGGTCAGGCTGCGCTCGGCCGATCCGCGCGACACGCCGCTGGTGAACTTCCGCTATTTCGAGGAAGGCACCGACGCGGCAGACAAGGATCTGCAAGCCGTCGTGCAGGCGATCCGGTTCCTGCGCCGCCTGACCGCACCGCTGATAGCCAGCGGCGTGATCACCGAAGAATGCGCCCCCGGGCCGGCTGCCGAGAGCGACGACGCTCTGATCGACTACGTACGCAACACCGCCTGGGGCCACCATGCCTCGTGCTCGTGCCCCATCGGCGCAGCCGGCGAAGGCGGCGTGCTCGACAGTGCGTTCTCGGTGCATCGCGTGCGCGGCTTGCGGGTCGTCGACGCCTCGGTGTTCCCGCGCATCCCCGGATTCTTCGTTGCCGCGGCGATCTATGCGGTGGCCGAGAAGGCGGCAGATGTGATCTTGCGCAATGCGGCACAAACGCCTTGATGGAATGACGCCTTGTTCACCGCGGGAAGCCGCGAAGGAGGTTGCGATGACGTACGACGTAGCGAAATTGCTGGCCATGTCGCAGACACAACTGGACGACCTTTTTCGCGCCAGTCCTGCCGGCGACATTCCGGACGGCCCCGCCAAGGGCACGGCGATCATTGCGCCGGGCACCCGATACTCCGAGACCATCGCCGAGGTCATCAACCACTTCGGCTGGCAGGGAAAGGTGTTCGACTCAGCCAAGGGCGTATTGAAGAACAGCATCAGCATATTCAGAGTCGAGGCCATCGTCGCCAAGGTCTACAAGGGGCCGAGCTGGCTCGATGGCAAGGAATGCATCGTGCTCGACTACTCCGCGACCTCGCTGGTGGCGCACTGGATACGCGACGAGATTCGGCTGATCGACACCGGCTTCTATCTGGGCAAGGTGTACTGGGGCAAGGATCGTCTGATCGACTTCTGCCTGAAGTTCTGACCGTGACGCCGCAATCCCATTTCATGGTGGTGGCACCGCTCGCAGCGGGCCGCGAAGGCAGTTTGCGGGAGTTGCTGGACACGATGAACTCGGCTCCCGGCATGGCCGATCCAGGCAACACGATCCTGCCGTTCGGCGCGTTCGAGCGCCTGCACTTCGCGCGACTCGTGCTGCTCGACGATCCCACGCTTGCCGACGTCGAGGCGTATGGCCTGCGGCCATCGAAGGCGCCGCTTTGCCTCGCCTTCATGGGCGACTGCGACGGGCCATCACGGCAGACGCTCGCCGCCATGTCGCAGCGTGCGGAGGCCGGATTGCGCAGCGTCTTCGCGCACTGCGAAGGCTTCGACGCGCACGGCGATCTGCTGACCTGGATGCTCGCGCACGACACGCCGGTGGCAGCGAACTACGTGAACTGGGTAGGCCGCAGCGTGCTGCAGATCAAGCAGGAGAGCGCGCTGCAGCGAATGCTGAGCGCGAGGGTGGGGCGCAGGCCGCTGGCGTCGGGTACCGAGGCGCGGGCGGCGCGGCGCAGCCTGATCACGTTTGTCGAGGAGGAAAAGCGTGCCGGCCGGCTCGCGCTGACGCCGCCGGAACGCACGCCGCTGCGCTGGCGCATCGCCAAGCTCGTGAACCTGATTGCGGTGCCGCTGGCCGGGCTGATCGCGCTGCCGCTGTTGATCGTGCTGCTGCCGTGGCTCATCTATCTGCTGCGTACGCGCGAAACCAGCGATCCGGAAATCTGTCCGCGGCCGCAGCGCGAAGCCCTGCAAACCCTGCAGGATCTGGAAGATCACGAGGTGTCGAACCAGTACACGGCAATCGGCACGCTGAAGCCGGGGCGCTTTCGCCGCTGGCTGCTGAGCGTGCTGCTGGTGCTGGTCGACTACAGCTGCCGACACGTGTTCACCCGCGGCTACCTCGCCCGCGTGCAGACGATCCACTTCGCCCGCTGGGTCTTCATCGACGACAAGCGCCGCGTCGTGTTCGCCAGCAACTACGACGGCGGCCACCAGGCCTACATGGACGACTTCATCAACAAGGTGGGCTGGGGCCTGAACCTGCTCTTCAGCAATGGCCTCGGCTGGCCGCGCACGCGCTGGCTGATCCTCGGCGGGGCGCGCATCGAGCAAAGTTTCAAGCGCTATCAACGACGGCATCAGATCCCGACCCAGGTCTGGTACAAGGCCTACCCCGGCCTGGCCCTGGTCGACCTCAAGCGCAACCAGCGCATTCGCGAAGGCCTGGAACGTGAGCGGATGAGCGATGCACAGGCACTGGCCTGGCTGAGGCTGCTATGAAACACCAAGGACAAACGCATGCGGTCGATCGCGACGACATCCAGGGCCTGCTGCGCTCGGGCTACGGGCATCACCTCGAAGCGTGTTTTCTGTTGCTGCGAATCAGGGATCGCGAGGCCGCGCGGGCGTGGCTGGTCGGCGCGCCGGTGACGAGCGCGGCGATGGTCGAGCGCCCTGCCGGGCCACTGCCGGAAACCGTGCTGCAGCTCGCCTTGAGCAGCGAGGGCTTGCGCGCGCTGGGGGTCGCCGATGACATCATCGAGGGCTTCGCGGAGGAGTTCGTCTCCGGCATGGCTGGCGATGCGAACCGCGCGCGCCGGCTTGGCGATGTGGGCGCGAGTGCGCCGGAGCGCTGGCAGTGGGGTTCCGGACAGCGCGTGCCGCATGTGCTGGTGTTGCTCTACGCCTTGCCCGGTCGCCTCGACGCGTGGCGCCGCACGATCGAGCAGCAATGCGTGGCCGGCTTCGACACGCTGGCTTGCCTGCAGACCGCCGACTCGCTCGATCGTGAACCGTTCGGTTTCAGGGATGGCATCTCGCAGCCGAAGATCGACTGGGAACGTCAGCGCCCGGCGCGCGACGACACTCGGCTGGCCTACAGCAACCTGAGCTGCCTGGGCGAGTTCGTGCTCGGCTACCCCAACGAATACGGCGGCTACACCGATCGCCCCCTGCTCGACGCACAACGTGGCGCCCAGGCCGCACTGCCGCGGGCCGAGGATGCGCCGGACAAGGCCGACCTCGGGCGCAACGGCAGCTATCTGGTGCTGCGCCAGCTGGCGCAGGACGTGCGGGGCTTCTGGGCGTTCATGGACAGCGCGGCCGGCGGCGATCCGGATCAGCGCGAACGGTTCGCGGCAGCGATGGTCGGCCGCACTCTGCAAGGCGTGCCGCTGGTCGCAGCGACGAAGGCGAGCGATGCCGCCGCGTCGTCAGCGGACTTGAACGACTTTACCTACCAATCCGATCCGCAGGGCTTGCGTTGCCCGCTCGGCGCCCATATCCGTCGCGCCAATCCGCGCAATGCCGACCTGCCTGCGGGAACGCGCGGCATCGTTTCGCGCCTGATCCGCACGCTGGGCTTCGACGAGGAAGCGTTGCGGCAGGATCTGGTCGCCTCCACGCGCTTCCATCGCCTGTTGCGTCGCGGGCGCAAGTACGGAGCCGCGACGCTGGCGGAATCGCTGACCGGCCCACCCGGCGCGCCAGCCGGGCTGCACTTCATCTGCCTGGGTGCCAACCTCGCGCGCCAGTTCGAGTTCGTGCAGGACGCCTGGATGACGGGAACGAAGTTCGACGGACTGACCGCCGAGAGCGATCCGCAACTCGGCACACGCCTCCCGGCGCCGGACGGCACACCCACCGATGGCTACTCGATCCCGCAGCCCGATGGACCGGATCGGCGCATCACCGGCTTGCCGCGGTTTGTCACCGTGCTGGGCGGCGGCTACTTCTTCCTGCCCGGCATTCGTGCCTTGCGCTACCTGGCGGCAGCTCACTGACGGAGCGTTGCGATGAACTCGAACACGAGTCGCCCCATACCACCTCCCGATACCGGCTCGGCGGCCCTGAACTGGCTGGCGCGGACGTCCATCAAGCTCATCCAGATCGAGCGCCGCTTCGACCCCTTCGTGCGGCCGGCGTTCGACGCCGTGCTGCGCGACCCGATCGCGCGCCTGACCACGTACCTGATCAACCGAAAACGCCCGAACGAAGGCCTGGCGATCGCCGAGGAACGGCCGCTGCCCGACGAAGAGCAGTTCGTCGACTCGATCATCGCCAGTTTCCAGCAGCAGATGCAGCTACTGTGGAAACCCGGCGGCGTCGAACGCGGCGGCAACACCAAGACGCAAGGCATCGTGCGCGCCGAGTTCATCGTGCATGACGACCTGCCTGCCGAGTTGCGCCATGGCATCTATGCCAAGCCCGGCAGCTTTCGCGCGTGGGTGCGTTTCTCCGGGCCAGGCCCCTACGTCACGCCGGATATCGACGACGTCGGCTTCATGAGCATGTCGGTCAAGCTGCTCGGCGTGCCAGGGCCGAAGTTGATGGCCGAAGAGCAGTTCACCCAGGATCTGTTCGGCGTTTCTCCGCCGACCTTCGTGACGCCGGACGTGCGCGCCAACGCACAACTGCAGATCGAGAGCGTGAAGAACGCGCAGATCTTCTACTTCCTCAACCGCCATCGCTCGCACCTGCTCGATCTCATCATGCAGAGCTTGTGGACCAAGACGCAAAGCAGCCCGCTCGAAGCACCGTATTTCAGCTGCGTGCCGTACCTGCTGGGCGAAGGCCGGGCGATGCAGTACTCGTTCTGGCCGAAGACGCGCAAGCGCACGCGCATACCGCGACTGCCGCTGCGCCCGCCCGACGACTACCTGCGCAGCGCCATGGTGGCGGCACTGGATGCCGGCGACGTGGAGTTCGAGGTCCGCCTGCAACTGCAAACCGATTCGCACCTGATGCCGATCGAGAACGCCGGGGTGCTGTGGCCCGAACGCCTGTCGCCACGCGTCCCGGTGGCCACCCTGCGCATCGCGCGGCAGAAGTTCGACTCGCCGGCACAACTGGACTTCGCCAAGCGCCTTTCCTACAACCCCTGGCACTGCATTGCCGAACATCGCCCGCTGGGCAACCAGAGCCGCGCGCGCCGCCGGATGTATCTGGCCCTTTCCACGCTGCGACACCAAATGAATGCCGTGCCTCACTACGAGCCCACCGGCGACGAAGTGTTCGACCCATGACGCCGAACGACTACGTCGCACAACGAACCGGTGGGCAGATCGCGCGGGGAGGGCGGCGGTGTGTCGTGCTTGCGACGCGTGCGCCGTGGCTTCGCGCCATGGATTCCGCCCCAAGGCCGCTCCCGCCGAACGGCAACGCGTTGAGATCACGGAAACACCACCAGCTACCGCCAAGAAGGAGAACGCTATGGTCGACTTTGTCATGTCTGTTCGGGGTGTCAGCGGGGGCGCGTTTGACGAGACGGTGGGGGCGACGCGGTTTCTGATTGTCCCGGACAACGTGGATCCGGCACCGGTCAAAGAGCAAATCAGGAGACCCGCCGACTGGTATGCGCAGGTCATCGCCAACGGTAAATGGACCAACGATGACGGGAAGGAGCGAGGGGATATCCTCTTTATCGTGCACGGTTACAACACGTCCGTGGCCGAGGCCATGTCGCGGCATCGCCAGATCAAGCAAGGGTTGGCCGCGAATCATTTCAAAGGCGTGGTCGTCTCCTTCGACTGGCCCTGTGGCACCGATGCGCTTGCCTACCTGGTAGACCGCCACCGCGCCAAGATGACGGCATTCAAACTGGTCGACGATGGCATCTGGCAGTTGAGCGCCAGGCAGACGCCGGACTGCCCGATCAACATCCATGTCCTGGGGCACTCAACCGGTGCCTACGTCATCCGCGAAGCATTCGACGACGCCGATGATTCCCAGGTTCCCCACTCCGCGTGGCTGGTCAGCCAGATCCTGTTCGCCGCCGGCGACGTTTCCGTCGGCTCGATGAGCGAGGGCGATTCGGGCGCGCGCTCCATATACCAGCACTGCGTTCGCCTCACCAACTACTCGAACTCGAACGACGCCGTGCTGGACATATCGAATATCAAGAGGGCCGGCATAGCGCCGCGCGTGGGGCGCATCGCCCTGTCGGACGAGGCACCTGCGAATGCCTGCAACGTCGACTGCACCGAGTACTACGCACTCTACGCCGGCGACCCGAGCATACCGATCGCCGATGGCCCCGAGACAGTCGCCGGTGCGCAAAGCCACTCCTGGTACTTCGGAAATGCCATCTTCACCGCGGACCTGTTCCAGACCGTGATTGGCTTCCCGAGCAGCCCACGAACCACGCGCGCCACGGGGCGTGACGGCAAGCTCCACCTGGTACGGCAGCCAGGCGCGCCAGCAGTCTGACCATCGACGGATTGGATTTTCCCGGAGAGCCCTATGGCCATCGTCTTCATTGTGACGCTGGGGAATTTCGCGGCAAAAATGCCCGGGATCCTTCTGGTCGCCTTCGTATTCCTCGCAACAACCCTGATCATGGTTCCCGTGGCGCGGTATTTGTACGTCGGTTGGAGTGCGAAACGCGAAGACATCATGGACGGCCAGAGTGCCGACGCGAGGCACAAGTATTTTGCGATGTTTCACCGAACCAGGAACATCGACAAGAAAGACGCATTCAACAGATTCGATGACTTTTACATTCGATGGTATGGACGGAAACAGTACATCCCCGCTGCCACCCTCCTTCTCTTCGTGGGACTTGTGTCGTCCTACGTGGGGATAAGCAGTGCGATGTACTTGAACGGATCTGTCGCCAGGGATCAGTCGCCGGTGCTTCTCCCGCCCCTGGCGCTTTACGCGCTATCGGGTGGTTACCTGTGGGTCGTCAACGATTTCATCAAGCGATCAAGAAAGCTTGATCTTGCACCGTCGGACATTTACTGGGGCGTGCTCCGTCTTGTTGTCGCCGTACCGCTGGGGTATGGCATGTCGTCATTTTTCTCCGACATCGACAGCGTCAGAAATTTTATCGCCTTCTCCGCTGGTGCCTTTCCGCTAAGCGTCATCCTGACAAACATACGCAAAATGTCGCTCACGAAATCCGGTCTCGAGATCCAGGATGTCATTGGCAACGACAATGTCATCAAACTGGTCGGCGTCAACGCGGATGTCGCCGAGAGGCTGGCCAACGAAGATATCACCACGATCACGCAGCTGGCCTACTGCGACCCCATCCGCCTGACCATGCGCTCGAACCTCACGTTCAATTTTGTGACCGACTGCATGAATCAGGCCCTGGCGTGGGAATACATGGAAGAAAGAATGAACAAGCTGCGCCCTCTCGGACTGCGTGGCGCGGTCGAAATTCGCCATCTCTATCACAGCATCGACACGGGAACCGATGACGAGAAGACAGCGGCAAACAGCGTCCTCGATTGCGCTGCCAAGATTCTTGAACAAGACAGGATCACGCTGAAGATGGCCTTCTTCGAAATATCCGGGGATCCGTTCACGGCGTACCTGGAAAGCATCTGGACCGACGGTTAGGCCGGTCTCTGCCAAGAGCGGCCTTGTTCCTTCAAAAGGATCTGTCGATGAAGGTCCGCGCTCTCGTCCCGCTCGTTGCTCTGCGCGTTTGTGGTACCCGCGGCTTGCGCGACCATGACCTGCGACTCGCTGGCAGATCGGCAAATCACCAATCCCGGCCAGGAAGCAAACTGGCAGCTTGTTGCCCAGGGATCCGCAGCGGCGACACGGCCACATTGCACGCAATACGGTCCCGCGTACTACGCAAAGGTCGAAACCGATCCGGCCTTGCTACAGATGCGCATGAACTCCCCAGCTCCGGCACGGGTTCGTCATTTCAGCCGGAGGCATCTGCCGAGACGTATCACATGCTCGACGACGAGCGGACCAGGCTGCAGAACCGAAAAGACTGGCAGCACCTGCTGCGAAGGCAGCGCTCGACATCAACGCGCCAGCAGCGCCATCGCCCGCCGCACCACGTTGTCCACGGTGAACCCGTATTCGCGCAGCAGCACGTCGGCAGGGGCGGAGGCGCCGAAGCGGTCGATGCCCAGCATGTCGCCCTGCGCGCCGGTGTAGCGCTGCCAGCCCTGGGCGACGCCCAGCTCCACCGCCAATCGGGCGGTCACGTCGGGCGGCAGCACGTCATCGCGGTAGCTCCGCGACTGCGCCTCGAACAGTTCCCAGCTCGGCATCGACACGCAGCGCACGGCGATGCCGCGGCTTTCGAGCTGTTCGGCCGCCTGCACGATCAGGCTGACCTCGGAACCGCTGGCGATCAGGATCAGCGCGGGCTTGCCGCCCTTCGCGTCGCTCAGCACGTAGCCGCCCTGGCGCAGGCCGTCGGCGCTGGCATAGCGGGTGCGATCCAGCGTGGGCAGTTTCTGGCGCGACAGCGCGAACAGCACCGGCTTGCCCTTCGTCGCCAGCGCGACCTGCCATGCCACCGCGGTTTCGTTGGCGTCGGCCGGGCGGATCAGCACGAGGTTGGGCATCGCGCGCAGGCTGGCCAGCTGCTCGATCGGCTGGTGGGTGGGGCCATCCTCGCCCAGGGCGATGCTGTCGTGGGTGAACACGTGGATCGCGTGCACGCCCATCAGCGCGGCCAGCCGGATCGCCGGGCGCATGTAGTCGGAGAAGATCAGGAAGGTCGAGCCGTACGGGATGAAGCCGCCG
>Ga0134125_10005566_pt1 | contig 14291 bp, 15 predicted proteins | sample KB31751_FD_96464 | JGI IMG/M metagenome (GOLD analysis project Ga0134125, IMG submission 96464) | Terrestrial soil microbial communities with excess Nitrogen fertilizer from Kellogg Biological Station, Michigan, USA - KB3-175-1 | ecosystem: Environmental > Terrestrial > Soil > Unclassified ... | reverse complement strand
GGCTCATATCGTCTCCGGTATGTACGTCAAGCGCTATACTCGCGGCGTAATCCGCGATCACTACCCGAAAGCATTCTGGTAGAGGCTACAACGCAGCCAGCACGTCTTCGGCGTGGCCTTCCGGCTTCACACCCGTAAAAATCTTCACGATCTTGCCGTTGTCGATGACGAACGTGGTGCGCGCCACGCCCATCACCTTCTTGCCGTACATGTTCTTTTCCTTCATTACCCCGTAGAGGTTGGCGATGGTCTTGTCGGCGTCGGCCAGCAGCGTGAAGTTCAGATCGAATTTCTCCTTGAACTTCGACTGGTCTTTCGTGGTGTCGGGCGAGATGCCGAGAATCGTCACGCCCTTCTTCGTGAATTTTTTCGCGGTATCGCGGAATTCGCAGGATTCGATGGTGCATCCGGGTGTGTCCGCGCGGGGATAGAAATAGAGAACGATGCGCTCGTTCTGGTGCTTCGCGAGGTCAAACTCCTCGCCGCTGTCGGTCAGAACCTTGAAAACCGGGGCCTTATCGCCTTCATTCAGCATTGCTGTGCTCCTTTACGAGAGTTTTGATTTCAGCAGTTCGTTCACGGCAGCCGGATTCGCCTGCCCGCGCGACTGTTTCATCACCTGTCCAACCAGGAATCCGATCACCGTCGTCTTGCCCGAGCGGTACTGCTCCACCTGCTTCGGATTGCCGGCAATCACTTCATCCACAATCTTGCCGAGCGCGCCCGAATCGCTGATCTGGCGCAGACCGTCGCGCTCCATGATGGCCGCCGCGGTATCGCCGGATTCGAACATCTTCGCCAGCACTTCCTTACCCAGCTTGCCGGAAAGCTCGCCGCCGGCGATCAACTTCAGCAGCTCGCCCAGATTCGCCGCGTTGACGGGCGATTCGTCAATCGCCTTGCCCGCCCCTTTCAGGAGCGCCGCCAGGTCGCCCATCACCCAATTCGCCGCCGCCTTGGCGTCTTTCGAGACCAGCACCACTTCGTCGTAGTACTCGCCGGTCGCGCGCGACTGCGTCAGCACATCGGCATCGTACTCGCTGAGCCCGTAGGACTCGATGAAGCGTTTCCGCTTGGCCGACGGCAGCTCCGGCATGGCGGAGCGGACGTCCGCCAGCCATTCTTCGCTGATTCGCAGCGGCGCCAGATCGGGCTCCGGGAAATAGCGGTAGTCGTGCGCATCTTCCTTGCTGCGCATGCCCGCCGTTTCGCCGGTTTCGGGATCGAAAAGCCGCGTCTCCTGAATCATCCGCCCACCCGATTCCGCAATCGCCACCTGGCGGGCGATTTCGAACTCGATCGCCAGCTTCAGAAATCGGAATGAATTCAGGTTCTTGACCTCAGCCCGAATCCCGAATTTTTCGGCGCCTCTCAGGCGGACGGAAACGTTCGCATCCGCCCGCAGATGGCCTTTTTCCATGTCGCAGGTCGAAACGCCGCAGAATTGCAGCGCCTGCCTGATCTCGGCGAAATACGCCACTGCTTCGTCCGCCGAACGCATATCCGGCTCGCTCACAATCTCGATCAGCGGCGTGCCGCTGCGGTTGAGGTCCACGTAAGTGTAGCGGCTCGAATCGCGAAAACCTTCGTGCTGGCTCTTGCCTGCGTCGTCCTCCATGTGGATACGGGTCACGCCGATCGATTTCGCCGCGCCGTCCACCACAATGTCCACACGGCCATGTTCGGCGAGTGGCTGATCGTACTGCGAAATCTGATACCCCTTCGGCGAATCCGGATAGAAGTAATTCTTGCGGGCGAAGCGTGAAACCGGATTGATGCCGCAGTTGAGGGCCAGCGCGCCGCGCATCGCCAGTTCCACTGCGTGGCGGCTCAGCACCGGTAAAGCGCCCGGAAGCGCCAGACACACCGGGCAAACGTTCGTATTGGGCGGAGCGCCAAACGCCAGCGCGCAGCCGCAGAAAATCTTGGTGCGCGTGGCGAGCTGGCAATGCACCTCCAGCCCGATCACCGGCTCATATTTGGCGATCTGTTCCGGTGAAGCCAGTTCGATAGGAGCGGCCATCATTAGATCTTCTTCAGGATATCCGGGCCGCACCCGCCTACGCTTCGGGGGCGAAGAACCGGACGATCACATAACAGATGGCCGCCACGAACGCGGCGCAGGGAATCGTCAGAACCCACGCGCCCACAATCTCGCGAGCCTTACCCCAGCGAACCGCTTTGCGCCGATGCGTCGATCCCACACCAGCGATCGCGCCCGCGATTGCATGCGTTGTGGAAACGGGCAACCCCAGCGCGGTAGGGAAGAAGATTGAAATCGCCGCGCCGGCCTCCGCGCACACTGCCCCCCGGGAGTTCAGCCGCGTCAGCCCCGAGCCCATGGTCTTGACAATGCGCCATCCGCCGCTCATCGTGCCCAGAGCGATCGCCACGCTGGCGGCCACAATCACCCAGGTCTGGATATGGTCTCCCTTCTGCAGGTCCGCGGCTATCAGAAGGGCCGTGATAATGCCCATTGTTTTCTGGCCATCGTTCGTGCCGTGGGCGCAACTGAACAGTGCGGACGAAAAGAGCTGTACGCGGCGGAAAGCTTTATCCGCGCGGGCCGGCGGCGTGTGGCGGAATGCCCAGTGCACGGCCAGCATGAGCAGATACGAAAGCGCCATGCCGATCATCGGTGAAAGCGCGATGAATGCGATTGTGGTGCCCCATTTGCCGTGCACCAGCCCCTCGAGTCCGTCTTTGGCGATCGCCGCGCCGGCATAACCGCCGATCAATGCGTGAGACGAGCTCGAAGGCAGGCCAAGCCACCACGTGATCAGGTTCCAGGTAATGGCGCCCAGCAATCCCGCCAGCACCAGCTCCGGTGTGACAATGCGCGGGTCTACGTAGCCGCTGCTGATGCTCGACGCCACGCCGGTACCGAGGAAAACAGCGGCGATAAAGTTAAACACCGCCGCCCAGATCACTGCGTGAAACGGCCGCAGTACGCGCGTGGCGACAACCGTCGCGATGGAATTGGCGGAATCGTGGAATCCGTTGATGAAGTCGAAAAACAGGGCGACGAGCACCGTCACCCCAACCAGAATCGGGATATGCATGTGGCGCGGTCTTAGCTATTCTTCACGGAAACCGTTTGCAGTACGTCGGCAACATCCTCGCAGCGGTCGGTAGTGCTCTCCAGAAATTCGTAGATCTCCTTGTGCTTGATCACCGAGATCACGTCCATGCCGGACCCAAAAAGAGTGGTCACGAGGCGGCGCACCAGTTCATCGGCCGTGTTTTCGAGCCGGTTGATCTCAATGCATTCTTCCTGCACGGCCTTGCCGACGCGCAGCTTCTGAATCGCAACCTGGATCCGCATGCAGCTGGCGTGAATGATCTGGGCGAATTCGAGCACGCCCTTTGGAATGGGATCGATATGGTACGCCGTCAGACGAAATGAGCTGTCTTCAATAGCATCGATCACGTCGTCGAGCGCGGTGGTCAGCGAGTGCAGGTCTTCCGGGTCGATCGGGGTGACGAAAGTGGCATGAAGCCGGGTGTGAACCTGGTGCGTGATCTCGTCGGCTTCGTGTTCGAGGCGCTTGATCACGCCCGCATTCAGCGCCATAGCGGCCGGGCCGCCCTCGACGCCTTCGCGCAGAGCTCTGGCGGCATCGTGCACCAGATTGGACTGCTGTTCGAGCAACTCGAAGAATTTCTCATCACGCGGAAATAGATTCATGTCACTTCACAGGGTAACCGAACCCAGGCAATTGCCCGGCTGGTTCAGCCAATCGACGGCGGTTGATACTATTTCAAGAGCACTTTTCCGGAAGTGGAGGTCTTGATTATGAATCGCAGAAACCATGGCATTGCCGCCGCCGCTCTGATGGCGCTTTTTACGGGTGTGTTCGTTTGGGCGCAGGCGCCCGGCGGACGCGGCGGTGCGCCGCTCACTCCCGGCCAGACCAATCCCAACGGTATGCATATTTACCTGTGGGGCGGTCTGAAATCCCACGGCCCCGGCCAGCATGATTATCCGCAGTTTCTCGCCGACTGGAGCAAGCTCCTGACTGAAAAGGGCGCTATTGTCGATGGCGCGCTGCATCCGCCCAGCGCGGCGGATCTGGAGCATACGGACGTGGTGGTCATCTACAAAGGCGACGCGCCCTATCTGGTCACAGGCGCCGAGAAGGATGTCCTCGAAGCCTACGTCAAGCGTGGAGGCGGCCTGGTGTCATTCCACGATTCGCTCTGCGGGCCCGATCCGGAGTATTTCGCAACCCTGGTGGGCGGCGCCAAGAAGCACGGCCAAACCAACTTCACGCTGGATGCGGAGATTCCTTATACGGTTGTCGATAAGGAAAACCCCATCATGAAGGACTTCACCGACTTCACCCTGCCGGACGACGAAGCCTTTTTCCTGATGACCTGGGCGAAGGATCCCGCCATTCACGTGCTGGCGAACGCCACCATCGCGGGAACGCCCAGCGCGGGAACGCACAAGGGCGAAGTCGTTCCTCAGCTTTGGACCTACGAACATACGCTTCCGGGCGGCTCGCCGGCGCGCGCTTTCGTCTGGATGCAGGGCCATACCTATTCGGATTTCGCGCTTCCGCAGATCCAGAAGACGCTGCTCCGCGGGATCGCCTGGGCGGGCAAGCGGCCGACGGAGGAACTGGTCGGCTACGTACCGCCTCCCCGTCCTGCGCGTGGCGGACGTGGCGGCAGCGGACGTGGCGGCGGTCGCGGCCGGGCAGCCCAGTAATCTTCCATGAATACAGTCACTCTCGAACAGCCCGGCCACTTCGCGGGCTCCAGCGCCGCTTTGCCCGAAAAGCCCGGACCTGGCGAAGTTCTGGTCCGGGTCCTGATGGTCGGGGTTTGCGGCACCGATCTCCACGCGTTTGAAGGTTCGCAGCCGTTCTTCACCTATCCGCGGGTGCTCGGCCATGAACTGGCCGTCGAGGTTTTGGAGACGGGCGAAGGCGTGGAGGGATTCGCACCCGGCGACCGCTGCGCTGTGAATCCGTACATGACGTGCGGAGTGTGCGCGGCGTGCTCGCGCGGCCGCTCCAACTGTTGCGCGAAGATGTGCGTGATCGGCGTTCATACCGATGGTGGGATGCGCGACCGCATTCTGCTGCCGGCGAAGCAGATTTACAAGTGCGCGAAGCTGCCCTTGGTGCAGATTCCGCTGGTGGAAACGCTGGGCGTCGGCATTCACGCCGTGGGACGCTCAGCCGCGGCGGCGGGCGACCGCGCCATTGTTGTAGGCGCCGGGCCGATCGGGCTGTCTGTGATTGAATTCCTGAAGCTGGTGGGCGCCGATATCGGCGTCGTGGAAAAGATGCCGGAACGGCTCGATTTCGCGGCGAAGCATCATCGCCTGAGCCGCTATTACCCGTCGCAGGAGGAAGCCCGCCAGGAAACGCCGTCGATGCTGGTTTTCGACTGCACCGGCGACCGCGGTTCGATGGAGCAGTCGATCCACCTTCTGGAGCAGGGCGGCAAGTTGATTTTCGTGGGGCTGATCAACGATCATGTTTCGCTGTTCGATCCGGATCTCCATCGCCGCGAAGCGACAATCCTTGCCAGCCGCAACAGCACGCCCCCCGAGCACCACCGGGTTTTGGACCTGATGGAATCGGGTGAGGTGAACGTGTCGGCGTGGCCCATGGAATGCGCGCCCAGGACGAAGATGCAGGAGCGGTTCCCGAAGTGGCTGCACCGTGAAGCCGGGATTGTCAAGGCTGTGGTTGAGTGGTCGTAAGAACCTGAAAGAATCGCGCGGGGTAAGCGTAATCCTGACCCGATTCATCGGTAATTCGGATCAGGCCACTCACTTCGGCACGACAGGATAGCGCTTCCGTACTTCCAGCGACGCAGCGTAGCCATCATTGCGAATGCAAACCACGAATTCCCGGGTTTTCGTTGGACGAGAGGGTAACTGGCTGATCCTCGGGGTCGATCCGCTCGAATTCGCCGTCAATCAGTCCGTGAATACGGACGTCTCGTCGTGAAGGTGCCCGAGTTCACCGGCACATTCCCCACTCTCCCGCATTCCCCGGACAACCTGCCGGCTCGTTCGGAAGCCGAAATTCCGGGATATGCCTGCTAAAATCAAATCAGGTCCTCCTTTTTGAAAGTCGGTTTCGTAAGCCTCGGTTGTCCCAAAAATCTTGTCGACAGCGAAGTCATGATGGGGCAGTTGTCCGCCCGCGGTCATGAGCTGACGCCGCATGCCGACCAGGCGGACGTCCTCGTCGTTAACACCTGCAGTTTCATCGATCCCGCCAAGCAGGAATCGATCGACACCATCCTCGAAATGGCGGAATACAAGCGCATCGGCCGGGCGAAGCGGCTGGTGGTCGCCGGCTGCCTGGTGGAGCGCTACCGCGGCGATATCCGCGAAGATCTCCCCGAAGTCGATGCGATCATCGGTACCAACGAAATCGATCGCATCGTCCAGGTCTGCGAGGGCATCGAAGACGCCGCGCCCGCCGAAGACGGCCTTTATCTCTACCACGACCTCACGCCGCGCGTCCTCACCACGCCGCACCACTTTGCCTACATCAAAATCGCCGAAGGCTGCGACCATCCCTGTACTTTCTGCGTCATCCCGCAATATCGCGGCAAGTTCCGCAGCCGGCGCTTCGAATCGGTTATTTCGGAAGCCACGCGTTTGTTCTCGCAGGGAGTCCGCGAAATCAACCTGATCGGCCAGGATACCACCTGCTACGGTGAGGACTTTGGTCTGAAAGACGGCCTGGCCGCACTCCTCGCTCGTCTGGCGCAGATCGAAACCGCGCAGCCGAAATGGGTTCGTTTTCTCTACGCCTATCCGAACCGGCTCACTCAAAAGCTGCTCGATACGATCGCGGAACATGAATCGCTCGTCAAATATATCGACATGCCGCTGCAGCACGCCAGCGCTTCCGTCCTGAAGCGCATGAAGCGTGGCGCATCCGGGGACATTTTCCTCAAGCTGCTCGAAAAAGTGCGCCGTACCATTCCGGGAGTGGTGATCCGAACCAGTTTCATCGCCGGCTTCCCCGGCGAAACCGGCGCCGAATTCGACGAACTCTGCCAGTTCGTGGAAGCCGCGCAGTTTGACCGCCTTGGCGTATTCTCATATTCCGACGAAGACACCAGCCGAAGCTACGAACTCGATGGGAAAGTCGGCGCGCGCGATATCCAGAACCGCAAGCGCCGGCTGATGGCTATCCAGCGCAAAATTTCGCGCGTGAAGAACCGCCTGATGAAAGGGCAGGAACTGCCGGTACTGGTGGAAGGGCTCTCGGCTGACACCGACCTGCTCTGGCAGGGCCGCCTCTCGACGCAGGCGCCCGAAATTGACGGCCACGTTCTCATCAACGATGTGGAAGGCGCCGATCCCCAGCCTGGACAGATGCGTCTGCTCCGGATCACGGAAACGCACGACTACGATCTGATCGGCACTCTCCTGCCTCTGACCGAGCAGCCGGAGTTCGCGATGAAGGCGCCGCCGCCGAACCTCATCCAGATTGCGCCGAGCCTCTTGCCAGCACGATGAAATGCCCCATCTGCAACCGCCCCGTGCGCCTCGAAGATAAGGAAGCGCCATTCTGCAGCGAGCGCTGCCGTGACGTCGATCTCGGCAACTGGGCCATGGAAAAATACGTGATCTCGACGCCGGCACCCGGTCTGGCGCACCCGAACTCCGAACAGGACGACGAAGAGTGAAGCGCGGACCGGCGTTCTGGTTCGCCACGTGGTTCGGCTGCGGCCTCGTCCCGAAAGCGCCCGGCACTATCGGCTCGCTGGGAGCGCTGCTCGTCGCCTGGCCGCTGGCCATCCACCACGGCTGGCAGCCGCTCTGGTTCGGCGGCATGGCTGTCGCCTTTCTCTACCCGGCGATCCAGTCCGCGACTGCTGTTTCGAACGCCTCCGGCCGGAAAGACCCCCAGATCGTGGTGGTCGATGAAGTAGTGGGCCAATGGCTGACGCTCGCGGGCGCCACGCGCCTGACTCCGATGGCGTTGCTCTACGCCTTCATTCTGTTCCGTCTGTTCGATATCTGGAAGCCGCCGCCGGTGCGCCAACTCGAAAAACTCTCTGGCGGAACGGGCATTGTGCTCGATGACGCCATGGCGGGGATCTACGGCGCGGTTATCCTATATGTGCTGGGGAGATTCAACGTCTACTAGGTATGGCAACCCGTAAATCATCCGAAAAAGCAGGCGCGAGCAAGCCGGAAGACCTGCGGCCCGTGATTTCGTCCGTGTATCCCCCGGCCGCCATCGCGGGCGGCGAGCTTTCGATCCGCGGCAAAGGTCTTGCGGCGGGCGAGCGGCCGAGCGTCACCATCGGTGACATGCAGGCGCCTGTCGTCATCGGCTCGGATTCGCTGGTGATTGTCCGGGTACCCGATGGCGCTTCGGTTGGCGAGCTCGTGGTGGGCCGCGGCGAAGAGAGTGAAGGCAAGCGAAGCGAAACCTGGAGCTGCGATATCGGCATTCAGATCGCCGAGAATCTGCACCCGGTCACCAATCCCGCGGTGGATGCTTTCGGCAACGTCTACACAACCTTCAGCGGCTCGCGCGGCCAGAAGGTCCCGGTTTCGGTCTACCGGATCGATCTCAACTTCAACATGCGTCCGTTCATCAACGATTTGATGAATCCCACCGGCATTGCCGCGGGGGCGGACGGGTTGCTCTACATTTCCAGCCGTTTCGATGGCGTTGTCTATCAGGTGACGCAGACGGGCAATATGTCGGTGTTCGTGGAAGGCATGGGCGTGGCGACCGGTATCTGCTTCGATCCGCAGGGCAATCTCTACGTCGGCGATCGCAGCGGCACGGTCTTCAAGGTCAGTCCCACACGGCAGATTTTCGTGTACGCGACTATTGAACCCTCGATCTCTTCGTACCATCTGGCGTGGGGACCGGATCAGCACCTCTACGTCAGCGGCCCCACCACTTCGAGCTTCGACAGTATCTACAAGATCGGCGACAACGGCGACGTTCAGACTTTCTACCGTGGGCTCGGCCGCCCGCAGGGCATGGCGTTCGATGTCGACGGCAATTTGTACTCCGCTGCGTCCTGGATGGGGCGGAAAGGCGTGGTGCGGATTACGCCCGACCGGTCGATCGAGCACTTCCTCTCCGGCCCTGGCATTGTCGGCCTGGCGTTTTCGCCATCGAAGTCGCTGCTCGTCGCTACCACGAATGCTATCCATCGCGTGGATGTCGGGATCAAGGGCTATCAGGTTTTCTAGCCGCCTATGAATGCGGAGATCATCGCGGTCGGCTCGGAAATGCTGACAGCCGGCCGGCTGGATACGAATTCTCTCTTCATCACGGAACATCTCAACGCCCTCGGAATCGAAGTCACGGCGAAACACGTGATTGGCGATGACACGGTTCGGCTTGTGACCGCGATCGAGCGCGCGCTGGCCGATTCCACGATTCTGTTTCTCTCGGGCGGTCTTGGGCCTACCGAAGACGACCTGACCCGCGATGCTGTCGCACGCGCGATTGGCTGCACGATGTCGATCGATCCTGGGACCCTGTCTGCGATCGAAGAGCGCTTCCTCCGGATGAGCCGCAAGATGCCGGAGATCAACCGGCGCCAGGCGATGATCCTCGATGGCGCGGAGATTCTCTCGAATGACCGCGGTACGGCGCCGGGGCAATGGCGCGTGGTGAATGGACAAAGCCGGCGGTTCATCGTGCTGCTCCCGGGACCGCCTTCCGAGCTGAAGTCGATGTTCACGCGCGAATGCCTGCCGCGGCTCGAAAAGATTGCTCCGAAGGCGTCGATCCACACGGCCGTGCTGCGCGTGACCGGCATTTCGGAATCGCAGCTCGATCAGACGATCGCTCCGCTTTACGTCGGCGTTCCGCATCTGGAAACGACCGTGCTGGCGCACGAGGGCGATCTGCAGGTCCGCTTCCGTGCACAGTGCCAGACCCCGCAGGAGGCTGTTGCGCTGAGCGAGGAGATGGCGGATCGGGCGTCAGAACTGCTCGGCGCGAACGTCTATTCGCGTGATGGCAGGACGCTGGAAATGGTAGTGGGCGGCAGGCTCGTCGCCGCGAGCGCCACCGTCACGGTTGCGGAGAGTGCGACAGGCGGGGGCCTCGCACAGCGTATTACCAGCGTGCCCGGAAGCTCCGCCTGGTTCGCCGGTGGATATATCACGTATGCGCGCAGCACGAAAACCCGATTGCTCGGAGTGCCCGCGGACCTGTTGGCGCAGCACGGCGCGGTCAGCAAGGAAGCAGCGGCTGCAATGGCGGAAGGCGCGCGCCGTGGTGTGAATGCCGACTGGGCTGTTTCGATCACCGGCAATGCGGGGCCTTCCACCGATGGCGAGGAAGCGCCTGTCGGCACCATGTTCATCGGCATCGCGGGACCGGACAAAACGGAGGTCACGCACCGGCTGTGGCCGGTGAATGACCGAGGCCGCGTGCGCGCCTTTGCCTCCCAGGCAGCGCTCGATCTCCTCAACAGAAGACTGATCGCGCATTGCGGCGCATGAAGGTTTCGGTCATTGTTCCCTGCCGGAACGAGCGCGCTTATATCGGCGCATTTCTGGAAAATCTCGCTGTGCAGCGGACTGCCGATCTCGAATGGGATGCCTGGATCGCCGATGGCGAAAGCACGGACGGCACCCGGCAACAGATCGAAGAGTTCGCGCGCCGCGATCCGCGTATTCGCCTGATCTCGAACCCGGCCCGCGGCGCCGCCGCCGGCCTGAACCGCGCGCTCGCGCACTCCGCGGGCGAAATCGTGATCCGCATGGATGTCCACACCCGCTATGCGGATGACTACATCGCCGAATCCGTGGCCGCGCTCGAACGACACGGCGCCGATAACGCCGGAGGTCCGTGGCGCGCCTCCGGCGGCAGCTATATCCAGTGCGCGATTGCCGCGGCATTCCAGTCACGCTTCTGTTCAGGCGGCGCGAAATCGCATGACGTCTATTGGGAAGGTTTCGTTGACACGGTTTATCTCGGCTGCTGGCGGCGCGAAACATTTGCGCGCATCGGCGGTTTCGATGAATCGCTCGGGCGCAATCAGGATGACGAGTGGAACCTTCGGCTGACGCTGGCGAGCGGCACGGTCTGGCAGGATCCGCGCATTCGCTCCTGGTACACCGTGCGGCCGTCGCTTCGCGCGTTGTGGAAACAGTACTTCGATTACGGGTTCTGGAAAGTCGCGGTCATTCGCAAACATGGGCGGCCGGCTTCGTGGCGTCATTTAGCGCCGGGCCTGTTCCTGCTGGCGAATGTCGTGCTGCTTTCTGTAAAGCCAGTCATCGCCGCGGCCATGGACGCCCCCTATCTCGCCGCCAGTCTCACTTTCAGCCTCGCCGCCGCGGCGCGCTCGGGATGGTCGCTGTTACCGGCCCTTCCACCGGTCTTCGCCGTTTATCATTTTGCTTACGGACTGGGATTCTTGTGGGGATGCCTCAGGACCATTCGATAACCGGCGCTTCGGAAGCGGCGCGAATTCGCCGTGAGTATGAACGCCGCGAGCAGGCCATTCCTCAGGATTTCTACGCTCTGGATAAGCCGGCGAATCGCTTCGCCCACATTCGTCTGGCTGCCCGCATTCAGGCTCTTTTTGAACAGCGCGGCATGAGCCCGCTGGCCGGACGACGCATTGCCGATATCGGCTGCGGCTCAGGCGCGTGGCTCAGCGCGTTCGCCGCATGGGGCGCCTGCCCGCGGGATTTATTCGGCATCGATCTCAGTCCTCGGCGCGTCGCCACCGCGCGGCAGCGTCTTCCACAGTCGGAAATTGTCCATAGCGACGCCTCCACGCTTCCCTGGCCTGATGCTTTTTTCGATCTCGTGTGCCAGTTCACCGCATTCAGCTCGGTGCTCGATTCCCGCATGAAGCGGGCTATGGCCGCGGAGATGCTCCGCGTGCTCCGCCCCGGCGGCGCAGTGCTCTGGTATGACCTGAGGGTTAACAATCCACGAAATCCGGCGGTGCGGGCCATTCCGCTCGAAGAAATCGCGGCGCTGTTTCCCGGCTGCGCCATGGAGGCCGAACGCCAGACCCTCGCCCCGCCTCTCGCCCGCGCCATCGTGCCGCATTCGGAAGCGCTCGCGTCTTTCCTCGAACGAATCTCGGCGCTCCGCAGCCACAGCCTCGTTTGGATCGGGAAGCCCGAATGAATCTCCCCGGACGCATCGGCGCGCTGCTGGCCCTCCTCGCACTTTCGCCGCTGTTCGCCGCGGTCGCGCTCGCCATTCGTCTCGACGATGGCGGCCCCGTGCTGTTCCGTCAGACTCGTGTGGGCCGCTACGGCCGCCATTTTACGATGTACAAATTCCGATCCATGTGTTCCGCTCGCGGCTTGCCGTTGACCTGCGAAGGCGATCCGCGCGTGACACGCGCAGGCTGCCTGCTGCGCGGCTGGAAGCTGGATGAACTGCCGCAGCTCTGGAATATCGTGCGCGGCGAAATGGCCTGGATCGGGCCTCGCCCCGAAATTCCGGAATTCGTTTCGATGGACGACCCGCTCTGGCAACAGGTATTGCAATTCCGGCCGGGCCTCGCGGACGCCGCGAGTGTGGAATTCCGTGACGAAGAGAAACTACTGGCGAGCGTCCCGGATCCGCGGGAATATTACCGGCTCCAAATCCTGCCGCGCAAACTTCGCCTCAGCATCGAACATTCCCTCAGGCGGTCTTCAACAAAATGACAAAACGTACTATTTCTTTCCATCGCCCTGCCATTGGCGAAACCGAGATTGCCGCTGTGGCGAGTGTGATGCGGTCCGGATGGCTGACTACCGGGCCTGCAACCGCGGCATTCGAAAAGCAATTCGCAGAGTATGTCGGCGCGCCACACGCGGTTGCGGTGAACTCCTGCAGTTCCGGCCTGCAACTCGCCCTGAAGGCACTCGATATCGGCCCGGGCGATGAAGTCATCACGTCGCCGGTCACATACTGCGCCACGGTGCTCGCAATCCTCCACGCTGGTGCAACCCCCGTGCTGGCCGACGTCGGCAGTGACGATAATCTCGATCCCGCATCCGTTGAATCGCGCCTTTCGCCGCGCACGAAAGCCCTGCTGCCGGTTCACCTCGCCGGCGCGCCCTGTGACATGGAAGCGCTGTACGGGATCGCGGAGCGGCATCGCTTGCTGGTGGTAGAAGATGCGGCGCATGCGCTCGCCGCGCGGTACGGCGGCCGGCGCGTCGGTGGCGATCCCCGCAGCGACGCCGTCGTCTTCAGCTTTTACGCGACAAAAGCTCTGGCGACGGGCGAAGGCGGCATGATCTCCGCGCACCGCCCTGAACTCGCCGAGCGCCTTCGCCGGCTCCGCCATCACGGCATCGGCGCGCGTCACGGATGGCGCTACAGCGTGGAAGAACAGGGCTTCAAGTTCAACCTCAGCGATATCCACTCCGCCATCGGCATCGAACAGCTAAAACGTCAGGAAGAGTTTCTTGCAAGCCGTGCCCGGTGTGCGGCGATTTATGCGGAAGAATTACAAGACACGGCCATCGGACTTCCCGCCGCCGTCCCGGGCCACTGCTGGCATCTCTACCGAATCGCCGTCCCTTTGCGCGACGCGTTTATCGAGCGCATGAAAGAACGCGGCGTCGAATGCAGCGTTCACTTCATCCCGATCCCGCAGCATCCAGCCTTCGCCGGTATCGCAGGCGGAGACGATTGCCCCCGTGCTCTCACGCAGTTCGAGCATTCCGTCTCGCTCCCGATCTACCCCGGCATGCCCGATGACGATGTCCGCTACGTCGCCGCCTGCGCGCGCGAATGCGGCCGCGAATAAATCAAAGCGCGGTGGGCTGCCAGCCGCCGCACGCCGATTCCAGATACTCCGCCACGGTCAGCGCCACATCTTCGCGCCACGGAGCCGCCGCGATCTGCACGCCGATCGGCAGCCCCTCGCTCGACTGCCCGCAGCGAACCACTGCCGCCGGCCAACCGGTGAGATTGTGGGTCATCGTGTAGCTGTAGCCGGGAAAGACATCATCCGCGATCGACGTCCCATGCGGCACGGCCGGGCTGAACGAAACCGGCGAGAGCAGCACATCGAAATCATTCAGAAACCGGTAGAGATCTCGCCGGAACCGATCGAGCCGCTCCCAGAATCTCGCGAAACCCGCCAGAGTGGTACGCCAGGGTTCCAGCTTGCTCAGCCAGCCTTCGAGCAGGAAATGCGTCTGCCGGCTGCCAATGTCTTTCAGAAAATCGCGCAGCCCGTCGGCGCCATCCGAGCCGAGCATTTCCATTTCGAGTTGATAGCTTTCTTCAATCCGCGGCGGCCGGCGCTCCTCCACCATGCGCACCACATCCGAAAGCGCGCGGGCCGCGGCC
>Ga0134125_10005565_pt1 | contig 14294 bp, 8 predicted proteins | sample KB31751_FD_96464 | JGI IMG/M metagenome (GOLD analysis project Ga0134125, IMG submission 96464) | Terrestrial soil microbial communities with excess Nitrogen fertilizer from Kellogg Biological Station, Michigan, USA - KB3-175-1 | ecosystem: Environmental > Terrestrial > Soil > Unclassified ... | reverse complement strand
TACATGGGCGGGAACTCGGGTTGGCCACTGGCGACGACTCCCAGCAAGACCCAGAATTGGTCTGACACTCTCTCTTACACCGCCGGCAAGCACATCATGCGCTTTGGTGCGCAGTTCATGGACGGCACGGTGGATTATTTCCGCGCCACCGAAGGCCGGGGTCGCGTAGATTTCAGCGATCTGACCGATTTCATATCCGGTGACCCGCACCGTTGGGAGTTTCTCTACGGTGACCCAGGCCGAAACCTGAGCATGAAGTCATTCGGGCTTTTCTTCCAGGACGGCTATCGCGTTCGCCCGCGACTGGCACTGAACTATGGGATCCGCTATGACGTGACCTATCCAATTAAGGATGCCCACAATCAATTGGCGAATTACGTTCCAACTTTGCCAAATGGAAATCCCGGCGGGATCGTGCAAGTCGGGCAGGGAATCAGCTCGCCTTATCCAACCCGCTATAACAATGTCTCGCCACGCCTCGGTTTTGCCTGGGACATTTTCGGAACAGGCAAGACTGTGCTGCGCGGCGGCAGCGGAATCATATTCTCGCAGCCTTCCATTCGCACATTCTTGTTCAGCGGAGGGGGCCTGAATCTGAATCCCACGTCTGGCGCTCTTGGCGTCACGCCTGGAAATGGGACCATCACATCATTTCTTCAGAATAGCCGCGATACCAGCGTGATCAACTGGAATACAACTGGTCCTATCTTTCCCTCGCTGTCAGGCTCCGGGTCAGCTTGCAGTATTGACAGCCAGTGCTTCATCTTCGCCGTCGATCCGCACCTGAAAACCCCTTACACCGAAAATTGGAACCTGAATATTCAGCAGGCCCTGCCCGGCGACAGCATGTTGCAGATCGCATACGTCGGCAATCACGGCGTCGATCTGTACAGCATCACCGATCCCAACCAAGTTGACCCTAATTCTCCGTTAGAAGTAGCGTGTGGTAATTGCGAAGCCGACGGTCGGCCACTGAATGCGAGCTGCTCGGTAGCCCAAGGTGGTTTAGGACTCGGTGGTCCATGTTTCCCCTACATCGGGTTCATGCAGCTTCTCAGCAACAAGGCAAATTCAATCTATCATTCATTACAAGTCACCTATACAAAACGTTATTCGCACGGCTTGTATCTGCTTGCGGGATACACCTGGGCGCACGCGATTGACACATCAACCAGCAACACCGCAGGCGTTCCACAGAACAGTCTGGACTACGCCGCGGAGCGCGGCAACGGCGATTTCGACATTCGTAACCGCTTCACGCTTTCACTCAGCTACGAATTGCCATCACGTAAGTCATTTGCGCAAATGCTCGAGGGCTGGCAGGTCACGAGCATTGTCACGCTGGAGGGCGGCGAGCCCTACACACTTAACGACTTCAACGACGACATCAGCTTGACAGGTGAGTTCGCAGATCGCTGGGATATTTCCGGTTCCCCTTCGAATATTCACTGGTCTCCGACGACACCGATACCATACGTTGGACCCTCGCAATTCACGACGGCACTGATCGATCAAACCAATCAGATCTACAAGGTGACTGGTGGCGCGACGCCGGCTGCACAGTCGTGCTACAACCAGGCGATCAGGGACGGAGGACAAAACGCAGCCGACCAACTCATCGGTGATGGTGAAACGCTACCGCCGGGCGGGCAAACCGCTTTCGCATTCAACAGCGGTTTCTTCGGCACTGGGACCGGTGGCTGTTATATCTCTGGCAATACCGTGCTCACGCCGCCGGCGCCAACGACCTTCGGCAACGCCGGCCGCAACATTTTCCGTGGGCCCAAGTTCTATGACTGGGATTTCTCATTATCAAAAAGCTGGAAATTGAATGACCGTGTACGAATTCAGTTCCGAGGTGAGGTGTTCAATATCCTGAACCATCCCTCGTTCGACGTGTTCTCAATGAACAATGATTTGTCCGATCCCACTTCAGTCGGGACTCCGATTTTCACCCCTGATTTAGGTTCGGCTTCAAACCCGGTTCTGGGCACAGGAGGTCCGCGGCATATTCAACTAGGCTTGAAAGTCCTATGGTAGCAATGCAGCCACTGACTACCCACCGGCTCACCAGAACAATTTTGTCAAGATTCTCCAGAGCTTCGCGTTTGTGAACCTCCTCCTTTTCCCAGCAGGAGAATTGGATTGGAGGATTGGATCCGAGAGTACCTAACGAAGAAGGTGGGAATCTTCGGGAAAAATGCTCATGTCTTATTTCAGGTACGTACTTTTCATACTGCTGCTTGGCGCTCGGGTGAGCAGTGCGCCACTGCCGCAAAAGCAGTCTGCTATCGCGACCAAAACCGCCGCACAAGCCTATAAGAATATCCAGGTGCTCAAGACCGTTCCAGCGGACGAAGTGATATCTACCATGCAGTTCATTGCGCTTTCTCTCGGCGTCGAGTGCGATTTTTGTCACGTAGAGCGTGAATGGGACAAAGACGATAAGAAGCCAAAGAGGATTGCCCGTGAAATGATGCGAATGATGTTGGCGATCAATTCCAACAATTTCTCCGGCGAGCGCAAAGTCACCTGTAACACTTGCCATCGTGGGAGAATCCATCCTCAGCCCATTCCCGCTATAACCGCGCGGGTCGAGCAGGGAGATCAAAGTTCGAAACTTGAGAGCACTGAAACTGAGGATTTGGATCCGGCGACTCTCGCATCAGGAACTCCGATCTTGGCAAAATTCATCGAGGCACTCGGCGGAGAATCCGATCTCGATAAGATCAGCGATCGAGTCGAGAAAGGAACCGTATCGACGGGAAATGGCCGACAATTTCCTGTTGAGATTTTCGCCCGGTCGCCCGACCAGCGCGTGTCGATCATGCATCTTTCCGGCGCCGACAGTATTACCGCCTACAACGGTAAAACGGGCTGGCTCATACTGCCTGGCCGCCCCATGCACGAGATGTCCACCTTAGATCAGATCGCTGCGAAACTCGACGCTGTGGTTTTTTTCCCTGTGCATCTCGGTGAGGTCTTTGAGCAGTTCAAAGCGCAGCCGCAAACAGAAACTATCGGCGGGTCTGTCACTAGCGTGATGCTGGGATTGAGTAAAGGCCAACCAACCGCAAAGTTCTATTTCGATCAGCCATCAGGACTGTTGATACGGATGCTGCATTACACTGACACCGCCCTTGGCCTTATCCCGATCCAAATCGATTTTTCCGATTATCGTAGCGTCAACGGTGTGAAAACCCCTTTTCGCTGGACTCTCTCCCGTCCCGGCAGCGCCTTCACCGTTCAGATCGATCAAGTGCAGAACAACGTGCCTATCGATTCCACGATATTCGTCCAGCCGGCGCAGGAGCCTTCCACCGCCTCACCTCCGCCAACCCAATAGGCGCAGTTTGGATCTACAAGTCGCAGGAATATGGAATCAGCAGAAGGCATCATTCGGGGTACGCCTCTCCGCTTCGCACAATTCGAATTCGATGATCGGTAAAGCTATAGTGCATCTCGGGAACGTAAACCTTGGGCATGTGGCATGTAACACACTTGCTCGAGCTCACTGGGCAAGTTCTGGTGTGATCAACCATGTTTTTCACATCAGCCGGTTTTTCCGCGCCATGGCATTTCAGGCAAGCTCCGTCGTAAGCAGATGGCTTCGTCTGAAGAATTTCATGTGGATCGTGGCATGCCACGCAGGTGATTAGGTTACCGGGTTTGCGGAAGCACTTGCTGCTTTCCAGGCGATATGGCTGGGCCTTTACCGTGGCGACTCCTTTCGCACCCGACAGCTTCACATCCCAGAAAGTTCCGTGGCATGCGCCGCAAAAGTCTACTGAATCGATTGCCATAAGTTGCGCTGGATTGAAGATGGTCCCACGCGCTTCCTCGGGAAGGCCAGCCATTTGGGCCGCTTCTGCAGCAGCAACATGTTTTGCTCCTCCTCCGTGGCAAGCTTCGCAGGTAATTCCGGGCACGGCCTTTTCTTCATCCAGTTTCCCGGCAACGTTTGCCGCAGTTGTATGGCACGCAAAGCATCGCCCAATTTCGTCAGAGCCTACTTGGCGATCCATTGCCTCCTTCAGGTTCCTGGGGTTCTCCAGCGCTCGCGTCGGCGTAAAGTCAAGGTTGTGCAACGTTTCAAAATATGTAACCCGTGCCTCATAGAAATTCCCGTCGGGTTTCTTGAAGATATAAGACTGGCCAACCTTGCCCGTACCGAATGCCCAAATAAGCGACGCCTTCAACGTGTCAGTTCCGTCTGTAACTTGGTAAAGGCTGCCTTTCGTTGAGGTCTCGATTTTGTACTTGTATTTGCGCACGCTGAAATTCATTCCTGGATGCGCATGCAGCACCTCCGACTCACTGGCAGCATGCAAAGACTGAGCCATCGGTGTTGTCTTTTGTGATGCCGCTTTTGCCTCATGGCACGACGCGCATACACTCGGGCCCACATAATCGCTGCGGGCCTCTCCATCTTTGGTCGGCCAAAAGCCCGGATCCGCCAAATGATCTGAGGTTGAGAGCTGGGCCTGGAGCAACGGTATTTTAGGACCCAGGAGAAACAAGAAAACGCCCAATCTCAAGACCATCCCTTTGCGGCGGAATTTCATACGGATGTGGAACGTCTCCTACCAGTTATGAGCAGGCAAATCGAAGAAGGTATAAGGTTCGCAGATGACAGGCACAAAACTGAGTTACAAAAGCCACTCCTCATTGCGAACAACACGGCACCGTTGCATAATGGTGGACATTCATTCCCGCCACCAGATTGCTTATAACACGAATTAGGGATGTAGCTTCTCCATTCGGAGGCAGCCGTGCTCGAATCACGCCGTCGCTTGCTGTTTTTCTTGGGAACGTCTGGATTCATAGCGGCCGCTCCCAACTTATTAGCACAAAGGCCGACCCCTCAGCCTATTCCTTCACCTAATGCGCCAGATCCACGTTTCCCCCCCGGGATGAACGGTCCTGGCATAAACCCTAATACCGGTGAGCGCACAGTAAATCCTGACGACGAGAAGGAAATCAGAAAGGATGTTGACAAGCTTTATGAGCTGGCTACCGAGCTTAAGAATCAGATCGAAAAAAACAATTCCCAATTAATGCTTTCCATCACATTCATAAAAAATGCAGAACAAGCAGAAAAATTGGCGAAGAAGATTAAGAACCTGTCGAAAGGCTAGGCGATTTCTTCGCGACGAGTGGCTAATTGCGCATCCTCCATCGCAGGTATCCACTTTAGTTAGAAACAACAACGGAACAGAGACGCCTGCAAGCGATCGAAGATTCAGCTACACGACATTCACAACAATGGGGAAGATGCTACTCCGGCGAAATAGGCCCTGAGAAATAGAAGATGGAACTTGAGACGTACTTACTGTGCGTCCTGCGCGAATTGCTTTATCGCACCACTGGAGTGAGAGATATCCGAGTTCTCGTGAGCTCCTGAGTAGGATTGACTTCCGCTCTGACTGCGTTGCTTCTCAGCCAGCGCGTTAAGGCGAACGAAGGCAGCGCGCTCCTCCTCAGATTTACTGAGCAAATTAACTCGAGCGTATGCTTTCGCCAAATTGAAATGCACCTCCGGGCTGTCTGGAGCCATTTTCGCCGCACGTTCCAATTCCTGCATCGCTCTGTTGTTCTGGTCAAGCTCGAGATAACTTCGCCCCAGCAAATAGTGCGCTTCGGCAGAGTCATCTCTGAGTAGTACAGCTTTTTGCGCTAATGGCAGTGCGTCGGCGGGACGGCGAGTTTTCAGTGCGATTGCGGCTAGCCGAACGTACGGGAGTTCGCTGCTGCGAGAAATATTGATTTCCTGTCGCAACTCTAAATCCGCTTCGTTGTACTGCGAAAGGTTGGCCAGAGCCGTTCCATAAGCATAGTGAAGGAAGGGAACCGACGGATAATCGTGCAACAGAATTTTCAACCTGGGAAGAGCTTCATCGTATTTGCTTTGCTGCAGGAGAGCGGCAATTTCACCCGCGTCCAGCACCATCTTGCTTTTCGCTGGTTCGACTCGCTCAGGCAGCAGAGGAATGCGCAGCAGGGCCAATCCCAGTGCGAACTGGATGTCTTTAGCGAGGAGTCCCGTATTATCTACTGAGGCCAGCAGTTCGCTCGCCCTTCCAAACTGCCCAGCTCGGTTTAGCAATAATCCAAGCTTATATCTCGCGAGTTGCACCGATTCTGCGCTGCCGCTCATTCCAAGCTCCTGCCCGCGTTGTAAGTGGATCAGAGCGTTGTTGTAATCTTGCATCGCAAATTCAGAAAGACCCATAACCGCCCACGCGGTCCCCCCGCGAAGATTTCGCTGGACACAGACTTTAAGTGCGGTAATCGCCTCAGGATAATTTCCTGCCGAATACGCTAACATGCCTAGATTCCACCAGCCGTCATTCCATTCGGGATGAGCTTGCAAAGCTTGCTGATAAATCCGAATCGCGTCATCGCTTTTACCCGCGAGTTGTAATGCTGTTGCCTGACTGACGACCTCTTTCAAGCTTAGTGATACTGAATCAGTTGAGCCTGGTGTGTGCGAAAGTCCCTCTCCACTACTCACGTACATCTGAAGCGCTCGGGCCTCCCGTACCGGTTTTGCAGGAGGCAATGCCTGGCTCATGCGATATTCAGCCGCTGCTTTCTTGTTATCTCCGACGACTTCCAGAGTTTTTGCCAGTGCCTGGTGTGCGCGTGGATCATTGGGCGCAAGTTGCACCGCTGTTTTTGCTGCCTCAATAGCCCTCTGTTGGCGATCTAGGCGGAGATCCAATAAGTTAATTTCAAGATAGGGAAGGATGCTCTGGGGAGAAGTAATCAGCTCTTGCTCCTCTTCGATCAACGCTGCTTCATTTTGTCCAGAAGCGTCCAGAACGGTCGCGAGCGCGTGGTGCAAATACGGGATATTGGGATAGTCCGTCAGAAGTTGTCGAAAGGAATCAATCGTCTTGGCTACATCTCCTCGGACCATTACCGAGGCCGTTTCGCCCGCTGCTTGGATCAGGGCATCTTTCGAAGTATCAACTTCCTGAGGCAAAAGCGGGACCCGCAGTAATGAAATTCCGAGAGCGATCTTTCCCTGCGGAGGTATTTCCCCGGCAAAGGCCGAAGAAAGAGTCGAAAAGGCCTTTTCGAATTCACCATCTCGATTCAACAGAATGGCGAGATGATATTTAGCTACACGCGCGATCTCGGCATCGTCGCCGTTCCCCAACTCCTCTCCTTTTTGCAAATGCTCCCTTGAACTCTCGTACTCGTGGGTTTCAAATTCGCATAGCCCGAGAAAACTCCAAGCCGGCCCCTGATTCGGACTTATCTCAACGACTTTTTTGAAAGCAGCACCTGCCGCACTGAAGCGATCCGCATCGTATTGCAGAATTCCGAGGTACCACCATCCTTCTGGCCAGTCCGGCCGCACATCAACCGCGCGTTGATATTCGCGTATTGCCTGTTCCGTATCGCCGGCGTCACGAGCGGCAACAGCCGACTTCGCGAGATCCTCGAAGCTCGATGGGGACTGTTCCTGAGCGGCAGAGGAGAGATCAGGCAGCGCTAGGAAGGCCGGCAAAATTATCAGAAAAAGAAAGCATTGCATCGAACTTACGCGATTACGAGAAGCATAAGTCTCAGTTTGGATCTCGATTTTCCCCATTGACGTAAATACTACTCGTGTGGGCCTTCACAATCAGCTCCGTCTTCAAAAACCACTGAGAGGTTCCGGTGAATCTCAGTGGCAGCACTTGGTAAAAACGAGCCTGCATTTTGCACGATCCATTTTGCGCAGGCATAATACGGTGGATGGGCGAAGGCGACCTATGTTGGAAGTCAAACCTGCTATCGAGACGCCGCCTTCTGAAGCATTTTTCGTTCCTTGCCGCCAGCTTCCCCTTACGGAGCTACTCGCTATCAAAGGCCCTGCCTTCTCGTTCTTCTTTCGCATTTGAAGAAATCCCGCCATCTCAAAGCGGTATCGACTGGGTTCACACCGCCGGAAAGTCACCGGAAAAATACTTGCCGGAAACCAGCGGAGCAGGTTGCGCCTTCCTGGATTACGACAACGATGGCTGGATGGATATCTACCTGGTCAATAGCGGCAATTCCGATTTCTACACGCCTCCCCATCCGTTACGCAATGCTCTCTATCGCAATAATCGCGACGGCACATTTACCGACTTGACTGAGAAAGCAGGAGTTGCGGGGGGTGGCTATGGAATGGGAGTAGCCGTTGGTGACTACAACGGCGATGGCTTTCCCGACTTGTACGTTACCCAACTCGGTCGCAACATTCTCTACCGCAATAATGGCGATGGGACGTTTACAGACGTAACTGAGCAAGCCGGCGTTGCGGCTGCCGGATGGAGCACTAGCGCAAGTTGGTTCGACTATGACAATGATGGCCGGCTTGATCTGTTCGTCTGTCAATTCGCCGAGTTCGACAAAACCCTCGGCTGCGGCATTGATAACAGTGGAACGCACCACTATTGCATCCCTCGTATTTTCAAACCACGCCCAAGCTGGTTATTTCACAACAACGGGAACGGGACCTTTACTGACGTAAGCAAAGCATCCGGTATAGCGGACTATCCAGGGAAAGCTTGGGGTGTAGTCGCCGCGGATGTGAATAACGACGGCCTCACGGACCTGTTCGTCTCCAACGACACCACGGCAAATTTCCTGTTTCTGAACCGCGGAGGCAGATTCGAAGAGGCTGGGCTTGCCGCGGATGTTGCCTATAACGCTGACGGACGCGCACGCTCGGGTATGGGGGTTGACTCCGCTGATTTCGATCAAGATGGATGGATGGACCTTTTTGTCTCGAACATCGACGAGGAAATATTCTCGCTCTATCGCAACAAGCACGACGGCAGTTTTGAAGACTTAGCCATGCAGAGAGGCATAGGCATGGCTACGCGGTGGATGAGTGGCTGGGGGCTTAAATTTCTTGATTACGATAACGATGGGGAACTCGATCTGATCCTGGCAAACGGGTTCCCGGATGATCTGGTCGAAGAATACTCGCAACTGGTGACCTATAAGGAACCCTTGCTTCTATTCCAGAATCAGGGGCAGGCCTTTAAGAATGTAAGCAACGAGAGCGGTCCGGTGTTCGCGAAGAGGTTTTCTGCACGAGGATTGGCGGTCGGCGACTTTAATAACGATGGAGCAGTTGATGTGCTGATCTCGAACAACGATGACGCGCCGGTGCTTCTGCGCAACAATGCCGCCAGACAGAACCATTGGCTGGGAGTTCACCTCGTCGGTCGGAAGTGTAATCCTGATGCCATAGGCGCCCGCTTGACCTATCAAGCTGCCGACCTGAAGCGAGAGCGCATGAAGGTCGGGGGTGGTAGTTTCCTTTCGTCTCACGATCCACGAATGGTTTTAGGTGTCGGCAAACGCAGTCGGATCGATTGGCTAGAGGTTAAATGGCCCCAACCAGGCGGCGCGGTGGAGCGTTTCAATAATCTTCCTATCGACCGGTATATCACCATTATTGAAGGAGTTGGTAAGTGGGAGTGACGTCCCCCTCCGGCCATCTCGATCCATCCTTCGATAACTAAAATGGTTCCAGTTGCATCCCGAAGACGCATTCCAACTGTTCGGGTTTGTAAAGACTGGCAGTTCTGCCATGGAAATTCCTGCGACGGCTTGAGTCAATCTGACAATTAGTTCTTTCTTCTCCGGGTTGTAATTTTCTTTAGAAAAACGATATTTGTCTTGACAACGGAGATTCGATTCCGCTACTTAAGATGACACTAATACAAAAGTATTAGCGGGGGCTGTAGTGGGTTCCGTTCCGTTTCCGTCCTGCAACTTGGAAAACTGAGACATCTTTTCGACGTAGCTCTAGCCGGACATAGCTCTAACTAAGGAGTTTTCAATGCCTCGATTGATACAAGCGAAGTGCGCAAGTAGGTTTTGGGCCTACACACTGTTTTGCTTCACTCTACTGGTCCTGGTGTTCCCGTTGACGGTTGCCGCGCAGCAATATTCCGGGACAATTACCGGGACCGTGAGCGATCCTTCCGGTGCGGCCGTTGCCGGCGCCGCTGTGACCGTTACTAATACTGGAACCGGGGCAACCTATAATGCCACCAGCAGCGCGCAGGGCGTTTTTACCTTTGCCCAGCTCCCGGTTGGCAGTTATGACTTGAAGGTTACCCAGAGCAGCTTTAAAGATTACCTGGCGAAAGGTGTCGAGGTACACACCTCCACAACCACGGATATTAGTCCCAAGCTGGAGGTCGGAGCCCAGTCCGACACAGTAACGGTTGAAGCAAGTTCCGTCCAGGTCGACACCACCCAGGCTGCAGTTGGTGAAGTTATTGAATCCACGCAGGTGCGTGAATTGCCGCTGAACGGTGAGAACTTCATGGGTCTGGTCACCCTTTCGCCGGGTGTATCCCAAGCGCAGGACTTCAATTCTCGCGATAAGGGGCTAACGGGCGGCAGCGACTTTTCGGTGAACGGCAATCCCTATACCAATAACTTGTTTCTGGTTGATGGGGTCAATAACAACGACGTAGGCTCGAATCGCACCATTCTTGTTTATCCCTCGGTGGATACAATCGCGGAATTCAAGATGGTTCGCAATTCCTACGGCCCCGAATATGGCCAGGCATCCGGTGCGATCATCAGCATCACGACTAAGAGTGGCACCAACCAGTTTCACGGCGGATTTTTCTATGCCGGCCGCAATGACAAACTTGACGCAAACAACTGGTTTGCTAACCAAGCTCCGAACCCGGTTAAGCAGGAACTGCGCCGAAATGACTGGGGCTACCACGTCGGCGGCCCCGTCGTAAAGAACAAGTTATTCTTCTATTGGGCGCAAGAGTGGGACCGCGAAGTTCGTAATGTGCCAGAGCAATCTTGTGTTCCTACAGTGCTGGAGAAGACTGGGGACTTTAGCCAAGGCGCGAGCTGCGGTGCAACAGCTCCAACCATTCCTGCGGCATTTCAGGCGCCGGGGAACCCGCTCAAAATCGCCAACCCGGACCCGGCGGGACAATTATTGTCCCAATTCTATCCCGATCCAACTAGTTCGACCTTTGTGAACGGAAACAACTGGTTTCTTTCGGAACGTACCAAGCCATCATGGTATGAATTTACAGGTCGTGCTGATTACGACATCACCAACAAGCATCGAGCGACCTTCCGCTGGACTCAGGATTCATGGACTAGCCCGGGACCAAACCCGAATCTATTCTGGGGAGACACCATTTTCCCAACTGTAAACTCCGACTGGAGCCAGCCTTCCAAGAGCGTGATGGCTAAATTAACTTCGCAATTGGGTACCAGCATGGTGAATGACGTTGAATTTGGTTATGGGCACAACGCGATTATTACGACGCTCTCCCCTAACTCGGTTCCGTTGGTCAATGCGACCACGGCCGCGATTCCAAATGCTTGGCCGGATTCGCTGAAACAGCCTGGCGCCTATATCAATGGTGGTGGCGCATGGGGTGGTCTGAGTCCTTACGGCGGCTTCGGTCCTGGCACGATGTGGACCATTGCTCCTTATGCCAACCATGAAGATCTCTACTCGGTACAGGACAATCTTTCCAAGGTCCGAGGCAACCATCTGTTGAAAGCTGGAGCATATTACAGCACCAATGCAAAAATTGAGTTCAACAATGGTGGCAATGATCGACCTGCGATCAACCCGAACGCCGTCACGATCAATACCAACAACCCCCTCGCTAATATTCTTCTGCCGGGGTTGGGCACACCCAATGCGCCAGCGGGCACCGGTCAACTCTTCAATACAAGCGAAAATAGTGTCAACGGCCTCGCCAAAGTCGGATGGCATGACTTTGAGTGGTATATCGGCGACACATGGAAATTTAGCCGCCGTGTGACCTTCAGCTATGGATTCCGGTGGTCTTTTTACCGAGAGCCGTTCGGAATCGACAATCACTGGGCCAACTTCAGCTTGGCCGACTACAACCCGGCCGGCAGCCCGCAGGACGCGTGCAACGGTATTGTGATCGTACCGGGCACAAGTCCTTGCGCATCCCAGGCCGCCTTCCTGAGCAGTTTGGGTATTCCCCTGCCTCTCTCAAATGGAACACCGGGGGCGAACCGCGCCTTAGTTAACAACAACAGCCATGCTATTGCCCCACGAATTGGTATCGCATGGGATGTGATGGGCGATGGCAAGACTGCAGTTCGTCTCGGGATCGGCCAGTTCTACCAGCGTGAGTTAGTGGGAATCGATGAAAGTTTGGCTCACAATGCTCCCTTCGTGATTAACGCTTCGGACACGCGATCATTGGAAGCGGCATCACCTTTGTCGAGTCCATCGGTATCGCCGAGCGCTGCGAAGGATACGCGTGCGGTAGTTCCGAATAGCTGGCAGTGGAATCTGTCGGTAGAGCGAGAGTTGGCCCGCAATACATCGCTCGAACTCGGCTATGTGGGCAACTCTGGAATTCACCTGAGCTCACAGCAGCAGTTGAACGAGGTACCCCAGGCAAATTGGATATTTGGCGCATTTCTTGGCGGCAACGGCCCGAATAACAGCGTCACCAATATCGATTCGCTGCGACCTGCTGCGAACTTCGGCAATATCGGCGAGTTCGGGCGCAACGGATCTTCCACTTACCACTCGTTGCAGGCATTGTTCCGATCAAGGGTAGGAAGCCGCTCGACTTTCCAGGCATCCTACACTTGGTCACATTCGATCGGCGACGTGGAGCTTGATAACTCTTCGGGCAGCGTTAACCAGGAGTCCTTCATTGACCCCAATAACACTGCATTGGACAAAGGCAACACCAACATTAACCGTCCAAACATCTTCGTAGCGAATGAAGTGTTTGACCTGCCGAGGCTGGCAGGCAGCAATTCGTTTGTTCGATCCGTCCTGGGATCGTGGGAACTCAATAGCATCATCAACATCGAATCCGGTGCTTCGTTAAGTGTTTTCACGAACGGTGCAAATGACCTAAATCATGCGACTAACCCGATGCAAATCCCAGGCGCTGGTCCTTGCAGCGGTGCCGCGCTTACAAATTGCTATCAGCTGGCATCTCTGACGGGCACTGGATTTGGTAACCCTGAGCGCCCTAACGCCACGGGAGTTAACTGTAATTCCGGGCAAAGTGGCGATCAGATTCTGAATCCTGCAGCATTCACACTTGTAGGCTATCAATTGGGTACCGTGGGCACGGCACGCCGTGGCAGCTGCCATGGAGCTTCTACGCGCAACGTCGATATGCAGTTAGCTAAGAACTGGAAATTCCGTGATCATTACAACATCAAGTTCAGCATGGATTTCTTCAACATCTTTAACCATGCGAACTTCATTACGAGCAACCTTGAAGGCACTGGCTTCAGCGGCAGCAACCTGCAGTGCGGGGCCAATGCTTGCAGCCCGATCAACCGGATCGTAACTGCGGCACCTGCGCAAGGTAACGGGTGGGGTCAAGCTAATAACGTTCAGCCGGGACGCGAGCTTCAATACACTCTGAGGTTTGACTTCTAAGGCGCTGAAAATCAAATCACAGCTAATGGCGGACTTGAAAATACAAGCTCCGCCATTTACTTTTTCTAGAGTGCAGTTTAGGGATTCCCCTCGCGCGTGATTTCTCCCATCCCAACGAAGTGCCTGCGTCCCGGAAGCCTCAGGATTTTGCAGCTGAAAAGCTTTTTTCCGATATTCCTCGGCTGTGGCCTCCTACTCTGTCCCTCAACGCAGGCCCAATCGAGTGCCTCGGCGCATACTCCACAGAACCCTGCTCAGGTCCATAACAGTCCGCCACAATCGGAACTGCAAAAGCGAATTGCCGCTGCCCAATCCGCCCGCGAGTCCGGCGACCCTACTGCGGTCGATATGGCCAATCGGCAGGTGATCGCTGACGCCTTGCGCGAGTTGGCCCAACTTAGGTTGATTGAGCGAGCCTATCCGCAGGCGGCCGAACTTTACCGGCGCTCGCTGGAGTTTGAGGACGTCCCCGAGGCAAGGCTGGATCTTGCCATCGCTGATATCCAATTCAGCCAATCGGACGATGCCATTGCGGAATCCGCTAAAGTAGTTTCGCTCGAACCCAACAACGTTCGGGCTCTCAATCTCAACGGCATGGCTTGGGAACAGAAGGGCGAGTATTCCAAGGCAGCTGAAGCATTCGCACGCTCGGCGCGCATCAAGCCAGATATCGAAACTCTGTATTCACTGGCCACGTGTTTGCTTGAAAGCAAAACTCCATCAGCTCGGGAGAAATCTACCAAGGTCTTCGAGCAGATGGTCCGAGTCGCCGGCGACGGCGGATCTCTGCATGTACTATTCGGAAGAGCTTACCGCGATGCCGGCGACATGCCGGCAGCAATACGCGAGTTTCAAC